>ENA-UOOK01004113-UOOK01004113.1-fermentation-metagenome-genome-assembly--contig:-NODE-4113-length-15903-cov-10.967378_pt1 | contig 15903 bp, 12 predicted proteins | sample MGYA00245777_ERZ724023 | MGnify/ENA primary metagenome ERZ724023 (study PRJEB28704, sample SAMN03018312) | fermentation metagenome | biome: anthropogenic terrestrial biome; feature: soil...
GCAACGCCTAAAATTTCGCCTGAATTTGCAGTGAACGAAACGTCATCGGGCGTTTTAATTTCTTCTTTGTTCATGCAGGAAATATGCTCAAGAGTAAGGCGCGGCTTTACATTTTTAGGCTCGCTGCGGTTGATGTCAAGGCTGATTTTTTCGCCTACCATCATTTCTGTCAGAGAGTCAACATCGGAATCTTTGGTATGAACTGTTCCAATATATTTACCCTTGCGCAGAACAGTAACGCGGTCTGAAATTTCCAGAACTTCGTTAAGTTTATGCGTGATGATGATAATTGATTTACCGTCTTTTTTCATGTTTCTAAGAACGGTAAAGAGGCTTGCAATTTCCTGCGGCGTAAGAACCGCAGTCGGCTCGTCAAGAATAAGAATTTCAGCCCCTCTGAAAAGGACTTTAACTATTTCAACTGTCTGTTTTTGGGACACAGACATATCATAAATTTTCTGATCTAAATTAAGTGAAAACCCGAACCGGGTGCAGATTTCGTTTATCTGCTTTTTTATTCTGGCCATATCAAGGATTTTACTGCCTGTTTGACCGAGAATAATATTTTCAGCGGCAGTCATTACATTCACCAGTTTGTAATGCTGGTGGATCATGCCTATCTTTAATGCGTAGGCATCTTTAGGAGAGCGGATAGAAACTTTCTTTCCGTTAATAAAAATCTCTCCTTCGTCAGGCCGGTAAATACCTGAAAGAATATTCATTAAAGTTGTTTTTCCGGAACCGTTTTCTCCCACTAAAGAAATAGTCTCTCCCTTTCTTATCTTAAAACTTATATTTTTTAATGCATATTCCTGTCTGTTGGGATATTTAAAACTTACATCTATAAATTCTATTGTTTTTATTTCCTCTATTGATGTACCTATAGACTTTTCCAACTTCACCGGCATCTCCAAAAAATCAAACAACTGTTTCAAATATAAATTGTTTTGATATATTGACGATATTGAAGTTAACAGCCCCTCCATATTCCCTTTTATATTCGAAAGGCTTCTTATATAAGCCAAAGTATCTCCCAATAATATTTCACCCATATATGCAGATTGTACTATTAAGTATAATATAAATCCTCCTGTAATCTGATCTAATATCTGAAATCCAAATGACACAAACGTTCTCTTTTTTATTATTTTTTTATCTTGCTTGATAAACTTCTTATTCAATTTTTTATATCCTTTAATAAAATAATCTCCAAGTTTATAAATCTTTATTTCTTTAAACGCTATATCATTTGTCATCAGATAACTGAGATACCAAGCCTTTCTTCTTTCCTGCGATCTCTCATACTCTATTTTATATTGTAAATATCCTATCTTTGTCATATAAATAGTTGATGTTATCGGAATAACTACTAATAAAAGTATTGTCCAAGGTTTCCAATATATTAATATAGCTAAAGTTGATATAAATCCTATAATTTGACTTATTAATTCCAACATTATGGAAAGTACTGTATAAGGCTTTTCTGCTGCTTCGTTTTGTGCCCTTCTCAGTTTGTCATAAACCTCTGAATTTTCAAAGTCCTTTAAGCTGAGATTTTTTGCCTTTTCAAGTATCATTACATTTATTTTATAGTTTAAATCTATCCTGAATATGCTTTGTAAATATGTATTTAATTGCGATATAATATATCCTAAAAAAATTATAGATAAATATATAATCAAAGGATGCAGCACATAAGAGAATTTCTTATTAACACTTGTTTGTATTGCATTTAAAAGTATTTGGGTTGAAATTATTGACATAGCCGGCAGTAACCCTCTTATTATATACGAGATTACGATAAATATTAAAGATAACTTTTTAATGCTCCACAATAATCTAAAAATCTTAGGAAATAACTTAAAAGATTTTATTGCATCTTTCAAGTTAAATGAATACATTTCTTGATCCATTACTATTCTCCTTTAAAAATAATTTTAAATAAAATGTCGTTTGAATAAATATATTTATAAAAATCTATAATCTACTCTTAAGTCCGGCTTCCCTATTATTATTTCATACAGTACAAATATGCCCACATCCCTTAATTTCAGCATCTCCAATATTTCTTTATCTAAAAATCCTCCTGATGCCACAGCTCCGGCACCTATTGCCGTTGATGTCAAGTAAAGATTTTGTGCCAAATGCCCTGCTTCCAAATTCATAAATCTGTACCCTCTGTCACCATACTTATATCCTGTTAATTCCATATCTCCTAAAATATAAACAACAAATGAGGAATTTACAGCCAAATTATAAGAGCCAGTGATTTTTCTATAATCCTGAGGACTAAAACCCTTATCAATAATTTTTAAATTATGCTCATAAGGGTTATAATAATAAATCCCGGAATCAAGTCCTTCAACATTTGTTACAAAAAAATATATATCAGTAGGCACAAGCCCGCCTGCAGAAGGGAAAGCAAATAAGTTACATTTGGGTTTGTTTTGAAATGGTTCATATTTTCCCATAATTCCACCGCTGTAAAATAAAATTGTAGAGAGTTCCTCAAGATTAACCGGTTTACTTTTATCAAATTTCCTGACACTTCTTCTTTTATATAAAACATCAAACAAATTAAGTTCCGTCAAATTAGGGTTAGGATCAGGCATATTTATAGTAGAACAATCATTATATAATTTTTTCTCTTCACAGATTGCCTCTAAGAATCCATCGTCTGATATTGCTTTTTCTATACCCTCCGAAAATTTATATAAGCTTACGGAATTAAGCTCCGAATTTCTATGATACAATTCATATATATTTATTTTATTTATCCGGTTAAAACAACTTTTCTCTCTAAATGTATTAGTTTTGATCCCTGTTTTTTTCAAAAAAATCCTCCTCTCCGTCAATGTCCACAGACACTGCAATTTGGTATAAATAAAATACCTTCTTGATTATAATTCAATTCATTTCGTTCAAACGAAACAATTTTTCCAAGGGTTAAAGGAGCCTTATTTAAAATATCATGCAAAAAGTATTTTAAAATATCTTCTATTATTAAATCAAAAGCAATATATTTATTAACCTCTTTGCCAATTTCGCCTATATTACGATGCTCATTCTTATTTTGATTTACCGATTTATAGCAGTAATAGCAAGGTGATATTCTATATTGAATTAATGGGCCTACTTCCACATAAGTATCGTTTAAAATGCAATTTAACCAAGGAATATTTAATTTAATAATAATTTTATTAATGTTTGTCCTAATTTTTTCATTATCTCTCGGCAGTAAAGATACTACAAAATCGTAACCTCTATAAATATTTTCTTCTTGTATGGACATTAATACGTATTTATGTTCTGTTTCTAAACCATCAATATCCTGTTTGATTTTCATGTCATAGTTTTCTTTGGTATCTCCACTAAAGTCAACTACCTTTATTTTTTGAAATAAAAATTTAGATAGAGGATTTAATAACAAATCAATATGCCCTATATCTAAAAAGTCCAAAATCAATATATTTTTATTTCTCAATCTTTTTTGTACTCTTTCATTGACAGTTTGATTTCTTTTAAATCCGTCAACAATCTCATTATATTTATTAAATAGATAATTTTCGTCTATTATAACTGTAAAACCATAATCTGTCAGTTTTTTAATGGTTTTCAAAAAAATTTCTTCTGATATTTCAACATCATTTATATTCCCCTTGGAATCTTCTACCATTTTATATAATTCATCTAAATAATTGGGCTGATTTAAATAATCTATTATCGGTAAAATATAAGGTCTAACTTTTTCCCCCCTAATATTATATTGCTTATTATTAACAATAAATGAAATATCCCCTTCTTTTCTATGTTTAATCTTTATGCCATCCTTAAGCTTAATTACATCTTCTATTTTTAACATATACACCCCTCCCTTTAATCCTCCCACAATATTATTAAAATATTTATTACGGAAAAGGCAAAGTATTGCATGCTCTGTCAAGCTTTACATTAGTCACCCTTTCAACAAAATCATATACTTTATCATCATAAAACCTGGGCATTAAATGAGGAAACCAATTTAAATCAAGTACTTTAGCTACTTTCAAATTCTTAATATCCCTGAATGGTTTTATAAAGACTATCAGGGGATCCATTTCATATTTCAAATTTAAATCCTTTATAATACTCTCAAGATTAAATTCTTTGCTGCTGCAGTCTTCGTATTTAATTTTTGGAGGCTCCTTATCTAAATATGAATAGGCATTCACCAGTAAATCCGTCGGTAACCCCAAAAAAATCTTGGAATAATCAAGTTCCTTAGTTTTGGTACTCCTGCTTCTCTTTTTATCTAAATTTTTATATCCGTATTTCATTTGAAACAATTCTTTTATAGCCAATTTCAATGCAGTATCAATGTCATCAGATGCCCCCAATCCGACATAAAATTCTTCATTATGATAAGCCTTGCCCAATATAACATAATAGTCTTCTAACAAAGATATATTATAAAATTTCAATTCTTCAAATCCGTTTGAAACAGCCTTATATTCATCTATACCATCTAAATCAATAATAATTCCTTTACTCTTAGACAAATAATTAAAAATATAACTTTGCCTTTCGATAAACTCTCTCATCGCTTCCATAACACACGATTTTGAATTCGTATGGGACGCCATTCCGCAGGAATCGGCAAAAATCTTTTTATCACCAAATACTCTGCTATATTCAATTTTTACGGCTTTATTTTGAATAAATGAATAACCATAAATTCCATTACCTTTATAATGTTTATTACGTACATTTCCCGAAATAAAAGTTTCCCTCTCCAAAAATTCTCCCAATCCTGCCAGCAGAGATAATTGCTTTAACTGTAAGCTTACTCCATACCCACTTATTCCGTTATTAACTTTCGATTTAAAAGAACTTAGAGTCCCGTTTGAAAGAAAATTTGAACTTTTATACCAATAACTTACATATAAACTATCATCCATATTCATAAAACCCCTTTAACTATAAAATTATACAATCAGGTCTTGTCCTCACCGAATCCTCATCAATAGAATACTGCTTCAATATTTTTTTATCTAATGAATTTAATATAATACTATGATTAGCTACACAATTTAAAAGGTCCTTTGATACACATTTGACAGTTAAAAAATCTTGATACTTGTTTGTATTCAGCACTACAAGCTCCAAGGATGTCAGCCAAGGTTTAAATACTACTTTATCAAAATCATTATAAATTGGTTCCATGCTATTTAAAGAATCAGTCAATGAATTAATAAATTCATATATATCCCTGTGTTCTTTTTTACTCAATTTGTAACGAAAGGATTTCCCTATCCCATCATAAAACATTTCCAATAGCCTACATTCCATAAGAGCCGTATTTAGAGAATCCATAAAAATTTTTTTAAGACTGACTCCTGTAGATATAATCTCTTGATCTTTAAATGTTATAACAATTATGGTATATATATTGGCAATCTCATTAACAGCAAAAATTAAAACCTCATATGAATTCAACCCAGTTTTGTTAATTAAATTTCTGATTTTTTTATCATGTTTTACCACCGAACCCTTTCCAGCATACCAAAAAAGCATGGCCTCATTCTTTTCAATCAATTCAAAAAATGCTTTTTGTTTTAATTTCTCAGAAAAATACCCCGACGAAGTTCCGGTAGTATCTATAAGACCATATTCGTCGTTATATCCGTAGCCGAATAATTTCCTGTTTCGTTCATAAATTTTTGAATTTAATATATCCATCGAATAAGTCTTTTCCTCTTTATTTGTATTTACTCCCATCCTAAACCGTTCTAGATGCTCTTGATGCAATTTTTTAAAAGCCGTATATTTTGATGAATCAATAGCACAGGAAGTAAAAGGAGTCAATTTATCCCTTATTCTTAGAGTACTAAATATCCCAAATGTCTTGTTTAAATCACCTATAAAATTTTTTTCACCTGACATATAGCTCGAATATAAATAAGAAAAAATCATATTTCTCTCCTCACAAACTGATTTGAAATATAAAGCATACTCCTGCAGTTAAGCCCCAACCCATGTGTAAATGCCTGCTGGGGAACCAATAAGTTGTGAATTCTCAGATCAATTTTATCGGCAGCCATATGAATATGCTCCATGACTCGGCCTATTTGCAATATACCTTCAATAAATCCCGATTCTCCTTTATCCATAACCGCCATGTTTATATCCAAAAAATACGATATACCTATATCAAAATCATCTTTTAAACATTTTAGGTCGCATTTCTCATAGTCTATATCTTTGTATTTAATCAAACATTTTTCATTATAATCTATACAATAAATTCCTGATGATATACAATCCGCGTTTTTAACTATCAATATGGGCAAAAAATAAACCATTTCCTTCGATAATTCAAATTTTACCAATTTTTCAACCATCATCTTAATATCTCCTGTTATTTGAGAAAAAGGGATTCTGTTTATAGATAAATCGGGAATATTAAAATTGATTTTCATTTTGGAACACCCATTGTTTTTAGATTCTTCCAACAATTCGTTTACACTTACGGTTGACTGATAAAAACGAAGTATTCTGTTTATTTTATTTTGAGTATGTTCTTTTAAATAAAAATAATTATTGTAATCAATCATAGCAATCACACAGCTCCCAATACATAGCACTATCCGAATATACGCTGTGATTTTTTATATCAATATAATATACACCGTTAATATTCGACATATCTTTGACTTCCAAACTATATAATAAGGTTTCAGTCAAAAGCATCATATCATAATTAGAAAAATTGTTTTTTACCTGGAATTTTGCATCCTTCTTATATATTAAATCCAATAAAGTTTGAAAAGAAACCGTATTATGTGCTTTAGACATTCCTCTCAGCGAAGCCTCCAAATTGCCGAAAAAGCACAGAGGACACGGATTATACCATTCTCTTTTATAATAGTTGGTAATATATATTTTATTATTATAATAAAAAGCAAATCTGCAGAGTATATTTTGTTCCCTAAAACTACCTACGATTTCACTAAAATATCTAAAATTAAACGGATTCAAAAAAATTATATAAAGGTCGCCTTTTTTAAGATTTCCTACATTTGTGTTATCTATTGCCAATTTTTCGTATAAAATTTTTTTATCATATCCCTTAGCGTTAAATTTCATGCTGTCTAAGAATACATCATCATTTGAATATATGACTATATCCTTATAGTCAACCGGCTTATCCTTTATTAAATAAATCAAATTATTATCAATCATAAATTTAATACCATCGGAAGTCCTGTCCTTCAAAAAATTTTCAACCTGTTCCCGTTTAATTTCATATACGGCATTTTCATCACACCAATTCAAAAAATCAATCATATTTTTATCCTTTAATATAACTAAATTTTCCGAGTTTTGAACCACTGATTTATCATCATAATTTGTTATTAAAAATGGAATTACTTTATATGTCAACTTTCTCACCTCCAATAAGGATTGTTTTTATCCAGAGCATCATACTGCCTTCTTTTATAAACCATAAACAATAAAGGTATAATCAAAACGGCAAAAAACATTTTTAAATCAATCCCGTATTTATATAAAAAAGGTGATACAACAACAGCATAAAGATTGCATGCCATATGACTGATTACAGCCGGATACAAATTATCCATCCATAATACTAGAACCATAAAAAGAATACCTCCTATAAAAGTATAGATTCCCTGTATACTATTCATGTGTCCCACACCAAACATAACAGCCTGCAATAAAATCACCGTAATCAATGAATAACTTCTATATAAACATCTAGAAAAAAAATGCCTGACGGCTACTTCTTGTACTATTGGTCCTATAATTACGGCCAATATAACAAATGTATAAACATTATTTCCTTCCCATACTTTAAAATTTCTCGAATAATTTTGGAATGACTTAACAAAAAATTTTCCTGTCAAATCTACAATATAACCATTACAACATGATAATGAAAACCCTATTAGTACATATAAAATAATATTCATCGGCTTCAGTTTAAATAAATGTAAATAATCTCCATTTTCTATGCGTTTATTCTTCTTAAAAATATAATAATATAATAAAAATACAAATGCGCCAAAGTATAGATAATATAAATCAAATTTCATAAATTCAAACTGAAAATAATCTTTAGGCGATAATATTCCAACTATGCCTAACAACCTGGTTACTAAATAAGGAAACAACTGTCCCAAAAATATAGAAATAAGCATTGCCAGTGCTAAATAATATAACCAATAATAAAGCGGCCCCTTATGGACTTTTTTCTTCTCCACATCATTCACCTCCATTAAATTATGTATGATGGCAAATCATATATTGATTTGCCATCATACACATATACAACAGCTACAGTATTACGTCTTCTTCAATAAGAGAGGCTGTTCCTCCTCCGCCACCGCCTCCGCAGCAGCAACACGAAACACAACAACTAATATTAGTATCATCTGGTTCTACCATTTCACCCATCGTCGTTGACTTACTTAACCCAAATTCTTCATTTTTTACATCTGTCGGATTATTTGTCAGATCATTATTAGCTATTATAACTTTACTATTAGGATTATAAATTGGCTCCATTTTTTACCATCTTTTCTTTAGTAAATTAGTGTTTGCATATAAAAATACTAAACACTCAGGTTTCAATATTAAAACTTTTATACGGGGTTGGCCGTTCCCCTGTAGAATTATATTGAATAAATCAGTGAACAAAATCACTGCTTACCCTGCGATTTTATGATTTTATATTTATCTATCCTAAATAACCCCTATATCGTTTTCCTGATTTTAATTTTATTACCTTATAAAAATACATCAATATGCTTTAAACGAACAACACCTCCGCCGGTGCGAACGACATCTACGGCTAATCGAACGTCACTTTAACGGAGGTGAAAGATATTTTTGTTATATAGATTCTACTTTTTAAAAAAATCTTTGTATTTCCTTCCGATAGGAAGAGCAATATCTACATTTTTGAGTTTGACCACATCTGTACCTTCAAATTCTTCTACATATTTTGTGTTTACTATATATTCTCTATGACATCTTATAAAGCCTTCTGCCAATTCAGTCAAAAGTTTTTCCATAGTAAATTTATAGGAAGGAATTTCAATTTTTTTATTAATGGTATTTACAAATATGGAACCTTTATTGGATTCGATATAAATAATCTCGTCTTTATTTATCACATGGGTATGTCCCTTATGATGTAATACAATATGATTTTTACTGTCATCATCTTTTTCAGTTTCACCGTCAAATACTTCCAAGGCTTTCCTTACTTCTCTTTCCGGCAAAAGTTTGATATCACTGCAGCTCATTCCTGATATATCAAATTTCTTCACGGGAACGGAAACTATAAAAAATATCGGCGTTAATTTATGATTTTCCGTCTCCCTTATCTTTTTAGCCAGTTCAATCCCCGTACAGCTTTCAAATTCCATACCCAGCAGAAACAAGTCATAATGATTGATTTTTATATATTTTAAAGCTTCTTTAGCATGTTTTGTTATAGTGATATTTAAATCATTGCGTATATATCTTGCCGTATCTGCCAGACTTTCAGCAACAGCTGATTCCTCCTCCGCAATCAGCAGACTGCTCATTTAAATACCCCCTTTTCCCCGATGTTTTAAATTTTTTTACTTTTGATAATATTAAATTCTACATTATTTTTATATTTCCTCTAAAAAAATTAAAATAAGTATGAATTTTTTTTAATTCATACTTATAAGTATATAACAAGTTATAAAACCGAAGGGACGGTTCTTATGGCCATTTTCCCAACCGAAAGAACCGTCCCCGCGGTTTACATTCTCCTGTTTTTCATATTGTTTCTTTCTATCTTATTCCTTCCCTTTCCGCATATTCCTCAAGGTTTATATCTATAGTGTCATACACTTTCTTTTCTCTGTACATCTTTCCGTCTTTCCCTGAGAATAAATGAGCTTTTTTATCTTCTGTGGCAAACCCGTTATCGTACAGCAATCCTTTTGAAACGGATTTGTCAGACCAATATATTCTGTTTTGGTCTTCTAAGCTCAGTAATTGGCTATATTCAGGGATAGTATGGGATATATCTTCCCTTATATCCTCCAAATCCCTATATTCAATATTCAACTTGTCAGCCCAATCCATGAATAGTTCAAGATTGCTTTCTCCTATTCTCGGTTTGATTCCCGGATTTACTTTTTGAATCCTTCTGTCGGATCTTGTGAAGCTTCCCGAAGATTCATAGGAACTTCCGATAGGAATTACAACTTCTGCTTCTTTGGCTGTTTCCGTGTTGAATATATCAAATACTCCGAGGAATTCAAGTTTCTTAAATGTTTCCTTTAATTTTTTATCTGCCTTGACAGGATCTTCTCCCAAAACTATCAAGCCTTTTACCTGGCCTTTTTCAATAAGCTCTGCCACTTCTTTTCCGGAAGTTCTGAAGCCCACATCCCATGCTCCTTGACTATTGTTTTTAACTCTCATAATAATAATTCCTCTGTGAGCCTTTCCTATCTTTCCGGTCAGATATGCAGTTTCACCTAAAAGTTTTACGGCTTCATCCGTAAGAGTATCCTCTTCAACCACTATTATTGCCTTTTTAGCTTCTCCGTACATCTTCGCAATAGCTTCAATATTCTTGTCAACAGATGCATCTTTTACCCACTTTTTCAATTCCTCATAACCTACGGATTTTTCTCCGATTTCCTTTTCGTTCACATATCCTTGTTCAATGAGTACTTTTATCAATCCTTTTAAGAAATTCAAATTATCCTCCGGAGAATAACTTATATCTGCAATATCATCAAGCCTTGTTCCTTCTTTAGATACTGATATTATTTTCTTTCCCTTTTTATATGCCCTTCTCATCTTCATCCCCATTACAGGATGATTTTCATATATATTCCCTAAGGAAAGAATTAAATCCGTGCTGTATATCTCATCATATCCGTTGGCAGATGCATTATATCCGAACAAGTTCTTCAAACCGTCTCCGCCCTCTAATACAAAGGACCCGGTCAAAGATGTGCCGAGTTTATCGGCAATTTTTTTCAAAACAAACAGTTCTTCCGTAGTAAATCTCGGGGAAACAAGTACTCCGATACTATCCTTGCCATACATTCCTCTTATGGATTGAAGTTTTTTAACTACATGGTTTAGTGCTAAATTCTTAGATACCTTTTCTCCGTAAACCGTCGGTTCCAATATCCTGTTTTTATTATTAACATGATCTACTCCAAATTTACCTTTCATGCAGAGGAGGCCTTCCTCCAAGTCTTCCCTCGGAGTAGTTCTGTAAATGTATTCTCCCTTGCTTTCAAGGTTCAAATTACATCCGACTCCGCAGAAAGTACATACTGAAGGAGTAGTTTTTAAATCCACCGGTACTTGCTTCTTAACAGCTGATTTTTCAATAATAGCCCCTACAGGACATGCATCCACGCACTGGCCGCAGGAAATACATTCGGTATCTCTCAAATGAAGTCCGAACTCGGGGCTTGCTATGGAATTAAATCCTCTGTCAATAAGCCCTAAAGCAGTAACTCCCACTACATCATCGCAGACTCTGATACATTTGCTGCAGAGTATACATTTATCCGGATTTCTCTCAATAAACGGATGATAATCCTCGTTATTTCTCTTATGTTTTTCTCCGTGAGCTTTGTCCGGGTCTATATCATATTCATTAATATATTTAAATAACTGACATTCAAAGTAATCCTTACATCCGCATTCCAAACATCGGCTGCCTTCCTTCATTGCCTCTTCAGCAGTCATAGTCTCATTTATGGAATGGAAATTGTTCTTTCTCTTTTCAGGGGATAATACATTGGATATAGCTCTGTCTATTCTTTCTCTGTCTGCAAAATCCTTTTCGGTTAAATCATCTTGTTTTACATAATAACTTTCTTCCAAAGGTTTGATTTCTCCTCTTAAGAAACTGTCCATTACAATGGATGCTTCCTTGCCTTGGGCTATAGCTTCTATGGCAATTTTCGGTCCCGAAACTACGTCTCCTCCTGCAAATACCTTTGGAATGTTTGTCTCATAAGTTCCTTCTTTAACCTGAATAGTATTTTTCTTGGTTACATTTAATCCCTTAATATTTCCCAAAGTTACCTGCTGGCCTATTGCCCCTATAACAGTATCCACGTCAAATACTATTTCTTCCCCTTCTATAGGAACGGGTTTTCTTCTTCCCGATGCATCGGGCTCTCCCAATTTCATCTTCTGGCATCTGATTCCTGTAACCTTGTCATCACCCGTTATCTCAATAGGAGCAACTAAATAATTAAATTCCACTCCTTCTTCTTCCGCTTCTTCAATTTCTACATCCTCTGCCGGAATTTCTTCCCTCGTTCTTCTGTATAACACGCTTACTTTATCGGCGCCCAGTCTTACGGCAGTTCTCGCTACGTCCATAGCGGTATTTCCGCCGCCTACTACTGCTACTCTTTTCCCTATTTCTGCTTTCCCGTTGGTGCTGACTTCCCTCAAAAAGTCAATTCCTCCGAGGACTCCTTTTTTGTCTTCACCTTTACATCGGATACTTGAACTCTTCCATGCACCTATTCCGATAAATACCGCGTCATAATTGTTTTTCAGGTATTCGAGGCTTATATCTTCACCGAGTTTGGTATTATATACGATTTTAACCCCCATCTTTTCAATAAGGGATATCTCCTTATCAAGAACTTCTTTGGGAAGCCTGTATTCCGGAATTCCGTATCTCAACATTCCGCCTCCGTGAGGCATTGCCTCATATATCGTTACATCATGGCCTTCCCGTCTTAAGAAAAATGCATTTGAAAGGCCGGCAGGTCCCGCGCCTACGACTGCCACCTTTTTCCCTGTATTTTCTTTTATTTCAGGAATATACTTTTCTCCAGCAAGATCCATATCCCCAGCAAAAGCTTTTAATCTTGCTATTGAGATAGGTTCTTCCACAAGCTGTCTCCTGCATGCATCTTCACAAGGATGAGGACATATTCTTCCTATACTTGCCGGTACGGGAATCTTATCCTTTATAAGTTTTAAGGCTTCATCAAACTGACCGTTAGCAATAAGCCCTACATAGCCCTGACAATCCGTATGAGCCGGACAAGCCAATACGCAAGGAGGTCTGCAGTCTCCCCTGTGATCCGACACAAGAAGCCTTAACGCTGCTTTTCTTGTATCTACTATTCTGTCCGTGTGGGTTTTTACTACCATTCCGTCTCTTACAGGAGTAGCACAGGCCCTTTGAAGTTTCGGAATACCTTCGATTTCCACAACGCAAAGTCCGCAGCCACCGTATATTTCCATTCTATTATCATAACAAAGATGTGGAATATCTATGCCGTTTTCTTCAGCGACATCCAATATACTTTTGCCGACAGTGGTTTCCACTTCTCTGCCATTTATATTAACTCTTATAACCGACATTCCATTCACTCCTTTTATTAATCTACTTTTACAGCATTAAATTTACATGTATTTAAACAATTTCCGCATTTAATACATTTTTCATGATCAATTACATGAGTTTTCTTAACTTCGCCCGAAATCGCATGAACAGGGCAATTTCTAGCACAAGCAGTACATCCTACGCAGAACTGTGGATCTATATTATATGTCAGCAATGCAGTACATTTCTTTGCCGGACATTTTTTATCAACTATATGGGCAATATATTCATCTCTAAAATATCTGAGAGTTGTTAAAACAGGATTAGGTGCCGTCTGTCCAAGTCCGCACATTGAACCGTCTTTTACTGTAACGGCAAGATTTTCAAGTTCATCCAAATCATCAAGAGTTGCTTCTCCTTTAGTAATCTTCTCAAGTATCTCCAGCATCCTCTTAGTCCCGATTCTACAATAAATACATTTTCCGCAGGATTCCTTACAAGTAAAGTCAAGGAAAAATCTTGCCATGTCAACCATGCAGGTTGTTTCATCCATAACAACCATTCCGCCTGAACCGACAATAGCTCCGGTTTTGACGATATCCTCATATGTTACGGGAGTATCCAATAATTCCTTTGGAACGCATCCTCCTGAAGGGCCTCCCAATTGAACTGCCTTGAACTCCTTGTCTCCTTTTATTCCTCCGCCAATGCCGAATATTACTTCACGAAGAGTCATTCCCATAGGTACTTCTACAAGTCCGCCGTTTTTTATCTTTCCCGTAAGAGCAAATACCTTCGTTCCCTTGCTCTTTTCCGTACCCATTTCTGCGAATTTTTCAGGTCCGTGAAGCATTATCCAAGGTACGTTTGCATAAGTTTCAACATTATTAATATTTGTAGGCTTTTTCCAATAACCTGATTGAGCCGGGAAAGGTGGTTTCAACCTTGGCATTCCTCTTTCCCCTTCAAGGGATGCTATAAGGGCCGTTTCTTCTCCGCACACGAAAGCTCCCGCTCCCTTTTTAATCCTTATATCAAAATTAAAAGAAGAACCAAATATATTATTTCCGAGGTAATTTCTTTCTCTTGCCTGCTTCATGGCAATTTCCAATCTCTTAATTGCAAGGGGATATTCCGCACGGCAATATATAACCCCCTGATGTGAGCCTATGGAATATCCGGCAATAATCATACCTTCTATGACTCTGTGAGGATCTCCTTCCAATACGCTTCTATCCATAAAAGCTCCCGGATCTCCTTCATCTGCGTTACAAACTACATACTTTGTATCTCCTTTAGATTGACGAGCTGCATTCCATTTAAACCAAGTAGGAAAACCGGCTCCTCCTCTTCCTCTTAATCCCGAAATTTTAATTTCCTCTATTACTTCTTCAGGGCTCATGGATTTCAAAATTCTCTCTGCAGATGAATACCCTCCCTTTTCAATGTAATCATCTATGTTTTCCGGGTTTATCCTGCCGCAATTTTCAAGGGCAACTTTAACTTGTTTTTTAACATAACCTGCCGGTTCGTCACTGGTATATATTAATTTATCTTCAATCGGTTGTCCATTTTTCACATGCTTGTCTACTATTTCCCTTGCAAGTTTTTCATCAACAAATCCGTAACTGTAAGTCTTGCCCCCATCAACAACATCAACAATTGGTTCATAAAAACACATTCCAATACAGCCGGTAGGTTCTACAGAAATGTCAAGTTTTTCGTTAGAAACTTCGTCTTTTATTATATCAAGTAATTTTCCGCCTCCCGCAGCTATACCGCAACTGCCTAAACCAACCCTAATTTTCATTCTTTTCACCTTCTCTTTCCTTTTTGTATATATCTCTTATAATCTTTGTTGCTTTAGCAGGAGTCAGTTTACCATAAGCTTCTCCATTAATCATCATTACGGGTGCCAAACTACAGCAACCGAGGCAAGCAACATTCTCCAACGTAAAGATTCCATCCGGAGTAGTCTCTCCCGGAGTTATTTTTAATTCTTCACGTAATGCCCTGCTCACCTCATCAGAACCGTTAACATGACAGGCTGTCCCTTGGCATTGGAGTATCAAATATTTCCCAATAGGATTTAATCTGAATTGAGTATAAAATGTTGCTACTCCATATATTGTTGCTCTTTTAACCCCCGTTTCAGCCGATATATACTTTAAAACGCTTAAAGGCAAATAGCCGTATATATCTTGAGCTTTTTGTAAAATGCTGATGAGATTTCCCTTTTCATGACTTAATTCATTTAAAGTTTCATCTAAGAGCGAAAGATCTACTTGTTCATCTTTAAAATTCGCTTCCAGTTTTTTTTCGTCGCAGCAATTGCTCATTTTGATTCCTACCTTTCTTTTTATTTTTAAAATTTTTTTCATTATCTATTTAATAATTATAAAAACATTTCTCTTTGCATAAATTAAATATATTCCTACCTTACACATTCTATCACATTACATTCATCAGTTCAATAATATATATTTTCTCTACATAATTCATGTTGTATTGTTTGTCTATATAATCTGCTG
>ENA-UOOK01004114-UOOK01004114.1-fermentation-metagenome-genome-assembly--contig:-NODE-4114-length-15900-cov-4.441338_pt1 | contig 15900 bp, 15 predicted proteins | sample MGYA00245777_ERZ724023 | MGnify/ENA primary metagenome ERZ724023 (study PRJEB28704, sample SAMN03018312) | fermentation metagenome | biome: anthropogenic terrestrial biome; feature: soil; material...
CCATCAGTCCCGCCGCAATGATGCATACGTCCCCGCCGTCGCGCAGGACGTTGGCTTTACCCGGAACGAACGGATCGGATTCCGACGTGATGACGTCGCACACGGGGCGCGCCACGCGGATGTACACCGGCCCGTTGATCTCGGCCGCCGCGAACACGGCCTTGCGCATTTCCACCGCGTCGCACGGAACCAGAATCGTCATGCCCGGCAGAACGCGCATCAGCGCGATATCCTCCACCGACTGGTGGCTGCCGCCGTCCTCGCCTACGCACAGGCCGGAATGCGAAAGGCCCAGCTTGACGTTGGCGTTTACATAGCTGATGGAGTTCCGGATGATCTCGTAGGCGCGGCCGGTGCCGAACAGCGCGAACGTGCTGGCGAACGGGATCAGGCCCTCGTGCGCAAAGCCGGCGGCCTCCGCCATCAGGTCCGCTTCCGCGATCCCGAAATCGAAAAAGCGGCCGGGATATTTTTCCTTGAAAATTTCCGTCTTGGTCGCCTGGGACAGATCGGCGTCCATCACCACGACCTTGTCGTTTCTGGCGCCCAGCTCCACCAGGGCCTCGCCATAGGCGACTCTTAAAGATTTCTTCTCAGCCATCGACTTCTACCCCCAGTTCTTTCATTGCCGCAACATACTGCTCTTTGTTCGGCGCCTTGCCGTGCCAGGCGAAGTTGTCCTCCATAAAGGAGACGCCCCTGCCCTTGTGGGTGTGGCAGCAGATGAACTTCGGCTTGCCGGAAACCGGGATCCGAAGCGTTTCGGTCACCGCGTCGATGTCGTGGCCGTCCACCTCGAAGCACTCGAAGCCGAACGCCTTATATTTCGCGACCGGGTCGCCGACGCTCATCACCTCGTCGTTGGAGCCGTCGATCTGAAGGTGGTTGAAGTCCAGCAGCACGGTCAGGTTGTCCAGCTTGTATTGAGCCGCGGCCATCGCCGCCTCCCAAACCAGGCCCTCCTGCATCTCTCCGTCGCCGATCAGCGCGTAGACCTTATGGCCTGCCTTTTTGTACTTCGCGGCAAGCGCCATGCCCGTCGCGACCGCGACCCCCTGCCCCAGGGAGCCCGTGTTGCAGTCCACCCCGGGGGTCTTGTTCATGTCGGGGTGCCCCTGAAGCGGAGAGTGGAGCTGGCGCAGTGTCCAGAGCTCTTCGCGCGGGAAAAAGCCCTTGTCCGCAAGCACCGCGTAAAGCGCGGGGCAGGCGTGCCCTTTACTCAGGACGAAACGGTCGCGGTCCTCCATGCGCGGGTTTTTCGGGTCGGTCTTCATTACGTTGTAATAAAGCGCCACCAGAATATCCGTGCAGGAGAGAGAGCCGCCCGGATGACCCGACTGGCTGAGGTACAGCATTTTGACGATGTCCGCCCGCAGGTGCCTCGCTTTTTCGTTTAACTCACTGTTCATTCTGATTACTCCTTTTCTTAGCCCTTCACTGCTCCCGCCGTAAGGCCCTCTACCAGACGCTTCTGCGCGAAGAAGAACATGACGCAGACCGGGATGATGGTGATGATTCCGCCTGCCGTCAGAAGATCCCACTGAACCCCGAGCTGGCCGATCAGATTCTTCAGCGCCACCGGGATGGTCCGGTTCCTTTCGTTTGTGAACATCACGGCAAACGTGTACTCGTTCCACGACGTCATGAAGATATACACGCCGGTCGCGACAAGGCACGGGACCATGACCGGGAAAATGATCTTGAGGAAGGCTGTGGCGCGGTTCGCTCCGTCGACCATCGCCGCCTCCTCCAGGGACATCGGCAGATCGTTCATGTATCCGTTCAGAAGCCACACCGAAAACGGGATGGTGAACGTGGTGTAAGAGAGCACAAGCGACATGGGGGTATAAAGTAAACCCATATTACGCATGATAGCATAAAGTGGGATCAACAGCAAGACCGTCGGGAACATATTATTCGTTAAAAACAGGATCATAAACGCTTTCCGCCCCGCGAAACGGTAGCGGGAAAACGCATAGGCCGCCAGCAGGGACACGGACAGGCTGACGACGGTGGTGACGGCCGCCACCAGAAGGCTGTTGCCCATGGGCTTTAAAAAATTAAATTTCAAAAACAGGTTCCGGTAGGATTCCATCGTCACGTTCTGCGGCCAGTACGTCACCTTGATCTTCTCAAGTTCATCCTTCATTTGAACCACAACACGCTGAATATTGGCATCATTGGCCTTTGATCCTATGGTGTTGATTTCACGCCCTATTTCCTGTGTTACAAAAGTCAACTTTCGGCCGTTTGCTTCTGATTCATCTTCACACCTCCTGATTGCGAAACATGGTTTTCAGGTACGGCACGGCCACCAGCAGAAGGACCAGGGTCAGCAGAATGGCCATCGCGGCGGAATAGCCCAGATTCAGCGCGTTCGCCTTGTTGAAGATATAGACGCTGAGCGTCTGCGACGCATAGGCGGGGCCGCCGCCGGTCATGTTGAAAATGACATCCACGGAATTCGCCACCCAGATGATGCGCAGCAGCGTCGTGACGAAAATCGTGTTTTTGATCGCCGGGATCGTGATGTGGAACAGCTTCTGAAAGCCGGTGGCGCCATCGATATCCGCCGCCTCGTACAGCTCCTCCGGAACCCCCTGCAGCCCCGCCAGCAGCATCAGCGCGAAGAACGGGATCCCCTGCCAGATGATCGTCACGACGACGGAAGGGAACACCGTATCCTGCTGCGCAAGGAACGGGATGGGGGCGCCGATCAGGCCGGTTTTCATCAGAAGGTCGTTGAGCACGCCGTAGGAGCCGTCGTAGATCCAGCGCCACATCAGGCCGATCAGCACCCCGGGGGTCACCCAGGGGATCAGGCTGACGGAGCGGACCACGCCGCGCCCGCGGAAACTCTTGTTCAAAAGATTCGCCAGGATAAATCCGAAAACGAACTGGAACCCCACGCCGAAGACCACCCAGAGAACGGTCCGCCAAAGAGACGACCAGAACAGCGGGTCCTGAAAAGCCCCGATATAGTTAGCCAGCCCGACAAAGCCGATCTGGCCGGGCCTTCTCAGGTCGTAGTTCTGCAGGCTCATCCAGACGGCGTTCGCCGCGGGGAACAGAACGACCGCGCCGATGATCAGCACCGCCGGAAGGATCAGCAGGTACGGCCATATGTTGAATTTACTGCGCTGCACTGCGGGTCACCTCTTTTTAAAAATACGGGACCGCAGTTTCCCGCAGCCCCCAGGCCTCGTTTGAACAATCTAAGAAACCACTCTGTTTCGGTTAAAATCGTGCCGCCCGTTATTTTTCATACAAGGCTTTCTGAAGGGTCTTCATCGCGTCGGCCGCGCTCGTCTTTCCCGCAAGGGCGGAGGCGACCGTGTTCGGCCAGACGGTGCTGATCCACTCGGTGGTGGTGTCGCGGATCGGCAGGATGCCCGCGTAGGACTGCCCCGCGATGGAAGCTTTCATGAACTTGTTGTCCTTGAATTCGGACATTTCCTGCACTTTCTTGCTGACGGGCACATTGCCGGTCACCTTGCACCACTTTTCCTGCCCCGCCCCGGTCGCGAGGTAAGAGACCCACTCAAAAGCGGCGTCCTTATGTTCGCTGGCCTCGAAAATCACGTTTTCGGTGTCGCCCATCGAGGTCCACTGGCCCTTTCCTTTCGGGAACGGGAACGCGTCCACGTCGTCGCCGAAGGTTTTCACCATGTCCGCTGAAGAGCCGGTGTGGTGGATGGTCATTGCGGTCTTGCCGGATTTGAAGTTCGCGATGATCTCGTTGAAGCCGTCCTGCGGAGCGGTCGGCGGGACGTAATGGTTCTTGTAAAGGTCGATGAAGTCCTGCATTCCCTGAACGGATTCGGGGGAATCCAGCTTTTCAAAGCTGCCGCCGCGGCCGTAAAGGAAGCTGCCCCACGGCTCCTGCCCGCCCTTGGCTCCGCGCATGCCGAACCCGTAAACATCGGTCTTTCCGTCGCCGTTCGTGTCGAGCGTGCATTTCTTGACCGCGTCGAGGAACTCCTCATAGGTCTTCGGGACCTCCACGCCCGCCTTCTTGAAAATGGAGGGGCGGTAATACACATAAAGCACCTGAATGTTCCACGGCATGACGTACATTTCCGATTTTCCGCCGGCTTCCCTCATGATCTTGTAGATGTTGTCGTCGATCTCATCCTTGTCCTTCCAGCTTGTCACATAGTCGTCCAGCTTGGCGAGCAGGTTGTTCGCCGTGAACAGCGGGGTCGCGGTCAGCTTCCACGCCGCGGTGTCGGGCGCGCCGCCGCCCATGACGGCATTGAACAGGTTCTCGCTGTAGGCGCCGCCGTCCCACGGGTACTCTTCCGCCTTCACGGTGATGTTCTTCCCGTTGGAGGCGTTGAAATCCTTCGCGATCTGCTGCATCGTGGCGGAATAATCGCTGTTGTCCGCCCAATACCAGTGGGTGATGGTCACGGGCTCGCCGGCGGCCCCGGAGCCCGCGGCGGAGCCTGCGCCGGATTCGGCGCCCTTTTTCCCGGCGCATCCGGAAAACGAAGCGGCCGCCATTGCAAAGGCAAGGGCACATGCCAGAAGCTTTTTCACTTTTTCATTCCTCCTATCACGATTTTGGCGTCGTCCATGGCCTGCAGGATGTGCAATCTCATCTGTTTCATCGCATCATCCGGATTTCCCGAGCGAATGGCCTCGAAAATCCGGATGTGGGACTCGATCGCCTTCCGGTTGCTGCCAGGGACATTCATCGTTTCGAGATATCCTTCCCGAATCGAATCACAGATTAAAGGCAGAATTCGGTACAAGACGTCGTTCTGCGTACATTCGGCCACCGCCGTGTGGAATTCCACGTCGCGGCTCGGGAAATCCTTCGCCTTCTGTTTTTCGGCGGCATCCATTTCCCCGATCGCGCGGCTCAGGCGGGAAAGGTTCTCCCCGGTCGCCCGCAGGGCCGCCAGGCGCGCGATCTGCGGCTCGATCAGCAGCCTGCTTTCCAAAAGATTCTGCAGCAGCTTGTTCTGGTTGGAAAACCCCAGCCCCAGGGGATCTTTTTTCACGCCCGGGGCCTCGGTCAGATACGTCCCCCTGCCGCGGTGGATTTCCACCACGTTGTCCGCGAGCAGAAGCTTGACCGCCTCGCGCACGGTGGAGCGCCCGACGCCGAACATTTCGACAAGCTCGCCCTCGCTGGGCATCCGGTCGCCGGGCTTCATCCCTTTTTCCGCAATCATTTCGCGGAGCTTGCTCGACAAAAGCAGAGGCAGCTCCCGGTTTTCGATCAGCATTTTCTTCATGATTCGTCCCTTTCCCGGTCCGGTTTCAAAATACGGCGCGGCCTTCCTGAACTTCCGCCGCGGATGCTTCCCGGAAATCGGATCTCCAAACGGCCGATTCCCCGGAAAACCGTATCACAAGTAAAACGGAACGGAAATATTTCTTACTATTCCCAAAAAGGATCGATTACTTGTGGAATCCTTCCAGATTCTCTCTGGTAAGACGTCAGACGTCTTACCAGCTCGTTGCGATCATTATATCTTGTTTTTCGGAAAAGCGCAAGACATTTTTGTTGTTCTTTACAGAAAAAATTTTTTCCATCTTTGATTTTCATGAATCTTTTGGATGCCGGTATCATTCTCATCCTCGTTCAACACCTGCAAGCCACATTCCCGCCTGACGCGACTGATCATGGTTTCTTTTGTTCAGTATTAATCCCCCACTTTCTACCGGTTAATGATTAGTAAAAATTTATTGCAAAGCCTCTTCCCCTCGACGAAATATTTCGGAAGGGCAAGAAACTTTGTTTCGTTATTAACAATAAATATTTAATTCTTATCTGTAATTTAATATTTATTCTGCATAATTTATTCTTGACATCGAAAATGTTAAATGCTATATTTAATTATATTAGGAACGGAAATAAGCTAAAATATTAGCTAAACGTTTATTTGTTTAGCGGATGGCTTAATTCTGAATGGTTTATTTTAAGGAGGAGTAAAAAATGAAAAAGGCGCTATCGTTTCTTTTGGCACTCGTTATGACCGTCAGCATGGCCGCGTGCGGCTCTTCCCAGGATTCCGCTTCTTCCGGAGCCCCGGCCCCGCAGGGATCCGCCTCCACAGGCGGAAAGAAAGACTTCACGATCGCGACCGTGCCCAAGCTGACCAGCATCGCGTGGTTCCAGCGCATGGAGGTCGGCGTGAAGAAGTACGCGAAGGACACCGGCATCGACGCCTATTACACCGGCCCGGAAAAGGGCGACGCCGCCCTGCAGGCGCAGACAATTGAAGACCTGATCGCAAAGGGCGTGGACGCCATCTGCGTGGTGCCGTTCTCGACCGAAGCGCTTGAACCCGTTCTGAAAAAAGCGCGCGACGCGGGGATCCTGGTCATCTCTCACGAAGCTTCCGGCATGAAGAACATCGACTACGACATCGAGGCCTTCGACAACGAGGAGTACGGCCGCCATTTCATGGATAAGATCGGCGAGCTGACCGCCGGCAAGGGCGAATACATACAGGAAGTCGGCGCGCTGACCTCGGAATCCCACAAGCAGTGGACGGACAGCGCCCAGGCTTATCAGAAGCAGAAGTTCCCGCAGCTCAAGCTGTTCGGCGACAAGATCGAAACCGCGGACGACCAGTCCGTTTCCTATGACAAAGTCAAGGAGGTCCTGAAATCCAACCCGAAGCTCGCGGCCATTCAGGGCAGCGCGATGGGCGACGTGGCCGGCGCGGCGCTGGCCGTGGAAGAGGCGGGCCTGTCCGGAAAAGTCAAGATCGTCGGCACCTCCCTCGTTTCCGTTTCCGGCAAATACATCAAATCCGGCACCATCGACATGATCTCCTTCTGGGATCCGGCGGACGCGGGCTACGCGATGAACGTTCTGGCCACCAAGCTCCTTTCCGGCGAAAAAGTCGGCGACGGCCTCGATCTCGGCGTAAACGGCTACGACAAGCTTACCCTGAAGGACAAGGTGTTTTACGGGCAGGCGTGGGTAGACGTGGACAAGAACAACGTCGACGACCCCAACCTGAACTTCTGACCGGGCCGGTTTTATCTGGGACGGCGGCGGGCCCCGCGGCTGCGCGGGAAACCCGCCCCTTCCTTCAGAGGATGGAAAACGGAGGGGTAACATGGGCGAAACTTTTCTGGAGCTCAAGGGAATCAAAAAATCGTTCGGCGGGGTCAAGGCGCTCAGAGGCGTGGACCTCACCGTAAACAAGGGGGAAATCCACTGCCTGGCAGGCGAGAACGGCTGCGGAAAATCCACCCTGATCAAGGTCATTTCCGGCGCGCATGCAGCGGATGAAGGCGAAGTGCGGATCGAGGGGAAGCTGATGCAGAATTTCAGCCCCATCGACGCGATCCGGATGGGCGTTCAGGTGATCTATCAGGATTTCGCGATTTTTCCGAACCTGACCGTCGCGGAAAACATCGCGATGAACCGCGCGCTGGAATCCGGCCGGAAGCGGATGGACTGGAAGGAAAGCCGGAAGCTCGCGGTGGGCGCCATGGAGCAGATCGGGGCGCGGATCGACCCGGATGCGCTGGTGGAACGCCTGTCCGTCGCGCACAAGCAGATGGTCGCGATCTGCCGCGCCATTCTGGGCGAGGCCAGGCTGCTCATCTTAGACGAGCCTACCACGGCCCTGACCGCGAAAGAGGTCGAAAGCCTGTTCGCCGTGCTGAAAAAATTAAAGGCGAAGGGCATCGCCATCATGATCGTGACCCACAAGATCGACGAGATCTTTGAGATCGCCGACCGGCTGACGATCCTGCGCAACGGGGAAAACGCCGCTTCCGGCGATATCGGGGAATTCGACCGGCCGGCCTTCATCAAACATATGACGGGCCGGGAGATCCTGGAAACGAAATACCGCCCGGAAAATCCGGACCGCGAGGAGATCCTGCGGGTGGAAGGCCTGACGCGCAGGGGCGCGTTCGAAAACGTCAGCTTTGCGCTGAACCGGGGCGACGTGCTGGGGATCACCGGGCTGCTCGGCTCCGGCCGGGGCGAGATCGGCGAGGCGCTGTTCGGCCTGGCGCCGGCGGAATCCGGCAGAATTTTCCTGCACGGAAAGGAGATCCGCATCCGCAGCGTCGGCGACGCGGCCGCGCACCGGTTCGCCTATGTGCCGGAGGACCGCCTGACCCAAGGGCTGTTCCTGGAACGCTCGATCAGCGACAACATCGCCGCGGCCTCGGTGCGCTCCTATTTCCGGCACGGCAGGCTTCAGCACGGCGCGATTTACGACGCGGTCGTCGGCTGGATCAGGAAGATCAGCATCGCCGCGCCCTCCCCCGCGCCGCCGGCCCGCACGCTTTCGGGCGGCAACCAGCAGAAGGTCGTCATCGCCAAATGGCTGAACACCGACCCCGCCCTGCTGATTTTGAACGGCCCCACCGTGGGCGTCGACGTCGGCGCGAAGGCGGATATCCACCAGCTCCTGCATCAGCTCGCCCAGAGCGGCGTGGGCGTGATCGTGATCTCGGACGATCTTTCGGAGCTGGTGCAGAACTGCAATCAGATCATTCTCATGCGCTCCGGGCGGATCGGGCTGGAACTGGAAAGCGCCGAAACGGACGAGGCCGCGCTCTCCGGCATGCTGAACGGCAAAGTGCGGAAGGAGGGATCGTGATGGGCCGTTTCCTGACCAGAAAAAACCTGACCAGAAATGAAATGCTGGTCGTCTACATCATCGCGGCGCTCTCCCTGATGATCGGCGCCGTAAACAGCGCGTTCTTCTCCATGGGCACCGTGATCGACACGGCGCGCTCCATGCTGGTGACCGTGATTTTCGCCCTGTGCGAAATGGCGATCATCATATCGGGCGGCATCGATGTCTCGTTTCCGGCAATCGCCTGCTTTTCGCTCTACTCGACCATCGCGTTCATGAACGCGTATCACATCGACAGCGTGGCCTTCGCCTTCTTCTTTTCAGGATTTCTGGGGCTTCTCTGGGGCGCGCTCAACGCGATCCTGATCGCGAAATTCCGGATTCCGGCGCTGATTGCCACCCTGGGCACCAGCAGCCTTGCGAGCGGGGCGATCCTCGTGATCTCGGGCGGAAAGGAAATCTCGATGATCCCGCCGTCCGTCGACGCGCTTTCCCAGCAGTTCCTGTTCAGCGTGACAAACGCCTCCGGCGTCAAATCCTCGCTGACGGTGTTCATCCTTCTGCCGGCGGCCCTCTGCCTGCTGTTCCATTTTGTGCTGCGCCACACGATGTTCGGCCGCGGCATCTACGCCATCGGCGGGGACGCGGACGCGGCGCGCATCGAGGGCTTCAACGTGTTCCGCACCCAGTGCATCCTGTATATGGCGGCGGGCCTGATCATCGGGATCGCCGCGATCACCCACGCGATCCTGATGCGCAACGCCAACCCCTCGAACCTGATGGGGTCGGAGATGATGGTGATCGCGGCGGTCGTCATCGGCGGCACCCGCATCACCGGCGGCCACGGCAGCGTCGTCGGCACCGTGCTGGGCGTTCTGCTCATCACGCTGGTGTCGAACAACCTGATCATGCTGAACGTGCCCAACTACTGGCAGACCTTCGCCGTCGGCCTCATCATCGTGATCGGCACCTCGATCACTTCGCTCCGGGCGAAGAGGATCGCCCTGAGCCCGAAAATTTAAGGGGGCGCGACTGTGAAAAAGCTTACCGCTTCATTTGAGAAGCCAGACAAAAACATGCTTGCCCTGTTCGGCATCGCGCTCGGCATCATCGCGATCATGGCGTTTGCCGACCCCGCGTTCCTGAAGGGGAGCAACTTCCGCTCAATGGCGTTCCAGTTTCCGGAATTCGGCATCCTGTCGTTCGGCATGATGCTGTGCATGATTTCCGGCGGGATCGACCTTTCCCTGGTGGGCGCCGCGAACCTTTCCGGCATCGTCGCCGCCGTGGTGATCCTTTCCACGGGCGGCTCGATCGCGGTCGGCATCGCCGCCGCGCTTCTGGTGGGCGCCGTGTGCGGGCTGTTCAACGGTTATCTGATCGGCCAACTCCAGATTCCGGCGATGCTCGTCACGCTGTGCGGCGGCCAGCTCTTCACCGGGCTGGGCATGGCGATCACAAAGGGCCCGGCGATCACCGGGCTGCCGGAGCAGATCCTCGTGCTTTCCAACGGCACGGTGGGCGGCGTGCTGCCCTACGCGCTGCTGCTGTTCATCCTCATCGCGCTGGCGCTCGGATTTCTGCTCAAATCCACGGTCTACGGGCAGCACCTTTGCCTTATGGGCTCGAACCCCACCGCCTCTCGCTATTCCGGCATCAACAACCTGCACGTAACGCTCCTCACCTACATGACCTCCGGGATTCTGGCGGCGGTGTCGGGGATTCTGATCCTGTCCCACTACGGCTCCGCGAAATCCGACTACGGAATGTCCTACACGCTCCTGTCCCTGCTGATCGTCGTTCTGGGCGGCGTCGCCCCCGCCGGCGGCCGGGGCCGGGTCTCGTGCGTGGCGCTTTCCGCCGTCATCCTTCAGCTCATTTCCAGCGCATTCAACGTCCTGCGGTTCAATTCCTTCGTGAAAACCTTCGTGTGGGGCCTGCTGCTGGTGATCGTGATGGTCGCGCAGTCCGTCATTCAGAAAGAGGCTTATCAATTCTTGAATATCAGGAGGAAAAATTATGAAAAAGATCATCAACAAGCCTGAGGATTACGTCACGGAAATGCTCGAGGGCCTTTACATCGCCCACAGCGACCTGATCACCTGCACCGGCGGCGACGTGCACTGCCTGGTCGCGGCCCATAAAAAGCCGGGCAAGGTCGGCATCGCCACCGGCGGCGGCTCGGGCCACCTTCCGCTGTTTCTGGGCTATGTGGGCAAAGGGATGCTCGACGGCTGCTCCGTGGGCGACGTGTTCCAGTCCCCGAGCGCCGAGCAGATGCTGGCCGTGACCAGGGAAATCGACTCCGGCGCGGGCGTGCTCTACATTTACGGGAACTACAACGGGGACATTTTCAACTTTGACATGGCTGCGGAGATGGCGGATTTTGAATCCAGCATCCGCGTGGAAAGCGTCGTGGCGGGCGAGGATGTCGCCTCCGCCGCGCCCACGAAGCCCGGCGAGAAGAACACCCGCCGCGGCGTCGCGGGGATCTTCTTCCTTTACAAATGCGCCGGCGCCGCCGCCGACAAAATGATGAACCTGGATGAGGTCAGGCGCATCGCCGAAAAAGCGGCCGCCAACGTGCGCACCATGGGCGTAGCGCTGACCCCCTGCACCGTGCCGCGCGTCGGCAGTCCGGGCTTCTCCATCGCGGATGACGAAATGGAGATCGGCATGGGAATCCACGGCGAACCGGGAATCCGCCGCGGCAAGCTGGAGCCCGCTGACCGGATCACCGACGAAATGCTCGAAAAAATCGTCGCCGACCTGCCCTACCAGAAGGGCGACGAGGTCGCGGTGCTGGTCAACGGGCTGGGCGCGACGCCGCTTGACGAGCAGTACATCGTCACCCGCCGCATCGACCGGGACCTGAAGGAGCGGGGAATCTCCGTCTACCGCTATTATGTGGGCGAATACGCCACGTCTCTGGAAATGGCGGGCTTCTCCATCTCGCTTCTCAAGCTGGACGACGAGTTGAAAGAGCTGCTGGATGCCCCGGCGCAGACCCCGTTTTTCAGACAGTAATTTTTTCCTTTGGAAAGGACGGCTTAAAAATGGATGCCACTTATTTGTTGAAACTGCTCAAAGAAATACAGGACGTGATGGCGCAGAACAGGGATTATCTGATCGACCTGGACCGCGTGGTCGGCGACGGCGACCTTGGGCTGACGATGAGCGACGGCTTTTCCGCCGCTTACCGGGCGGCGAAGGAATCCGGAGAAACGGACGCGGGCCGCCTGCTCTACACCGCGGGCAAAGCGATGTCCACGGCGGTGCCGTCCACCATGGGCACGCTGATGGCGTCGGGCTGGATGAGCGCGGGCAAGGCGCTGAGGGGCAAAACGGAGCTTTCCGAAGCGGACGTCGCCCTGCTGTTTTCGGCCTATCTCGACGGCGTCGCAAAGCTGGGCAAGGCCAAAGCCGGGGAAAAGACGTTTCTGGACGGCCTCTCCCCCGCCGTAGACGCGATGGCCGCCGCGGCGAAAGCCGGGGAGCCGCTCCCGGAAATGGCGAAAAAAGCGGCCGCCGCCGCAAAGGCGGGCTTTGAATCGACCGCCGGCATGATGGCCGTCCACGGCAGGGCCGCCACGCGCGGGGAAGCATCCCGCCCTTTGAAAGACCCGGGTGCCGCCGTCGCCGCGCTGATGATGCGCGCCTTTGAAAAAAGCGCCTCCTGATCTTCATAAAAAAGCGTCGGTCTCTTTTCGGGGTCCGGGCTGCGGCGGTGGCCGCGCCCCGGGCCCCGCTTTTCCGAAATATTTCCGCCCGCGCGGGAAGCGGGCCTGTTTTCCCTTGACTTTGCTTTCCCGTCCGATATAAAATATAGAAAATAAATCTGTTTCTACGGCAAGTCATTCAAGAATTGCACGGCCGATGATTTTTCCCCGCCTGCGGCGGAAAAAAAGCCAAAGCCGCTGCCGTTCCGCCGGAACCGCCGTAAAACGACGGTATTCAGAAAGGAAGGATATCATGCAGGATTTCGTCTACCACTCCTCAACGGAAGTTATTTTTGGCAAGGGTGCGGAGCTGAAAGTGCCGGAGGCCGCGAAACGATACGGCGCGACCCGCATTTTGCTGGTATACGGCGGCGGAAGCGTCGTCAGAAGCGGACTGCTCGGCAAGATGGAAAACGCCCTGCGGGACGCCGGCCTGTTCGTGCAGAGCTTCGGCGGCGCGAAGCCGAATCCAAGGCTTCAGCACGCGCGCGACGGGGTGAAGGCCGCGCTTGAAACAAAGGCCGACCTGATCCTCGCCGTGGGCGGCGGCAGCGTGCTCGACACCGCAAAGGCGATCGCGATCGGCGCGGCCAACCCCGAAACCGACATCTGGGAATTCTGGCTGCGCAAAAAGAAAGTGGAAAAGGCGCTGCCCGTCGGGACGGTGCTGACTATCTCCGCTTCCGGAAGCGAAACGAGCGATTCCGCGGTTCTGACCGACGAGGAGACGAACACCAAGCGCGGGCTCAACTGCTACCAGAACCGGCCCAAGTTCTCGGCGCTGGACCCGGAGCTGACCTATACCCTTCCGAAGCACCAGATCGCGTGCGGCGTGGTGGATATCATGATGCACACGATGGACCGCTATTTCAACCCCGTCGTCACGAACGAAGTGACCGACGCGATCGCCGAGGCGCTTCTGCGCGTCGTGATCGCGAACGGGCCGAAGGCGCTGGAAAACCCGCACGACTATCAGCCCATGAGCGAGCTGATGTGGGCGGGCAGCCTTTCGCACAACGGGCTGACCGGCCTGGGCGGAAAAATGGACTTTGCGCCCCACCAGCTCGGCCACGAGCTGAGCGGGAAATTCGACGCGACGCACGGGGCCTCGCTTTCCACGATCTGGGGCGCGTGGGCAACCCACTGCTGGCGCACCGATCCCGCCCGCTTCGTCCGGTTCGGGAAGAACGTCTGGGGCGTGGAGGTCGCCGACCCGGAGAAGGCCGTTCCGAAAACCATCGCCACCGTGAATTCCTATTTCCGCTCGCTCGACATGCCCACCTGCTTTTCCGAGCTCGGCATCGGGGTTCAGCCCGACGAGGTCCTGCGCGACCTTGCGCGGCGCTGCATGTTCAACGATACCCGCACGATCGGCACGTTCCAGGTGCTGGACGGCAGCGACGCCTACGAAATCTACAAGCTTGCCAATCACTGACCGGTCGGGAGAGGATTTTATTCCCGGTTTGAGAAAGGTGGCCCGATTCCATGCCGGCTGAAGAACTGAAGCGCGGGCTGCAGCGTCATTTCCCGTTCTGGAGCGGCCTTTCCCCGGCGGAACAGGACCTGCTGCTCAGCCATTCCTCCCCGGCCGTGTTCCGCCGGGGGGAAACCCTGCACGGCAGCGGGAACGACTGCCTCGGGGTGATCCTCGTCGAAAGCGGCACGCTGCGCGCCTACATGCTTTCGGACGAAGGGCGAGAGATCACGCTGTACCGGCTTTATCCGGGCGACACCTGTGTGCTGATGGCCTCGTGCGTGCTGGACTACATCACGTTCGAGGTCCACATGGATGCCGAATCCGACACGCAGGCCCTCATCGTCAGCCCCGGCGCCTTTGCCCGGCTTTCGGAACACAACCTGGCCGTGGAAAATTTTTCCTACAAGCTTGCCGCCGAACGCTTTTCCGACGTGATGTGGGCGATGCAGCAGATCCTGTTCATGAGCTTCGACCGGCGGCTCGCGATTTTCCTTGTGGATGAGCTGAGCAAGACGAAAGGCGACACCATCCGCATGACGCATGAGCAGGTGGCGAAATATGTGGGAAGCGCCCGCGAGGTCGTTTCGCGCATGCTGAAATATTTTGCGGAAGAGGGCATCGTCTCGCTTTCGCGCGGCGGAATCAAAATTCTGGACCGGGAAAAACTGCGCCGGCTGACCCGATAGCCCGGCAAAAATAAAGGAGACTTTTTATGAACGCAACTTTCCTTCATTACAATTTCAACGTGCTGGACCTCGACCGGAGCATCGCCTTTTATAAGAAGGCGCTCGGCTTTACGGAAAAACGCCGCAAGAACGCGAAAGACGGCTCGTTCGTCATCGTCTTCCTGACTGACGGGCAGACGGGTTTCGAGCTGGAGCTGACCTGGCTGCGCGACCGGCACGAGCCCTACAATCTGGGCGACAACGAGATGCACCTGGCGGTGCGTGTGCCGGACAAAAAAGAGGCCCACGCTCTGCACGAGAGCATGGGCTGTATCTGCTATGAAAACCACGACATGGATCTTTATTTTATCAACGACCCTGACGGGTACTGGATCGAGATTCTGGACTGAACAATCTTCTGCGCCGCCGCTCACCTGCCGGCGGCGCAGAATTTTTGTCCGCGGCGGGTCAGGATTTCCACGCGGTCAAGATATGGCTCGGCGCACGGCTCTTTTTTCAGCCAGTCGAACACCTCGTACTGGTCCCGGAAGTGCATCGGCACCACGCGCGACGTTTCGGTATGCCTCATGAAATAGTCGAGCCCGAGCGCGTAGTTTTCCTCCAGGCGGCCGTCCAGCGGCACGAACGCGAGATCAATTCCGATATGGCCGAGCGAATCGATCTCGCGGCGGTAATCCCGCCCCATCTGCTCGTTATACGCGGGGCTTTCCCCCGGCCATTTCCACCAGTTCAGGTCGCCCCCGTGGTAAATCGTCAGGCCCTCCGTGCGGATCAGGAACGCGACCCCCGCGTCGGTGGAATGAAGGGTGCGTACGGAAAAATCGGGCCAGCGGTACCGCTCCCACTCCCGCACGAACGTGATGTCGTCCCCCCGCAGCCGGGCGGGCACGGGAACGTCGTCCGAAATCACATAGCGCAGGTTCGGGATCGCTTCGCGCCAGCTGAAAATACATTTGTCGTAATGGTCGTAATGCGCGTGGGAAACAAACACCACCACATCTTCCCCGGAAAGCCCGCTCACGTCGAGCCTGCCCTCGTCGAAGCCGCCGGAAGCCGGCTCCCCGTCGTAGGGATAGTAATCAAAAATAAAAAAATGCTTCTCCGTTTTCAGCGCAAACGCGCTGTTGTAAAAATACCAGCCCTGAAGCTTCATGGCGTTCCCTCCTGTTTCGTGCTGATTATATCATGTCCGGGGCGAAACTTCAAACCGGCTGCGCTCAAAATCGACATTCTTTTTTTGCCCGCTGAACAGGCGGATTCTTCTGAAATAACGGCAGTCCCTCCTTTTAATTCTGGCTTTATTTTTTATACTTTAGTGATAATAATTCAATTATAATACAAAAGGTATTTATTATTTTCCGTTTTAGAAGGAAATTCTTCTAATTTTCAGATTGCCCCTCAGGCCGGGGCAGGCCCATACTTTCTTGCAAGAAGAAAGTATGCAAAGA
>ENA-UOOK01004115-UOOK01004115.1-fermentation-metagenome-genome-assembly--contig:-NODE-4115-length-15899-cov-9.773416_pt1 | contig 15899 bp, 14 predicted proteins | sample MGYA00245777_ERZ724023 | MGnify/ENA primary metagenome ERZ724023 (study PRJEB28704, sample SAMN03018312) | fermentation metagenome | biome: anthropogenic terrestrial biome; feature: soil; material...
TATCATCTTTTAAAAGAATGTTATACCTTGGCTTATGAATCTTAATGAGAGTGTTTTCAAGAATCAAAGCTTCGGCTTCTGTTTTTGTAATGATTGTTTCGATGTTATAAATTTTTGATACAAGAGCTATTGTTTTTGGATCCTTTTCATCTGTGTTTTGGAAATATTGCCGAACACGGTTTTTTAAGATCTTAGCTTTGCCTACATAGATAATTTTACCTGATTTATCTTTCATTAAATAAACTCCCGGAAAATCCGGGAGGCTTTGAAGTATCTCTTTAATTTTATCCATTTGATCAATCACTTTCTATTTATTGATCCATCATTTCTCTTTCAGCAAAAAGTTCCAGTTCATGTAATGCTAGCTTTTCGTCACTTCCGTCGACTATCAGCAAAACTTTTTCACCCTTGCTTACACTAAGTGATATAATACCTAATAGGCTTTTAGCGTTTGCTTTGCGTTCTCCCTTTTGTATCCAAATGTTTGATTCATAACCGGATGTTTTTTGAATAAGCCTTGCCGCAACTTTAGATTCTAAGCCTGATGCGTTTTTAATAACAATTTCCTTGCTAATCATTTTATTTCCCCCTGCAAACTTTCTCTTTATATATATCTATAACAAATTGAAAAAGAATATCGCATAATTTTTTAACTTATGCCACTGGATTTCTTTTTCAATTTAAATTGCTAATGTAATCAAGTTTTGCTAAGAAACATTGCTAAAATATCCGACCGCAAATCATCTTTCTTTGGGCGATACAAAGAAAGCGTATGTGTACCAACACATTTATTTATATGTCAAATTTTAAGTTCAACATATGTTCATCCAGCTATCACTCAAAGGTTAATAAATCTATCATTCAGAAAGTCATTACGTGATCTCTGGGAGATAATTATATTATACACTATTGCCACAGTTTATTATACTTATTATACAATTACAACACAGGGTTTTCAAATTAAATGTTTCGTATACCACATTAAATCGATAATAATCGTTACTCAAGCTTTTTTTACTTTTTTCCCGCTTATAAATAAGTATGCTCCTCCTGCTATCAAAACAACTCCAAAAAATACTGGTAAAAACAATATAACAAAATTATTTGAGCTAATACTTGAAATTATATCAACGACCTGCCATTTCACCTTATTAATCCAGTCGAGCCATTTATTTAGCATGAGAGTGGTTGTATTTTGCGCCATTCGCTCTGCAGTATTTGTTATGGGTGTAAAGAACAGCCCCGCTATAATAAAAAGTATTAAGGCATACACTAAGCCTGGGGAATAAAACTTTACAGGAACAGGCTTAACTGCTTCCTGAGCTTTTTGCTCCTTAATTTTTTTCATAACTTCAGATTCAATACAATCTAACTGGAAATCAAACTCCAATGATTCCATTGTTTGGTACAGTTTTTTATATTCGTTCAGTTTTTCGCTGCATGCAGAGCATACTAAAAAATGAAGCTTTATCTTTTTTTGCTTTTTTGAAGTCAACATGTTGTCTAAATATAAGGATATATCCTTTTCTCTAACATGCATAACTACGCCTCCTTGTAGTATTCTGCCATTTTTTCTTTCAACATTTTTCTTGCCCGAAAAATTCTGTTTTTCACAATGCTCAATGGAACATTCATGCTTTTAGCAATTTCCTCATAGCTTAGACCGCCCTGATGAAAAAGCAGCAGCGGTGTGCTGTAACCTGGCTTTAACTGTCTTATTTGCTCTTCAATCCATTGTTTTTGTTCTTTTCTTATTATATGCTCGTCTACTGATTTTTCTACATCCTCAACAATAAGGTTATCACTATTTACTACCTGATAATTTTTATCTTTACGTATCAAGTCAATGCATGTGTTGTGGGTTATCCTTCCAATCCACGCAGAAAACTTTAAACTCGTATCGTAAAGTGCCAGCTTTCTGTAAGCTTTTATAAATACTTCCTGTGTAATATCCTCTGCAGTATGAGGATCCTTAATAAGCCTTAATGCAATTGAGTATACAAGCTTTTTGTAATTTTCAACCAGATAACTAAAACACTCAATATCCCCGCTTAAGCACCTTTCTACAATTTCTCTATCATCCATTTGGTGATTTCCCTTCAGAGTACAATTAACCCCCTATTGCATTATAACATACCATAGCAAAGCTGCAAGTATTCAAGAGTCAGGAGATTTATTTCAAAACCGTATAATCTCCCGGGATTATATGCAAACCAGAAAACCCCTTAGAAGAGGATTGAACCACCCACTGAAGTAGAAATCGGTTTATCCCTCGACATGCGTTTTTTAGCACAAAGGGTTAAAAATACGCTCTGATTCAAGGGTCTTAAGGGTGTTTGATAACACTCCGATAAATTATATACGAAATTGTAAATAAAATAGTCTGAACAACTACAGTAAAGCTTATGAAGCAAACATAAAATTGTACGCACCTTATACGTACCCTATAGGCTAAATTTAAAAAGCCCGCATTGCGGTTAATGCAAAGCGGGCTTAATACCTTGTTTTTTACATATGAGCAGTGAATTTCGATATCGCACCGGTAGGGCATACCTTAATGCATTTACCGCAATTCACACATTTAGACGGATCAATCACCGCACACATATCATTCATTGAAATTGCCTCTTCAGGACACTCTTTAACACATTTTTGACATGCTATACACGCAACTTGGCAATTTTTTCTGGCTACTGCGCCTTTTTCATGATTACTGCAGGTTACTGAGTATTCTGCTTTTGCCGGAACCATTTTTATTATTCCCTTAGGGCATTCTATAACACATTTTGTGCAGCCGCTGCATTTTTCCTCATTAATGCGGGCAAGCCCGTTTTCAACCTCTATGGCTCCAAAAGGACATACACGTTTGCAGCTTCCCATGCCCTCACAACCGTATACACAGGATGAAGGTCCCCCTGCCATAGTCGCTGCGGAACGACAGTCTATAATACCGTCATAATCAAACTTTATTGATACCTTATCCCATGTACCATTGCACATTACGCGAGCAACCATTTTTTCGCCCGATGCTGAATCAACACCCATTATTTCACTAAGCTGTGAAACAACATTTGAGCCACCTACGGGGCATAGGTTTATTTCTGCACCTTCACCTATTGCCTCAGCGTATTGGTCACAACCGCTAAAGCCACAGCCGCCGCAGTTTGCACCGGGTAACACGCCGCGCACTTTCTCAACTCTCTCATCAATTTCCACTGCAAACTTTTTTGAAGAATAAGACAGAGCTAAACCAAAAAAAAGCCCTAGACCCGATATTATTAAAATTGGAATTAATATATCCATTAAATATCACCCCTTTTCGTGCATTATCTATCTATGTTACTATCAATCAAATTTTGCGTTACCATTTGCGTTAGAATATAAATATAAAAAATCTTGTTACCAACTCAGCTTTGCACCTATGCTGGTTAGTAGTGTTTTGAGATGCTGTGGCGTGATATCACACCGATGTCGGTAGCCTGCTGTACATGCAAGCGTCCTGCTGTGGGATAATTGTGTTAGTAATATTAAAAACTATATCCCAAACAACCCCTGAAAACCTACAAAAGCAACTGATACCAGAGCCGCAGCAATCAGTGTGATGGGAAGTCCCTGAAAAGCTACCGGAATATCACTTGTTTCCATTCTTTCCCTTACACCTGAAAACAATATTAAAGCCAGTGTAAACCCAACGGAAGCTGCAAAGCCAAACACGACAGACTCAATAAATGTGTAGCTTCTCTCCATGTTGAGTAAAGCTGAACCTAAAACTGCACAGTTTGTTGTAATAAGAGGCAAATATATACCTAACGCAGTATACAATGATGGAACAAACTTTTTCAATACTGTTTCAACAAACTGTACCAATGCCGCAATTACAAGTATAAATGAAATTGTCTGCAGATAGGTAAGACCATATGGTTTTAAAAGGTATTCGTTAACAGACCATGTAACCGCAGAAGACAGCGTTATAACAAAAATAACTGCACCACCCATACCAAGTGCGGTAGAAAGCTTTTTAGACACCCCTAAAAATGGGCAAATCCCTAAAAATTTTGATAAAACAAAATTCTCAACTAAAATAGCTGCAACAGCTATAAGGATAATCTCTTTCATTAACTGTCACCTCCGTTATTGCCGTTAGGGCAACCGGTACAATTAAGTCCGCACCCCTGTGCTATCTCTTTATTCCGTATTTTCAATGACGAAAACTTATTAATCGCTGCGACTATAAAACCAAAGGCTAGAAAACCACCCGGTGGCAGTATCATAATAATAGCCGGATCAAACATATCCTTTGTGAGCGTGTATCCCATCCAGGTGCCTGAGCCAATTATTTCACGGATTGAGCCCATGATTAGTAGTGCAACCGTAAAGCCGCCTCCCATTCCCAGAGCGTCAAGAATGGACATTCCTACGCTGTTTTTACACGCAAACATCTCTGCTCTGGCAAGTATTATACAGTTAACAACAATTAGCGGAATATAAATGCCAAGCTCTTTATATATATCCGGCAGATACGCATGCATAAGCATTTCAACAATCGTTGTGAATCCTGCTATAACTGTAATAAACACGGGGATTCTAACCTTGTCGGGTACTATCTTACGGATGAGGGAAATAACAATGTTCGATCCAAGAAGAACGAAAGTTGCTGCTATACCCATACCGATACCGTTCTTTGCCATTGTTGTAACCGCCAGCGTTGGGCATGTTCCCAGCACAAGCCTTAAAACAGGGTTTTCTTTTATAAAGCCATTTGTAAAGGTACTCATTGCTTTCCCTGATGACTTCGCCATTTTATTCCCCTCCTTTTATCAATGTTTTGGCAGCCGATAAAGCAGCATCAACACCCTTAGTTATAGCCCTGGATGAAACAGTGGCGCCACTTACGGCTTGAATTTCATTTGACGCTTTTTTATTCTGCTTTACAACAATTAGATTGTCATTAATACCGACTTCATTAAACTGGTTAACAAACGCCGGTGCTGTTGCCTTTGATCCAAGCCCCGGAGTTTCATTATTGCTGCCTATTATGACACCGGTAATATTTCCTTCCAGGCTGACACCGACGGTCATGCTTATATTCCCGCCATAGCCTTTAACTGATACGTCCATAACATACCCTATGGCTTCTTTTCCTTTATAGCCCTCGTAAACACCTGTAACAGCATCAGGTACGCCATTTGCTTCAACTTTATTAAAGCTTTCGGCTTCTGTCATTACTTGCCTGCGGGATTCAGCTTGCTCAGCATTTGCACTTTCTTCAATAACATCCTTTGTCATATCATTTACATAAGCAAGTGAGCCGGAAATAACAAGACATACTACAAACAGCACCAATGTTGGCTTTATAATGCTATCCCACATGCTTCTCACCTCCAAAACTTACAGGTATGGTGTATCGGTCGATAAGCGGTGTTACAATATTCATAAGAATTATCGCAAAAGAAACACCTTCAGGCATATTTCCGTATAATCGGAACAATGCGGTAAATAAGCCGCAGCCTATTGCAAAAATTATTGTACCTTTTCGGGTAACCGGACTTGTAACATAATCTGTAGCCATAAATACTGCTCCCAGCATGAGACCTCCCGATAAAACGTGATATAGGGGATCTCCTGTAAACATTCCATTAGGGCCTGCAATCCATGTAAATAACGCAACAGTTCCTGTGAATAGCACCGGTATATGCCATGTAATAACCTTTCTAAACAAAAGGTATGCTAAACCTATTAATATGGCGAAAACTGATGTTTCTCCAATACAGCCAGAAACATTTCCCCAAAACAAATCGTAATATGAAAATGCTTTTAGTCCTTCCTCTTTCAAAAGCCCAAGCGGTGTAGCTGTGGCAACTGCATCAGTCAGCGGCTGCGTCCATGTTGTCATTCTTGAAGCATATGCTACGATAAGGATTACCCTTGCTCCCAAAGCAGGGTTTATAAAGTTTTGACCAAGACCGCCAAACAACTGTTTAATAAGAGCAATAGCAACCACAGCACCGACTATAGCGATCCATAAAGGAATGGACGGTGGCATGTTTAGAGCTAATAATAGACCTGTCACCAATGCACTGAGGTCAGATATTGTCTGCTCTCTTTTTAAACCTTTTCTCATAAGGTATTCTGTTAAAACTGCAGCAGCAGTGGTAACCGAAACAACAAGTGCAGTACGAACACCAAAAAACCAGATGCCTGCTACTACAGACGGCAACAAGGCCAATATTACATCCAACATTATCCTACGGGTAGAACAATCATCCCTGAGATGTGGGGATGAGCATACATACAATCTATTCTCCAACCTTATTTCACCCCTATTCTATAACATCGAAAGAGATTTTTATAATAATTCCCATTACATGTTATTAGATTTCTTTTGCAGTAGTATATTTTTCTATCTTTCTACTGTTCTCTTTACAGCATCTTTTCCCATGCGAATAGACTGAACAAGATGCCTCTTGGACGGACATGTATATGAACAGCTTCCGCACTCGATACAATCCAGCACAGAGAACCTGCTAAGTTCATCATATTTATCTGCCATCACAAGACGGTTAAGCTCTAAAGGTAATAAATGCATGGGGCATACTGTAACGCATCGTCCACATCTGATGCATGGCAATTCTGAGGGTAGATCCCCCTCTTTTTTATCAAAAGCTAATATAGCATTCGTATTTTTTATTATAGAGGTTTCAAGAGAATACTGGGCAATACCCATCATTGGTCCGCCCATAAGCACCTTATATGGACTTGAGATGAAACCACCGCAAAAATCAAACACTTCCTTCAAAGATACCCCTATCGGTGCCATAACATTCCTTGGCTCCCTAACCACAGATCCTTCTACTGTTACACGTTTTTGAACAAGTGGTATACCGGTTTTAATATAACCTGCAATAAAGGATACACTGTTTACGTTAAGAACGATGCATCCAACATCATTAGGCAGCTTCCCGGGAGGGACTTTCCTGCCGGTTGCAGCATAAATCAGCATTTTTTCAGCACCTTGTGGGTATCTCGATGGAAATGAGCTTACGGAAATTCTATTGTCGCTTTCTGCTTTTTCTTTTAGCAGCTTTACTGCCTCAGGTTTATTATCTTCAATACCAATGATTGCCTTTGAAATGTTAAGCATATCTAAAACATGTTGGGTGCCTTTTATAATGCCTAACGGGTTTTCTATCATCTCCCTGTAGTCGGAAGTAATATAGGGCTCACATTCCGCACCATTTATAACTAACACATCAACAACCTTGTCCTTTGGCGGATTTAATTTAACATGGACAGGAAAACCTGCCCCTCCAAGACCAACCAGACCTGAATCTCTAACGGCTTTTAAAAAATCATCTTTGTTATTTATAACAGGCGGCTTAATTTTTTCATGCAGCTCTTGCTTACCATCTGTTTCTATTTCAACAGACATCACCATCTTGCCGCTTGCATAAAGCATTGGCTCTACCTTTGTCACAACCCCTGATACACTTGAGTGAACGGGAGAGGAAACATAAGCCTCGGAATCGCCAATAACCTGACCAACCTTAACGGAATCGCCTTTTTTTACTGTTGGTAAGCAGGATGCACCGATATGCTGAACCATTGGAATAATTACCTTTGACGGCGTATCCATAACCATGGTCTCTTGTTCCTTTGTATTCTTTCTGTGAGGAGCAGGCACACCTCCGTGGAAGATCCATTTCAAACAAACCACCTCATTTCATCATAAACTTTTGCATACTTTTATGGGATTTCACCATAACTATCTTGAAAGTCATCACTTTCTATGTGCACTTTTCATGTGCACTTTTCATGTGCACTTTTCAATATGTTTTTGAATATTCTCTCAGCAGTACAAATTTCTCCGGTGAACCATAAAATAACTTGTTTTATATTAAACTGTTGCAGCAAAACTATATAAACTTATTTTCTAAAGATGCTAATCGCAACAATCTGCAACTGCCTGCAAAAAAACCTGCAGGAAAAAATCGTTTCACGACTTTCTGGGAAGCAATCATAAAATTACGTATTAATAATAACATATGTCAGATGATTTGTGAATATATTTTTGTATTTTGTATACAAAATTTTAAATTGCATAGCCCTGTTTACATAGTGTTTTCCACCGCTTTTCCATATAGGTTGCAGATAGCCCCGTTATCATTTCATGAATGAAAGATGAAACATGTGCTAAATGATATAATAACGTGATTGCTTCCCAGAATTTTACGAAACTCTTTTTTCTGCAGGTAGTTGCAGCATTATATTATGAGTGTTTGTGCGAAATGTGCGCCAATGCAGACTTGTACCCTTTGGAATGCGCCACAAGCCTTAACCCGGTATACGCTGGCGCTTTAGCTCCTTCATTGCGCGTTTTGTGTGCAACAGTCGTTTTTGCTTGCAAAATACGCTTTACGTTGCAAGTGTTTGATTAAAAGATATGTAACGTTGTTTAGTTACACAGAAGGTTCCTCTCTTTGTGTTTTGTGTTACGGAACAGAAGAACGTCTCCTTTGTTCTTGTTTATCTCCCCTCTGCTGCTTTGAAAACTATCAGCGCTGCGGCTACTGCTGCGTTAAGTGAGTTTATTTTGCCATACATCGGTATTCTAAGTAAAACATCACACTTTTCACGAACAAGTCTGCTTATACCTTCCCCTTCACTTCCAATAACTATAGCCAACGCAGATTTATAATCATATTTATCATATATTGTTTCCCCGTTAACATCTGCTCCCAGAACCCAAATACCGGAATCCTTTAAATCCTGTATGGTTCTTGCAATGTTTGTAACTTTAGCGATAGGAACATGCTCTGCAGCACCCGCAGCAACCTTTGCTACAACAGGCGACAGACTAGCAGATCGTCTTTTTGGCAATATTATGCCATGAACTCCTGCACACTCCGCTGTTCTTATAATTGAACCAAGATTATTCGGATCCGTTATACCGTCGAGTATTAAAATAAATGGATGTTGCCCCTTGTCCTCTGCGATATTTAATATATCAGAAACATCAACATAATCGTGGGGAGAGGCATCTGCAATAACCCCTTGATGATTCCTGGTCACCGACATACTTTCGAGCTTTGATTTGTCAAGATAAGTTACCACAATGCCCTTATTTCTGGCAATCGCGTATATCCTTTCAAGAGCAGGATCCTTTGAGCCTTTCTCCAAATATAGCTTATTTATGGCATGATCGGCTTTTAAAGCTTCCAGAATTGAGTTTTTACCCTCTATCCTTCCGGACTCCTCCATCTCCCATTCATTTTGCTCTCTTTTTTGGGATGCTCTGTTAATTTTCTTTTTCTCCATGTTTTTTCTTCACTACTCCTTGCTCAATTACGTCAACTGCCATATTTAGCAAAACATTAAGGCGTTCCTGGTTCCCAAGTAAATATAAATAGCCCAGTACTGCCTCAAAAGCCGTAGCACGTCTGTAATCCAGAACATCGGCATGTTTGGGAAATGTTGCAGATTTTGAATTTCTTCCACGCCTAAAAATTGCCTTTTCCTCGTCATTGAGTAAATCATACAACACATTTACAATTTTGCTCTGCGCTCCCGCGCTGACATAGTTTATGGCTTTTACATGCATTTTATGTGCAGATTCACTTTTTTTAGCTGCAAGGCGGCATCTTACGAACAAATCAAACACAGAATCACCTACCCATGCCAAAACAAGCGGAGACATCTGCTTAACATGTAATAAGTTTTTTTCCTGTTCCTGCTCCATTTTTCCACCTTTCATCACAAAAAAATAACGAGGCTCAGATGTGCCCCACCTCTTCGCGTATTTTCAACCATTCTGGTTTAAAAACGCCTGGTGTGGGTACCTATTTCTAAGCAATTTCTTCTATTATTTTAAGCGCTTACTGCTTAAAGCATGGATTGATATTGCTAACAATATACATATACATGAAATGCCTTACTCTGTCAAACTTTTTTCCTTTTTGTATAAAGAATACACAAACAACTAAGCTTCGTTTCAAAAAATTATGGTCATTTTGTCTCTTGTTATTGTAAGGCAAAACCCGTTATAATAGTATCGTACACTGATACTTTTTAACATACTTTTACCTCCTTTCTTTTATAATATGATTATCTGCCAGAGGGTCACACGGGCTCTTTGGTGCAAGCAGTAAGAGTAGCTTGCATCAGCATCAATAGATGCTGAACAACCATATTGTGATTGCGGTAAATTCATTTGAAGGTTGCAAATGCGCAATCACAATATAAAAGATATTCAATGAGCGGAGCGAGAGCTCCCTTTTTTTTTGCCTAAAACAGTTAAACATCTTGCCGCTTACATCCAAGATTATTGTGAACAGGTTACTGTTCACATGCATTCCGCTAATGTTTCCTATATATTGCGCACCTATATCTCCTCAGTTACCTGTGAACAGTCCTCCATGAAGTCCACCTATACCCCGGTGAACGAAACCGGGCTGGTTTAAGTTCCGGTGGCAATATGGTTTATAAGTAACGTGAGCATGTAACCATCCAAGTAGCGAATGCTGTTTATATTGTTGTTCTCTTTATTTTTTTTCTATGGTACAATATACTACGGTTAAATTATTAAAAACTCAACTATCCCGCCTAAGCTTGTTAGTAGTGTTTTGAGACACTGATACCGTTACGCTGAGGTGTGATATCACACCGCCGTCGGTAGCCTGCTGTACAGGCAAGCGTCTAAAACGCTGTAGGAAATTGAGTTGTTAAAAAGATGAATTCTGATATTTTTATGCTGCAGTAGCCTGTAAAAGCATGCTTACCGCATACATCAATAAAGCAGATCGGATATCCAATGAGCGCTTGCGCGAGTTGTACTCTAATAGACAGGGTTCTTAAGGATGTTTGATAAAATTTTAAGATAAATGAGTATGCAGCTTTTCGAATGAATTATATGCAGCGGAATGGACTATTTTATGAAAGTATTGCATTTAATTGGAGGCGGTGACGAGGGTGGCGCAAAAAGCCATGTCCTTTCACTGGTTAAGGAACTAAGCAGTAAAATCGACGTAAAGCTTATCAGCCTACGTTATGGAGCTTTTGCTGATGATGCTAAAGCCATGGGTATAGATGTCAAAGTTGTTCGCACAGGGAATATTTTTTCTGACATTAATAATATAATAAAAATCGCTGTAGATGGAGGATACAATATCCTTCATACTCACGGTGCAAAAGCCAATATGATAGGTGTTTTTGTAAAACACAAGACCAAGATTCCCGTTGTTTCTACGGTGCATAGTGACTATAGGCTTGATTATCTGCATAGTGTATTAAGAATGTATACCTTTGGTCTTATAAACACCATTGCTCTGCGGCTGGTGGATTATTATATAGCTGTCTCGGAAAATTTTAAGGATATGCTTATAAAAAGAGGTTTCCCCGCACATAGTATTTATACAGTATATAATGGTATTCCTTTTGATAATGAAATTGATATTATACCACGCAGTGCATTTGCTGAAAAATACGGAATAGATCTAAGTCCTGATGATGTGGTGGTTGGTATTGCCGCCAGGCTTCATCCGGTAAAAGGCCATACTGTTTTATTGGACGCAGCAGCAAAGGTGTTGAAAAAACATCCCAATACTAAATTTCTGATTGCCGGTTCAGGAGACGAATTAAAGCCTACTCTTGAAAAAAAAGCAATACAATTGGGGATTTCCGATAATGTATTTTTCCTTGGTTGGGTAACTGAGCCTTTTTCCTTTTTCGAATGTATTGATATAAATGTTCTGGCATCATATAGTGAAAGCTTTCCATATGTCATTTTAGAAGGCGCACGAATGAAAAAAGCTACCGTTTCCAGTAAAGTTGGTGGGCTTGAGGATCTTTTCGTTCAAAATGAAAATGGTTTTTTATATACACCCGGCGACAGCGACGCTTTAGCAGAGCATCTTGAAACCCTTTTGGATGATCCCGAAAAACGCCGGAACATGGGCGAAAAATTATACTTAACAGCGAAGGAACATTTTTCATTGGAAACAATGTGCAACACCCAGCTTGGCATATATAACTCCATACAATATAAAGAAAAACAAAATGAAAAAGATGATAAATTATATGATATCACTATACTTGGTTATTATGGTTATGATAACAGCGGTGATGATGCAATATTAAAATCATTTATTGACCATGTGCAAAAATATCACAAGGATTTATCCGTTGTAGTACTGTCTAACAACCCATCACAAACTCGCAAGCTATACCGTGTACAATCAGTATATCGTTTTCACCCCCTTAAGCTTCCTACTATTTTGTCAAAAACAAGGCTTTTTATAACCGGCGGTGGTACTCTTGTTCAGGACGGAACCAGCAGCCGTTCATTGTGGTATTATTTATCAATGATTAAGCTTGCCTTGAAAAAGGGTGCTCATGCTGTGCTTTTTGCCAACGGTCTTGGACCTTTAACAAGAAAAAAGAACCGAAAGGCTGCTTCGGAAATTTTGGATAGGATGGAAGTAATCACGCTTAGAGATGCAAATGCGTATGAACAGCTAAAATCTCTCGGTGTTAAGAAGCCGCTTACAAAGGTGGCTGTTGACCCTGTGTTGGCTCTATCTCCAGCGGATCTCTCTATAGGTTATAATATTTTGAAAAATGAAGGTGTTCCTTTAGACGGAAACATCGTTGCATTTTGCATAAGGAAATGGAAAAAAGTGAAGCGTGCTGAGGAAATACTCGCAGCCTTAGCTGATAAGATTTCTCTTGAGCTCCATGCTATTCCGCTTTTTGTTCCTATGCAGCTGCCAAATGATCTGCGTTTTTCAAAAAAGATCGTCCGATGCATGAAAGAAAAAGGATATGTTTTACACGGAAGATATTCTGTTGACGAATCTATGTCAATACTCGGAAACACAAATTTAATCATAGGAATGAGGCTGCATTCATTAATATACGCTGCTAATATGGGGCTTCCTATGGTTGGGCTTGCCTATGAGCCAAAAGTTGATTATTTCATGCAATCAATAAACCAACCCTATGTTTCCTGGGATGATAGTTTTTCAATGACTGAATTAATGGAGAAAATCAATGTGGTGTGGCAAAATTCATCCTCAATAAAAGACACATTAAAAGAAATGAAACCTCACTTGGAGTTAAAAGGCAAGGAGGCAATAGAGCTTACTCTTTCTCCACTGAAGCAGTAGTGAGTTTCCAAGACGGACTACCGGTAATTCACTCATCTTTCCCACGGTATTTTGGGCGCTTGCCTTCACAATAGGATACTGACAGCGGTGTGATGCTGTTGTGGGGAAGTTGAGTAATTCGCTTGAAAACTCACGCATTTTCAGCGGTGTCTGCTTCCCCCACAGCATCTCTTTCAATCTGTGGCTGTCCATAGGCTAAAAACATAACAACACCCGCGAGCAGCCAGAAATATGATGATATTAATGGTATTTCAAACATGTTTTCGAACAGATTATACATTATTACACCTGAAAGACCTGCAACAATACCTCTTACCCAGTCTTTCTGTGCATTATCCTTTATTTTTGAAATTGCTCTGGCACACCACGCAATTGTGGAATACATGAGCATTAAGAATGCCGTAATTCCAAACACACCCATTTCAACAGCTGTTTTCATATAATAATTATCCATTGAAAAGGTTCTGTTTAGTTTGTGGTTTAACGCAACAGCTCCTCCAAACTGACCATGTCCCATTCCCAACCAAAAATTATCCATGAATAGGTTGTATCCGGTTATTGTCCTGAAAACACGCCCCCCAGTACTACTGCTTTCAATATAATCGCTGGACAGCAGATATAAAATCCGGTTTGAGATAGAGGGCACAAATACCACCGTAAACAAAAAAACAGCTGCCATAGCAACAATGACAGGAGCAACCAGCTTTTTCTTTTTCAAAAATACAAAAATAGTAACTGATAAAAAGCTTACTATCCAGCCGCTCCGTGACATAGTGAATAGCAGGCATAAGCTCATGGATGCAATTACAGCGCTAATGTAAACCCTCCTGCTGCGTTCTTTTTCTGCAAAAAGCATTCCAACTGCAACAGGTATTAATAACGACAAGTACCCGGCAAGCATGTTTGGTCTTGTAAATATTGAAAACACACGAGTTCTGACCTCCCCTTCAGAGCTATCTGTCCAAGAAGAGGGTATTTGAACAGCTATTGCATACTGATAAATTCCATAAAGACTAACCAACAAGCCTGAAACAAGCAGAATATTTAATATGAGCTTAACGTTCTTTGGTGTTTTTAAAAGCTGAGTAACAACAAAAAACCACAGCATATACTGTACAACTGCTCTTAAACCTTCCACTCCAATAAAAAAATCAGGAGCAGCAACGAAAAGCAGAACAACACCAAGTGCCATGAACAGCACTATGGAAAAATCCAGTGGGGTCTCGCGATATGGCGTTTCTTTACGGTGTCTAAACCATTTATAAAACCAAATACCAAAACAAAAAAGAAGTGCCAGCTCATCCCAATAGGAGGAAAACGCTGTTGGCGATTCAACGGCTTTTAAGATAAAGTCATAGTAAGCTCTTCTGCCAAACATCGAAAGTATTTGGGATGCAGGACGCCCAACCACAGAACGCAAAAGGAACTCAAAGACTGTGTATAATGCCACAATTAATGTTGCCTTTTCATAGTCTGTAAAGACAATAACTAATGCGACAACTAAAGTGATAGCGGCAACCGTTGGCATCAAACCTAAATATGACGAAAGGATTCCAAGAATAAATATCCCCGCAAAAACAGCTATATTTTTAAATTTCTTCATCACTTCACCTTTACTCTAAAATCAGTTTGTAAGCCTTATATACAATACTGTTTTCCAAAACAGCTTTTCTTTTATCGGAATCCACCATAAGAATGGCTCCAACAATGAACATAAGACCTAAAAAAAACATATCACGTATCATTAATCGGCTCTGGATGACTCTTCCCAAAGCATAACCCATGCCAAACAGAGGCAGAACCAATGCAACAGCCTTCCTGCTTACCACATTCCTTATACCCTTGAACAAATTTACTATAAGGCTTGTATCTGCACCGCTTGATATAATCTCTGAAACCCAAACAACAAACCTGTCTATACCCCTAAAAAACATTCTGATTATCCTAATGAATACAGAACCGGTCATAGCGCTCTCTCGATTCGCTACGGATGCAAACACCTTGCCTAAAATGCTCTCCCTGTAGGCATTCACAAACTTAAGTGCTATCTGTTTTGCATAGCTGTTGTTATAGTAAATATACAGCACCCGGAACAGGCGCATTACTATGCTATTCTTAACAATTTGCATCTTCTAAGATCTCCTATTCCTCAATCTTTGTAACCACTGATACAACCTCCACCCGGTCTGTTTTTAACGCTATTGATTTACCAACAGTTGCATGAGTTTGGGCAATATAAATCATAGGTTCATCAGCAGGGCTTTTAACACATACGGTTACATATATATCTTTTAGCTCCGGGTGCGGCTTTACAACAATGTCACCTTCTGCTGTTTGCACATCTATTTTTGCAGGCTCGGACTTAATATCTGTAATTGTTACATCTAAAAAGTTGTTGCCATAATAGAACCTGTCGCCTATATCCAACGCATCCAAAACTTCAACAGGTTGTGCTTCAGTTTTTAATGTAACGTAATAATCCTTTGTATTAACAATCTGAACAGGTGCGTCCCTTTTAACATACCAGATGCCTCCGGCAACAATGACCAAGATAACCAGTAAAACGCCTAAATCAATAATATTAATAAGACCAAACAATTTACCTTTTTCATTTAAAATTTTCATACAGGTTACATCCTTTCTTATCCTATGGTAACAGCTCTTCATTTTTGAAATATTCAATGAGCGCTTGCGCGAATTGCGCGCCAAACCGCATTTTTGCTTGCAAAATATGCTATG
>ENA-UOOK01004117-UOOK01004117.1-fermentation-metagenome-genome-assembly--contig:-NODE-4117-length-15891-cov-4.204723_pt1 | contig 15891 bp, 14 predicted proteins | sample MGYA00245777_ERZ724023 | MGnify/ENA primary metagenome ERZ724023 (study PRJEB28704, sample SAMN03018312) | fermentation metagenome | biome: anthropogenic terrestrial biome; feature: soil; material...
TTTTTGAGGATCAGGATACAGTCAAGGGGCTGCAAAAGCAGTTTCCCCTGTATGAGCAAAACTTCCCTGTATGGTCTTTAGAGTCCTCGGGCATGTTACAGTACGGCGTCTGGATGCTGCTGGAGGAAGCAGGCTTTGGAGCAAGTCTTCAGCACTACAATCCCCTGATTGACAAGAAGGTCAAATCCGCATGGAATATTCCTGAGCAGTGGCTTCTGCTTAGTCAGATGCCTTTCGGGAAACCGCTGGCGAATCCGGATGAAAAGACGTTTATTTCTCTTAACGACCGGATCAAGATCAGCAAGTAACGCCTTTCCCGCGGTATAACCGTCAGGGATAAGCTTCATAATAAGTCGTATTCCACAAAAGAAATAAAATTGAGGAGGTATAAAAAATGGCTGTAAAAAATGCAATGACATCAGATTTTCTCCACTCCGCTTACGGCGGGGAAAGCATGGCTCACATGCGGTACCTCACCTGGGGCGATAAAGCCGAAAAGGACGGGTTCCCCAATGTGGCCCGGCTGTTTCGTGCGATTGCCTACGCGGAGCAGGTACATGCGTCCAATCATTTCCGCGCGATAGGAGGTGAAACAGGGGACGCTACGGTTACTGCGGGAGGTGTGTTTGGATATAATTCCACCGCCGATAATTTGCAGGGTGCCATTAACGGGGAGCTCCACGAAGTGGAGCAAATGTATCCTGTTTACCTGAACGCCGCTGAATTCCAGCAGGAAGCAGATGCCAAGCGGTCTTTCCACTTTGCTCTGGAAGCGGAAAAGCAGCACGCGGCCCTCTTTCAGAAAGCGCTGGATGCCGTGAAAGCAGGAAAAGATATTGCCCTGACCACAATTTATGTATGTCCGGTGTGCGGCCATACCATCCTGAACGAAGCACCGGATAAATGTCCCGTATGCGGTGCCAAAAAGGAAATGTACCATAAGTTTTGATTTCAAGGCATCCTGTAAACAAAAGAAAGGAAGTGTCATAATGCTTAATAAAGATTTAGTTGCTCTACTCAATAATCAGATTAATATGGAGTGGTATTCTGCCTACCTGTATCTGGACATTCACGCCTATTATATAGATCAGAACCTGGATGGTTTTGGAAACTGGTACAAGGTTCAGGCTCAGGAAGAACGGGATCACGCGATGCTGTTTATCCAGTATTTATTAAACAACAGTGAGCAGGTTGTATTAAAGGAAATCAAGGCCCCCAGCTTTACCTTCCTTGATTTCCGCGAACCGGCTGCCGCTGCTTTTGAACATGAAAAGAAGGTGACTGCTTCTATCAACCACATTTACGCCGCCGCCTATGAACAGAAGGATTTCCGTACCATGCAGTTTTTGGACTGGTTTGTAAAGGAACAGGGCGAGGAAGAAAAGAACGCCGACGATATTATAAAGAAGTATGATCTGTTCGGCAAAGACGCCAAAGGTTTATACCTGCTTAATTCTGAGCTGGCTTCCCGCGTTTACACCGCGCCGTCTTTAGTCCTTTAAACAAAATCTCAAATAGAAAGAGCAGACGCGTTTAAACGTGTCTGCTCTTTTTTGCCAGAAAATCAAAGCAGCTTTACGGCCAGGCTCACGTCCCCCGCAGAGGTGTGGATGGTGGTTTGAATCGACCGGGAGACTTCCTTCCCGCAAGGACAGAGGGCATCCTTGTCTCCTACTGCAATTTTCGGAGGGAGAATATCACAGATGATTTTTTGCTTCGAAAGCTCGGTGGTAGCATTCCCGCTGATAATATTGGAAATCTCCCCCATAGCGGAAATCACAAAATCATCCACTTCATCAAATGCCATCCCGCTCATGATTTTTACCATTTCAAGAGCCGTCCCCCTGGGAAAATAGAAATCGGTTTCTCCTGAAAAATCTCCGGTAAGACCGATGGATATTGCAATCTCCTCCACGGACTCCGCAACGGCGCCGCTTGCCTCCAAAGATGCGTCTTCGACGTCAATATCCAGCATCATTTTCAGCACTTCCCGGGTGGCGGCAGAAAAACGGGCAAGGATTTCACCCTTCATGGCCGATCTCTCCTTTTCTTTTGGCAAAATCAGCTATTTTCTGATCCTCACAGGTCACGTGGTTAATCAGCCAGGCCAGCAGCTTACCGGCAAATTGCTGGACCAGCTGCTCATTGTATCCCGCCTTCTCATATTCAGAAGCAAAATCCGATACGTAAGCCACCATAGCGCTATGTATTTTTTTATGAGCATCCAGCTTGTCATACCCGATTTTCTGCTGATAAGCCTCCTCAGCATCGAAATGGGCCACTACGTAATCCTTCATAAACGAAAGCGTGCTGTTTACTTTTTCCACCTTCTCCGGCCACGGGACAGGGGAACGCAGCGTTTCCACAAAATCGGTGACTCTGCCAAACAGTTCTTCATGCTGCCGATCAATCAGGTCTACTCCGATCTTATACTTTTCTTTCCAAACCATCTTATTTCTCCGCTCCTTTTACTTTCTGCAGCAAAACCTGAATTTCTAACGGCAATTTTATATTTTATGAAACCGCAATCCGTCTTTTTGAAAAGAAAAGGTATAGCGCCAGACGGAAACGCGGGTATCTCCTGGATTTGGGCTTCCCTGCACTTTATAAATTACAACCAGACCCATGGCGACAAACGCCAGCTTAATAAAAGCAACCGGCTCCAGAAATAATGCGGCAGCTGCGGCAGTAATCATGCTGGCAATTACCCCGGCAGAATCCGGCTGAATCACCACCACAAAACGATAAAACGCCATGGTAACGGCAAGCAGCAGAACTATGTGGCTGATGGGAAAAACGGCAAGCAGGGAACCGAAAATGGTAGAAATTGCTTTTCCCCCACGAAATCCCAAGAAGGGAGAAAAAGCATGCCCCAGCACCGGCGAAAGCATAACCGGCACAAGATAAAAACCTCCGATATTCAGAAAACGGATGGCAATATAAACCGGGATAAACGCTTTCAGGACATCCAGCGCCATGCAGAACAGTCCTATCTTAAGACCGGCTGCCAAGATTGCATTGGAACTACCGGGATTTCCGTCCCCGTCTATTACCTCCCGGACGTCTACGCCTTTTATTACCTTAGGAAGAAAATAGGAAACCATCAGCGACCCGAAAAAAAAACCGATCGCCGACATCGCTACGGATTTCAATAACATCTGCAACCCCCTCTTTCATACGGACCAGCCCGCCTTTGCTCCTATCCCAGACGCGCTTTTACCATATCAACCAAATACTCCGCAAGCAGCCCCCTTTTTAAACATCCAAAGTGCTGTTTTTGTTTTTCCAGCATCTTCTGAACCGCATAGGGATTTACCATCAGCCTTTCGGCTTCCCGGGCGGCAGTATTCGCTTCCCTAGCTGAAACCGCCACGCCCAGCGAGCTGAGAAAAGCCGCATTTCTCTCCTCGCCGCCGGGAATGGGACCAGTCAGTACCATGGGAACATTTTTCACCAGCGCCTCGCTGGAAGTAAGCCCTCCGGGCTTTGTCAAAAGTACATCCGCAGCATCCATAAACACGCTGATCTTGTCGGTATACCTATAAGGCATAATATTTTTGATTCCCTCAAGTTCCCGGTAAAGCTTCTCATTATACCCGCAAAGCACCACAGTCTGTGCATCCGGCATCTGCCCGGACAAAGTCAGCGCCAGCTTCCGGATATGCCCGTAGCCCATGCTGCCTCCCGCAATGACAAAAAGGCGATCACAATTTAAATGCAGCAGCATGCGAGCCTGTTTTTTGGGAATCGCTTCATAAAAGCACTTCCGGACAGGGATTCCCAACGGAACCAGCTTTTCTTCCGGAATGCCTTTTTTGACAAACTCATCTGTCAGAGCCTCGACGGGAATAATATAGGAATCCAGTCTGGTTTCTTCCCAAAACGGGCTACAGGTATAATCGGTTATAATTCCCGCTGTCGGTATGTTTATCCGATGCTTTTCATAAAGCCTGGTAACTGCCTGCGCGCTGAAAATATGCGTGCACACGATACAGTCAGGATGGAGCGTATTGATTTGACGCAGCAGACTGCCTTCATAAAGGGTATTCAAATAATAGATCGGAGAATGACGGCGGCTGGAGCTGACTACCTCCCCCGCGTGATACAGCAGCCCAAAAAAATGAGGAAAGTGTAAAGTCATATTGGTATAAAGGGAAGAAACCCGATCGGAGGCTTTGGTCTTACCGGACTTCAGTACATCTTTTACCACTGCTTCACAGTCAAGCTGCTCCAGACTTTCTTTCAAAGCTGCTGCAGCCGAATTATGTCCCTGACCTGTGGCTGTCGACAAAATAAGGAACTTCATAAAGATCGCTCCATCATTCAGCATTAATAGGTTTCCCGCGATAACTTCATCTCCATTTTATAACAAATTTTCTTTTATTGCAATTATCAGCATCATAAATTTCGCAGTACAAGCCTCAAATTTTTCCGGCCAGACAGCAGAGGTGTTTCAATTAAAAAACTGCTTGAACATTTTCAGGTTGTATGATATAATATGGAAGCTTCGTAAATTGGCCGGCGTGATGGAATTGGCAGACGTGCTGGACTCAAAATCCAGTCCTGGCAACAGGGTGCGGGTTCGACCCCCGCCGCCGGCACCATCAGATTGATTCCAAACGCGATTTGCGCTCGGGCTCTTTTCTTTTTTGCAGACTTAATGCTCCTGCTAAAAGATTTGTATCTAAACCAGCAAGTATATAAATAAAGGCTCTTCTAAATCCGTTGTACGGCGGATTTGGAAGAGCCTTTATTTTTCTCCGAATTTCCGCTTTGCCATAAAGCCATCCCTGAAATTCAAGAGGTAACGCTGGATATGGACACCATTCTCAACATCATGAAAGAGCAGAAAGGGGACCAAGTGGATTGACCGAAACCTCGAATGGATCGCATCAGAAGAAAATGGGGCTATTCATTTATAAGATGATTTATTTACCAATCGACATTAACATATTCAATGTCTTGTCTAATAAGACGTCGGAGGGTTCCTTGCCATCAATCTTAGATAATAACATTGAGATCAAATCTTCATCTGTAATATCAATAATAAGCTTTCCGGTCTCTTTTAAGCAGCCCAATGCAACATCGTTAGCATGATCGTCAAAACCTTCACGGGAAATAATGAATGCAACATTTCTTAATGCAGGTTTAAACAAGTATTTCTCTGTTGTATAAATTAAGTTTTGCGGTATTGGTTCCGCGTAATTCTTAAATTCAAAAACAACAAACTTTGTATTATAAAACTGAATCAAGAATTTCCAGAACTCAGCTGCTCCTTTTAGGGCGCACAGCATGTCCATTCGAAACAAGTCATCCTCTGTTCTATGTTGCTTGGATTCCTTAATAAATTCACTGGCAAATAGTAAATGTATTATTTCCGAGCACAAATCCTGATAAATAATATCATAAGAATTTTCTCTGCCCGGGGGACAGTCAACTAGCCTTTGGATATATGTCTTGATGATACTTTCTAACGAGGGCTGCGGACTTTCATGGTCTTTTTCAAAATTAGGCAACCGCTGAATTGGAGGAGCCGGGGGTATATCTGTAATAGAAAAAGGAAGATAAGCCGTAACAGTATTAAGCAAAGATGATGATTCTTCGCAAAAATACAGCATATTTGATATATCCCAAACATGAATCCCCGTTTTATCATAAAATTCATGTTTTCTTTTTTCATCTATTTCACACATCATTATCAAGCAATAATGATACATCGACGAATGCATAGTACCATCAAACGCCCTTTTAAAACTCTGGATCTGGGAAAAAGCATTTTCAATAACCTCAGAGGAAACATAACGGCCCTGGTAAGACTTCGCTTCAATTAGAACATACGTATCTTCATGAAGGGCCAAGAAGTCGGGCCGGACTTCATTGTTCTTAGCGTAAAAAATGGAAGGATCAATGTCAACGAATGGATATCCTATACCAGCAAATATCTTTTTAATAATGCTATAAAGCACTTGGGGATCTCGCTCGAAAGACCTATAGCCTTCATTTAATGATTCAAATAATGTGTACTTAAATGATTTTTTGGCGTCATCAAACCACCCAATATCGCCATCTGTTCTATTATGGTTTGCAAAACCTATTACACATTTTCCCAAATCAAAAAATTGGGCAATCTTAAAATCCTGTTTTATGTCTTGTGCATCATCAATCATGATAATATCGTAAGGCTGAAAATGAACATGGCGATTTATAAAAGCAAAGGTGGTAAAATAAACTCCCATGCCCATAATATCTTGTGCCACAAACTCTCCGGATTCAGGAAAATTCGTTGAGAAATGATTTCTGGCTTGCTCTACCTGTATTCTTCTCGAAGCTAAAAACAAAATCCTTGATACACTGTTTGTTTGAAGCAGAATATGTATTATAGAAGCTATCACAGATGTTCTACCTGTGCCAATCTCCATTTCTACCAGCAGCTTTTTATGACCTTTATAAAAATCATCAATCACACGCTCAATAGCCAATTGCTGATAGCTTCTCAACGGCAGTTTACTAATTAGTTCTGCCAGATTAATATTGGGATCTGTCACAAGCCTCCCCTCCTTAAACATCCTATCTATTATTTAAAGGATTTTGCTGCCCGGTTAACACCGGGAATCTACGTCTTTACTGCTTTACTAAACCAAGATAAAAGCCGCACAAGGTGCACAAGTATGGTATGAAACAGGCCATACCGTCAGCCAATTCTCGTTTTCATTATATCAGAAAGCCAAATTTATACAAGTAGATGATTCTCATGATCGTGGGACGCTTAACCTCTAAAAAATGGCCGTTGGCATATGATCGTTGAACTCCAATCTCATGATGATATCCGAAAATTCCAATGGACAGCAACAGGGATGAAGATTAAGAATAACAAGAAAGGGGCCGAAGAGATGCTCTATAATCTATAAGAAGAGATTGGTCAGGAGCAGAAGAACACAGCAAACGGGAGCCGCCTGTCGCCGCTGAAAAACGTCTCTCCTCATTAAGGAGCTTGCTTTTAGTATTACGGTGTACAGATAGAAATCCAAGGAATATCTGTAGAAAATTATGGGAATATGTTATATAATGTATTTATATATCATACCTTTAAAATTCAGATTGTCTGACGCTTGCGTTTCATGGACAGTATTAAGGTTCCCTATCCGCTGATAGGCCAACGCTTTATCCTGATATTAGCACGGCACCGGCATTTATATTGCCATATGGAAACAGATCATTATGTAGTGAAAACCTGTTCATTCCATTTTCGATGGTATATAATAGAAATAATGGAAAGTCCCGCAGAGTTTGGCTTATTGATATCTGATTAGGCCTAGCTAAAAAATAAACTAACTTGTGAATAAACAAAAACCGGTTTTTCATGCAGGGAGCTCTGATCTATCTATCAGAAAAATGAAAATCAGAGTTGCTTTTATATTTTTAAGCTATAGAGCATCTCTGTCTTTGATACCATTAATGTTAAGATTAAAAAGGCGATGCTGAGATGAAGAAAAATTTGGCTCATATAACTGAAATTAATACTGTAAGAATGGAACAAACCGTTACTGCCCATTCCTTTAACGTGGCCAGCTATGCAGCCAATAAGCTGAAAGGAATAAATCTCTATCATACTGCGTATCTGGCCGGTCTTTTGCACGATATGGGCAAATGCACCGGCAAATATCAGGATTATCTTGAAAAAGCCGCACGCGGAGAAATGGTTATCCGTGGCAGCGTGAATCATACCTTTTGCGGATGCCTCTATCTGCTCAATCGTTATCATGTCGGTAAACCGCAGGGCTTTGACACAATGACCTGTGAAATCCTCGCCTTCGCAATCGGTTCCCACCATGGTGAATTTGATTGTGTCACGCCTGAAAATACCAACGGATTCGAGCACAGACTGGATAAAGATACCGCAGAAATCGGATATGACGAAGCGGTGGACAGCTTCCTTTCGGAATGCGTATCCGAAGACGAAATTGACCGGCTGTTTTTGCTTGCGCAAAGTGAAATTTTTGTACTGTTTAAGACGTTTCAAACGCGCTTTAAATCCAAAAGAAAAATGTCCTTCCTGATGGGAATGGCGGCGCGTATGGTCTTATCCGCCGTCATCGACGGGGATCGCAGGGATACGGCGGAATTTATGAATGGGGTGCGGCTGAATTTTTGTGACGGCTCAAAAGAATTATGGACGGCGCAGCTGACCGCCTTTGAGCAGAAAATTGCGCAGTTCAATACGGATACGCCCATCAACCGGGCCAGAAATCTTTTTTCGGAACAATGCGTCGATTTTGCACAAAAACATGGCGGCGGAATCTATCGGCTCACTCTGCCAACCGGAGGCGGAAAAACCCTAGCATCTCTTCGCTATGCGCTTTCTCATGCAGCGGCCTATTCCAAGAAGCGGATTCTCTTCGTTATTCCGCTGCTGAGCATACTGGAACAGAACAGCGCCGTCATCCGCAAATACATACGCGACGAAGCCATTTTAACAGAGCATCATTCCAACGTGGTTAAAGTATTTGAAACAGCGGAGGCGCTGGACCGGTATGAGCTCCTTGCTGAAACGTGGGAATCGCCTATCGTCATCACCACGCTGGTTCAGCTTCTGAACACCCTGTTTTCCGACAAAACCACCGCTATACGCCGTATGAGCGCTTTATCCGAGGCTATCATTGTCATTGATGAAATTCAGTCCCTTCCTAAGAAAACAACCAACCTCTTTACAATGGCTTTAAACTTTCTGGCCTACGGCTGCGGGGCCACCGTCGTCCTGTCCTCTGCAACCCAGCCATGCTTCGATGAGACCGTTTTGCCGCTGGTATATTCTGTTCCGGCCGACATTGTGCCATATGAAAAAGAGCTTTTTGCGGTATTTAAAAGGACAGAAATTATTGACAAAACCTCTCCCTATGGCATGGATATAGAAGATTTGGCTGGTTTTGCCGCAGATTTATTAGAAACTGTATCCTCCCTGCTGATGATCTGCAACACAAAAGAAAGCGCCTTAAAGCTTTATGCTGAATTAAAGCAGCGTTGCGGGGCGTATCGGGTTTTTCATCTTTCAGCTTCCATGTGCATGAGACACCGGACCGATACGCTTGCCTGTATCAACGCCTGTTTGAAAAACAAAGAAAAGGTGCTGTGCATCTCGACACAGCTTGTAGAAGCGGGCGTAGATTTTTCTTTTCAAAGCGTCCTTCGGGTGGCGGCGGGCATGGACAATCTTGCGCAGGCTGCAGGGCGCTGCAACCGCAGCAATGATTTTGGCGGTATCTGTAACGTGTATATCGTCAATTTAAAGCAGGGCGCCGAGCATCTGGGAATGCTGCATGAGATTGAAGCGGCCCAGCGATGCGCCAAACAGCTTTTGCTCCGGTTTTCAAAAAATCCGGAGCGGTATAGTTTCGATCTTCTCAGCGGAACAAGCGTTGCGGAATATTACCAGTTGCTTTTTAACGACGATGATATTAAAGACCAATTCAGTTTTCCGCAAAAGCTTCCTTATGGTGGCACTGAAAATCTGTTTGATCTGCTCTCGGATAACAGCAGACATCTTGAACGCCCCGCGTTTAGAGGCAAGTACTTTTTAAACCAGGCCTTCAAAACCGCCGGAAGCCTTTTTAAGGTTTTCGATGAAAATACCACCGATATTATTGTTCCATATAATGCGGAAGCCGAAGAGATCATCGCGGATTTATTTTCGGAAAAAGCTGCCTATGATTATGTTTTTTTAAAAGAACGCATTGAGCGCGCAAAGCCGTATACGGTACAGATTTTTGAATATCAAAAACGGAAGCTGCATGAATATGGGGTGCTGTCGCTGGAAAGCAAAAGCCGTTTCACAGTTTTGAACAAACAGTGTTACAATGCCGAAACCGGATTAATAATAGAAAACTTTATTTTTTGAAAGGAGGAGTTCAGGTGCAGCATGACAACCTTGTTGAATTTGAAGTCTATGGGGATTATGCTTTGTTCTCAGACCCTATCACCCGTGTAGGAGGAGAAAAGTTTACCTATCAGGTGCCTACCTACGAGGCACTGAAGGGTATTTTGCAAAGTGTCTACTGGAAGCCGACGATCATTTGGATCATCGACTCCGTCCGGGTGATGAACCGGATACAAACCGAAACCAAGGGAATCCGGCCCATCAAATACAGCGGCGGCAATGATCTGTCTTACTACACGTATTTAAAAGACTGTCGCTATCAGGTGAGGGCGCATTTTATCTGGAATGAAAACCGGCCGGAACTGGGAAACGACCGAAATGAAAACAAGCACCACAACATTGCCAAACGCATGATCGAACGCGGCGGGCGGCGGGATATCTTTCTCGGTACGCGGGAGTGTCAGGCTTATGTCGGACCCTGTATCTTCGGAACCGAACAAAGTTTTTATGAGGACACGCCTCAGCTCGATTTCGGTATCATGTACCACGGCATCACCTATGCCGACGAAGCGTACTCCGATGAGACCCAAGGCAAAATGACCGTGCGGCTGTGGCGGGCCGTTATGAAAAAGGGCGTGATCGATTTTATCCCGCCCGCGGCGTGCATTCACCGTCCGGTACGGGATATGGAAATCAAGCCCTTTGGCGAGGAGCTTCATAATTTTTCGTCGGCAGATACAGAGGTGATATAAATGGGCTGGATGAGTACGCTGTATCAAACCTATGAGGTCAACGCCCGTATGGCAGGAAAAGCCACGGAAGGCACGCCGCTCTCTCAGATTGCTCATATGACGGCTAACGCCCAGATTGAAATCGAGCTTGACGAAGACGGCGGTTTTGCCGGTGCCCATAGAGTGGAAAAAGAAAATGCCAAAACCATGATCCCGGTCACAGAATCGTCCGCTTCCCGCTCCAGCGGAACAGCTCCCCATGCCCTCTGCGATACGCTGTCCTATGTTGCCGGAGACTTTGGAAATTATCTGTCTGACCAAAAAGCGGCAAAAAAGGCGAAGGAAAAGTTCGAACAATACCGTGCCGCTCTGAAAAACTGGGTGCTTTCTCCCTACACCCATCCAAAGGTGCAGGCCGTCTATGCCTATGTCGCTAAAAAGCAGATGACGCAGGATTTGATTCTGTCCGACATTCTGGAATGCACCGATGACGGAAAGCTTGCGGATAAAAAGGTGAGCGGAGCCGCCTATGAAAAAGCGCTTGTCCGTTTCAGGGTGCTTGATAATCCGCCGACCGCCGTATGGCAGGATGAATCACTTTCTGAATGTTACATCCGTTATTATCTTTCTTCCCAAAACGGGCCGCAGGATATCTGTTATCTCACGGGAAAAACCGGTACCGCCTCCGTCAACCACCCTAAAGGGATTGTAGCCTCCAATTACGGCGCGAAGCTCATTTCCGCCAACGATACCACCAACTTTACCTTCCGTGGGCGGTTCTACACTTCCGAAGAGGCTTACGCAGTCAGCTATGAAGCCACGCAGAAGGCGCATCTGGCGCTGACATGGCTGGCCGCCAGACAGGGTGTGGCAGCGGGCACGCAGGATCAGCGCATCTATATCTGCTGGAACCCAAACGGAAAAAAGGTGGTTGACCTTGAAAACCCCTTCGAGCTTGAAGAGGACGAGGAACCCAAATCCTACACCGAAGCGGATTACAAAAACAGACTTATTGACACCCTGAACGGTTATCGTGACCTGCTGGACGATAACGACGGCATTGTTGTCATCGGCCTGGACGCGGCAACGACCGGACGGTTATCGATCACCTATTACAACGAGCTCAAGGGCTCGGACTTCTACAGCCGGCTGACAAGCTGGGGGGAAACCTGCTGCTGGTACTTTACTCAGTTTACACCGGAAGGTAAATCTTATCTGAAAATACTGTCTCCGCTGACAAAGCAGATTGTCCGATGTGCCTTCGGCGCAGAACAGGGCAATTTCCTGGAAACAAGCGATAAGGTCATGAAAGAGCAGTATCAGCGGATACTGCACTGCATGCTGGACGGACAGCGACTGCCTTGGGATATTGTTCATGCGGCGGTCCGGCACGCCTCTATGCCGCAGGCTTATTCCCACGGAAACCATCAGCGGGTTCTGTCAACCGCCTGTGCGTTGATTGCCAAATACTATCATGACAGAGGAGAAGGAGTGAAAGTTAAAATGACGCTGGATTATGAAAATACCGACAGAAGCTATCTTTTCGGAAGACTGCTGGCTGTACTGGAAAAGGCGGAACGTTCCACTTATACAGCGGGGGAAACCCGAGAGCCAAACGCCGTCCGGCTGCAAAGCGCCTATGTCAATCATCCCATGAGCACATGGTATACGCTTGAAATCGCTCTGAATCCGTATTTCCAGCGGATGCTGCCAGGATCAAGAAAATATTATAAAAACATTATCGCGGAAATACTGGGAAAAATGGATGACCTGCAACAGGATGCGCTTAACCGTCCGCTGGAAGAACTCTATCTTATCGGCTACTATCTGCAACGGGCTGAACTGAATAATTACAAGAATAAAGAAGACGGCAAGGAGGATAATTAATCATGAAAGTGCTTGAAAACAAAATTGACTTTATTGTTCTGGTGTCTGTCACCAACGCAAACCCCAACGGTGATCCCCTGGATGGCAACCGTCCCCGTACCACCTATACGGGTCATGGAGAAATTTCGGATGTCTGCATAAAAAGGAAACTGCGCAACAGGCTTCAGGATATGGGCGAAAACATTTTTGTCCAGTCAGACGAACGGTGCGACGACGGTTTTTCCAGCCTGAGCGACCGCGCCGGAAACACCATCACCTCCTACACCTCCAAGGAAGACTACGCTGCCCAGGCTTGCATGAAATGGTTTGACGTCAGGGCTTTCGGTCAGGTTTTCGCCTACAAAAACGGCAAGGACAAGGATAAAAACAAGGATGGCATTTCCGTAGGGGTTAGAGGTCCGGTGTCTGTTCATCAGGCAATCAGCATTTCTCCGGTGGATATCAGCAGTATGCAGATTACCAAAAGCGTAAACAGCGAAACGACAGCCGATGGCAAAAAAAGCTCCGACACTATGGGCGCAAAGCATATGGTGGGATTCGGTCTTTACGAAATCAAAGGCTCTATCAATGTTCAGCTTGCAGAAAAAACCGGTTTTACCGAAGATGACGCTGAAAAAATAAAGGAATGCCTTCGCACGCTTTTCATCAACGACTGCTCTTCCGCAAGGCCGGACGGCAGCATGGAGGTTATCAGGCTTTACTGGTGGAAGCACAACAACAAAATAGGACAGTATTCTTCAGCCAAGGTACATAAATCTCTTGAAATCAAGCCAAAAGAGGGTATGACGGTTCCCAAATCCGCAGAGGATTACTCTGTCACCCTGACTGCACTGGACGGTCTCGAACCGGAAATCATCGATGGAATATAACGAGGACGATTTTCTGATGCTGTCAGGCATCCAGCACTTTGCGTTCTGCCGCCGTCAGTGGGCGCTGATTCATATCGAGCAGCTCTGGGAAGAAAATCTGCATACGGTTGAGGGCGATCTTCTGCATGAAAATTGCCATGACGGTTATTCTTCCGAAAGCAGAAAAGAGGTGTTTCTCTCTCGCGGCATGCCGGTTTTCTCCCGGACATTGGGCGTCAGCGGAGAATGTGATATCGTTGAATTCAGAAAATCTGCCGATGGAATCGCCTTGTGTGGAAAAGACGGCTTTTATATGGTGTATCCGGTGGAATATAAGCACGGCGAGCCCAAGGAAAACGAGGTGGATATCCTTCAGCTGGCGGCGCAGGCTATCTGTTTGGAGGAAATGCTGAGCTGCGATATTCCCGCCGGGGCCATTTTTTACGGCAAGACCAAACGCCGGCAAAAAGTTGAAATATCCGATGAATTAAAGACGCAGGTCAGAAGGTTGTTTGCTGAGATGCACGGCTATTTTGACCGGGGATATGTTCCAAAGGTCAAGCCGACAAAAAGCTGCAACGCCTGTTCCCTTAAAAACCTTTGCCTGCCGAAACTCTGCAAAATGAAGTCTGTAAAGGCTTACCTGGAAAAAAATCTTGGTGCGGAGGAGGCGCGGGAATGAAAAAACTTTTAAACACGCTTTATGTTACGACAGAAAATACATATCTTGCCCTGGATGGCGAAAATGTCGTGATTCAAAATGACGGCAGTACATTGGGACGCTTCCCGCTTCATATGATCGACGGTATCATGGCCTTTGGTTATATTGGCGCCAGTCCTGCTTTAATGGGCAAATGTGCCGAAATGAATAAGTCGTTGGTGTTTTTAAAGCCCAGTGGCCGATTTCTGGCCAAAGTCACGGGAAAATCTCATGGAAACATCCTTCTTCGCCGGGAACAGTACCGGATATGCGACAATGAAGAACGCTCGCTGATGATCGCTAAAAATATTATTTCCGCAAAGCTGTCAAACTGCAACACTGTGATCAGCCGTGCCGTACGGGATTATTCCATGCGCATTGACACCGATCAATTTGCCCAGGTTGCCGCGGCACTACAAAGCGGAAAAGTGAAAGCCTATCACACGCAAAGCGCCGATCAGCTACGGGGCCTTGAAGGCGAATGTGCAAGTCTTTATTTCTCAGTTTTTGATGCCATGATTTTGCAGCAAAAGGATGATTTCTTCTATAAGGGACGATCTCGTCGACCGCCCATGGACAATGTAAATGCGATGCTTTCCTTTTCGTACAGCCTGCTCACATCGATGTGCGTCAGCGCGCTTGAAGCAGTAGGCCTGGATGCCTATGCCGGTGTTTATCATACCGAAAGGCCGGGAAGATGTTCTCTGGCATTGGATATACTTGAAGAATTCCGTGCCCCTTTTGCCGACCGATTTGTGCTGACATCCATCAACAAAAAGAGCATAGGGGCAAAAGACTTCATTGAAAAAGAAAGCAGTGGCGTTCTTCTGACTGAAGAGGGCATCAAAAAAGTCTTGTCCTTATGGCAGCAAAAGAAAAAGGAAGAAATCATGCATCCATTCTTGCAGGAAAAGGTTGAATGGGGGCTTTTGCCGTATGTGCAGGCTATGCTTCTGGCCAAATATATCCGCGGCGATATTGATGAATATCCGCCCTTTATCTGGAGGTAGATGCGTAATGCTTGTTCTTATCACCTATGATGTAAATACGGAAAACGCATCGGGAAGCAAACGGCTGCGCAAGGTAGCTAAAGTTTGCGTCAACTACGGACAGCGGGTACAAAATTCTGTTTTTGAATGTCTTTTGTCTCCTGCAGAGTTGTGCATTGTAAAAAATCAGCTGCTTGATATTATGGATGATCAAAAAGACAGTTTGAGAATTTACAATCTGGGAAATAACTATAAAACACGTATCGAACATTATGGTGCTAAACAAACATACTCCCCGGAAAGCCCCTTGATTTTTTAGCGCGAATAAGAAGTGAACATAAAATTTGCGGGGGATCCGCACATGAATTTTAAGGAGATTTTTAGTAGAAAAATACACATAGTATACTTAAGGATGGAATTCATGTCTGTAATTGCTAAACAGCCGGAATAGATAAATCAAAATTTGTTTATTTCGCAGTCGCCCCTCTCACGAGGGACGTGGATTGAAATTTTGCTTATGCCTTGGTGTAAGCTTTCTTAGGTTTACAATTTTCTGTAAATAAATTATTTATTATGGTTATATTATAATTCAAATATTTGCACCAGTCAATTGGTTTTGTGCAAATATTTGAACTTTAGTTATTTATACACATTTGTTCTGCTATATTTGTTAATCTTGACTAAAATAGACAAAAATAAAAGCCCCACCAAAAGGCGGGGCAAAGGATGTGGCAACGTGGAAGATGTTTCACTCGACTTTCAAGAATACAGGCTCCTAAAAAAGTTTAGGAAAAAGAACTCAATGCAGTTTTCCGAATTAAGCAAATCAGAAAAAGACACCTCTGAAATTCTGGAGAGATACAAG
>ENA-UOOK01004118-UOOK01004118.1-fermentation-metagenome-genome-assembly--contig:-NODE-4118-length-15886-cov-6.924705_pt1 | contig 15886 bp, 13 predicted proteins | sample MGYA00245777_ERZ724023 | MGnify/ENA primary metagenome ERZ724023 (study PRJEB28704, sample SAMN03018312) | fermentation metagenome | biome: anthropogenic terrestrial biome; feature: soil; material...
AGATATTTCAAGTGTAAACTTGACAGGGTGCAGCTCACAGGCACGATTTGATGCACGCAGAATAAGCCGCAAGTGCTAATCTGTTAAGAGAGAAAATATTGCCAGCTTAATGCCGGGGAAGTTCAGCCGGCGTTGGTAAGCTGCAGGAGGGAATCTGATGTACCAGTGTTCATATTGTGGGAAAAAGGGCTGCAGGTCATATGATGATGAAGCGACCATGCCGGTGTGTGCAGGCAAGAATGAAGCTGTTCATGCCGAGGCCAGACGTCTTTACCAGAAAGAGGAGAATCAAAAGATCGCCCGCGCGGCGGGCCAGGTTGAAGTCCGGGGTTATGGCCGCTGGACCCGGCTGGAGGAGGTCATGCAGTTCTGCCGCCTCTGCGGCTATGAACATATCGGGCTGGTTTTTTGTACTGGTCTGAGCCAGGAGGCAAAAACCGTGACAGAAATCCTTACCTATAATGGCTTCTCGGTCGACTCAGCCCTGTGCAAAGCCGGTTCGTTGCCAAAATCGCTGATCGGCCTGGAGGCAGAAGACACGCATACCCACTGTGTGGACGAGGTAATGTGCAATCCGATCGGCCAGGCTCTGCTGATGAATGAGCTGCAGGTGGACTTCACTCTGATCCTGGGTCTCTGTGTCGGCCACGATACCCTGGTCATGAAATACCTGGAATCACCGATGAGTGTGCTGGCAGTTAAAGACCGGGTGACCGGACACAATCCTCTGGCATCAATCTATACAGCCAGATCCTATTACAGAAGCCGCTATTTTCCCGAGGACTAGCTGTGAGTATCAGGCTTACAGACTGCAGCCTTCCGGACCGGGATTCCCTGCGCCGCCAGTGTGCCCTGCAAATTGAGCAGGGCCTGATTACAGCTGTCGGCTCCCGGGAAGAAAGTGCAGCCTGGCCGCCAGCAGACCGCCAACTGTCGCTGAATGGCCGTATTGTGCTGCCGGGCCTGATAGATGCCCACATGCATCTGGAAAACTGGGCCAGGCGCCACAGCCAGCCTTCTCTCGACGCTGTGGCAAGTCTGGCGGACCTCCTCCGGCTGCTTAGCCGGGAAGTCAGGCAGCGGGAGGCGGCAGGTGACCTCAGGGGGCTGGTCCTGGGTGGCTGGAATGAAGAAATCTTTCCCGAACGCCGCCCGCCCACCATCAGGGAACTGGATGAGATCAGCCAGCGTATTCCAATCATCCTGACCCGCATCTGCGGTCATGTCTGTGTTGTCAATTCTGCTGTTCTGAGGGAATTTGACTGGCAGCATTATGCCGCAGCCGAGCCCGGCTCGGTGGGTCTGGACGCAGGAGGACGCCCCAATGGCATCCTGTCGGAAAACTGCATGTCCGCTCTCCTGGCCAGGCAGGAAAAACCCGGCGCTGACAAGCAAGCGGACCTGCTACTTTTCGGCCTGCAGAGTATGGCTGCTTACGGTCTGACAGCGGTTGCCAGCCAGGATACAGACCGGCTGGAGGATGTGGCCTTCCTCGACTCTCTGGCAGCCATCTATCAGGCGCATCCGGCCCTGCCCGCCTATTACGCCCAGATCGGCCTGGCCCATCCCGATGAAATTCCCGCTTTTCTCGCTTTGCAAAAAAAGTACCGGGAGCATCCGCAGATCAGGATCGCTTCCGTCAAACTCTTTAAGGACGGCAGCCTCGGCGGCAGGACCGCCCTGCTGCGCGAGCCCTACAGTGATGACCCTGCTAACCGGGGCCAGGACCTGCTGGCCGGTCGAGACCTGCTGCAGTGGTTTGAAAGTGCCAACAAAGCCGGTGTCCAGCTGCTGATTCATGCCATCGGTGACCGGGCAGTTTCTGAAATCATCGCTGCCTTCCAGGCCGCCTGCCACACAGCAGCAGACCGCAGCAATCCCCGGCGCCATAGCATCATTCACTGCCAGATCACGGACCGGCTCTTGCTGCAAAAACTGGCCGCAACAAAGCTGCTGGTTGTTTCACAGCCGCTCTTTGCCCGGTCTGACTGGACCATGGCACAGGCCCGCCTGGGCAGCAGGCGGCGCGATGCCGCCTACGATTACCGCGGTATTCTCGACCAGGGTATTCCGCAGGCCTTCAGTTCCGACAGCCCGGTGGAGAGCGCCAATCCGCTCCTGACTCTGGCTGCGGCTCTGGACCATCCTCAGGCTGGAAAATCACTTAGCTTCGGCGAAGCTCTTGCCGCTTCCAGCCGGCAAGCCGCCTATGTTTTAGGCGAAGACAGGCACCGGGGAGTCCTCTGCGCCGGAGCAGCAGCCGATCTTACCGTTCTGCAGGCAACAAAAGAAGAAGATCTCACAGCGGAAAATCTGCGGAAATTAAAGATTGGGCTGACTATGCGCGACGGAAAGATTATTTTTGAAAAATTTAATACTCGGGCATGTTGGTGAACATGGCATGGGTCACATATTCGTCGCCATGGCGGATCATTTCAATCAGCTTGTCCAGCTGGTCATAGTGCTGCTGTTCCTCGGTCACCAGCCACTCCAGCAGGGCTTTTTCCGTCTCATCCGCAGCCTGATCCAGCTGGTCCTGATACAGCTGGATTGACTTTCTTTCCATGTCCAGGGCAGTCAAATAGACATCCAGGGCCCGCGGGACCAGATAGTATTCCACTTCGACATCCGCTGCCGTGGCGAAGAAAGTTTTTTCCATGGCTAGAGTCGCTTCCGGCAGGGTAAATGCGTGTTGCCGGCGGTATTCCAGAAGCGCCAGTTCGTGCCTGCGCTCTGCCCGGGCCAGGGTTTTGAAAATACTGTGCAAGGCTGACTCAGGGTGCTTTTCCGCCTGCTCTTCGTAGTAGGCAGCGCCTTCCTGCTCCAGTTGGATCGCTTGTTGGTAGATACTCATGCCACTGTCTCCTTCACTCTTCGATCAGCCGCAGCCGGGCTTGCTTATACTTGAGATCACAATAACATCGAAGGACCCTGCGGTCTGTCACCTAAAGCACGGGCAGGCACCTGGGCTGCCCGCGCAGGCGCTGAGCTGGCGGGGCCGGATTACAGCAGCTACAGGATCAGCAGGGACAGGGCCATAATTGCCATCCCGATAATTACACCGGCGATGACGATATGGTGCTCACCCTGCTTTTCAGCTGAAGGCAGGAGTTCATCCAGAGAGATGAAAACCATGATGCCGGCAACGGCGGCGAAGATAATGCCCAGGAGTGATTCACTGAGGAAGGGCTGGAAGAGCAGAAAACCGATGACAGCCCCGACCGGCTCTGCCAGTCCGGAAAAGAAAGCTGCCAGGAAAGACCGTTTCTTATCTCCGGTGCCGGCATATAGCGGGACAGCTACAGCGATACCTTCCGGAATATTATGGATGGCGATGGCGACTGCGATACTGATACCCAGAGCAGGATCTGCCAGGGCGGCGACAAAGGAGGCCAGTCCTTCCGGCAGGTTGTGGATAATGATGGCCACGGCGGACACCTTGCCCACCCGGGTCAGGTCATTTTTTCTCTTGACTTCTTCGCGGTTAATGATGCACTCCTTGCAGGGTTCCGGCTGGTTCTGCAGGTGGGGATCATAGGTGACATCATCCACGCCTCTCATTTCATGCAGGTTTTGTTCTTCCGGAATCACAAAGTCAATCAGCATGCTGAAGAGTATGCCGCCAAAAAAGGCGAGAACAGCATAAAGATCGCCGCTTTTGCCATGGATCCGGCCCAAAGTCTGGAAAGAGTCACTGAGCATTTCCACAAAGGAAATATACAGCATGACGCCGGCGGAAAGGCCCAGAGAAAAGGACACCAGATGCTGGTTGAGTGCTTTCCGGCGAAAAACGACCAGGCCGCCGATTCCTGTGGAAAGGCCGGCAAAGGTCGTAAAGATGAAAGCTCGAAGATAATCGGCAAAAACTAAATCCATAGACTCCCCTTTACAGATCTGCACTGCCCGCAGTTATTGCAGTTACAGCTAGCAGCCGGCCGGCCCAATGGACTCATCGGGCCGGCCGGCAGTCAGTTCATTATTGCTTTAAGCTCTTAGCGCTTGAGACGGAAGGCGTCGAAACCGGCATAAACGGCAAAGTCGCCTAATTCTTCTTCAATCCGCAGCAGCTGATTGTATTTGGCTACGCGGTCGGAGCGGGAAGGCGCACCGGTCTTGATCTGACCGGCTCCTGTCGCCACGACCAGGTCGGCAATGCTGACGTCTTCAGTTTCGCCGGAACGGTGGGATACTACTGCGGTCCAGCCCTGGTGCTGGGCCATCTCGATGGCTTCAAGCGTCTCGGTTAAGGTACCGATCTGGTTAACTTTGATCAGGATGGAGTTGGAAGCGTTGGTTTCAATACCTTTTTCCAGACGCTCGGTGTTGGTGACATAGAGGTCGTCACCGACCAGCTGGACCCTGTCGCCGATGCGGGCATTGAGTTCCTGCCAGCCTGCCCAGTCATCTTCAGCCAGACCGTCTTCCAGGGAAATAATCGGATACTTGTCAGCCAGCATGGCGTAGTAATCGATCATTTCCGCAGTGGTCTTGAATTCTCCGGTTTTCCAGAAGTAATAGCCGTCTTTACCGATCTTTTTGGCTGCTTCGAACAGCTCGGTGGATGCGGGGTCCATGGCAATGAAGAAATCCTCGCCCGGCTGATAGCCGGCTTTTTCAATAGCTTTGACCAGCCATTGCAGGGCTTCTTCGTCGCTCTTGAGATTAGGTGCGAAACCGCCTTCGTCGCCGACTGCCGTGGAGTAGCCTTCGGCTTTTAACAGTCCCTTGAGGGTGTGGAAAACTTCGGCAGACCAGCGCAGGGCTTCCCGGAAGCTGCCGGCACCTACCGGCATAATCATGAATTCCTGCAGGTTGACACTGTTATCGGCGTGTTTGCCGCCGTTAATTACATTCATCATGGGAACAGGCAGAAGGTGAGCGCGGATGCCGCCGATGTACTGCCAGAGGCACAGTTCGAGTGATTCGGCTGCGGCCTGGGCTGCTGCCAGGGAAACTGCGAGGATAGCGTTGGCTCCCAGCTTGGCCTTGTTGTGGGTGCCGTCGATTTCGAGCATGGCATAGTCCAGTTCTGCCTGGTCGTACACGTTCATGCCGATAAGCTCGGGAGCGATAATTTCGTTGACATTTTCCACAGCTGTGAGCACACCTTTGCCCAGGTAGCGGTCCTTGTCGCCGTCGCGCAATTCGACTGCTTCATAAGCGCCGGTAGATGCACCGGAGGGGACGGCTGCACGGCCGACAGTGCCGTCTTCCAGCAGAACTTCCGCCTCAACTGTGGGATTGCCGCGTGAGTCCAGAATCTCTCTCGCGATGATATCAGTAATTAATAGTTCGTATAACATATATACCTCCAAATATTGATTTCGATAAAATTGTTACCTGAACAGTTTACACCAAGAAAGAAAAGATATATGTGACTTATAGCAGGGAGCCCATAACGATTAAAAGAAAGAAAACGCATGAAGTTATGCTCAATAAGGCAATTGAACAGCTCACTTATTTACTGTTGCAGTGTTGTCTGCACTTTGTCAGATGAAATAATTGTAACCAAGTGCGCATATGAACATGATTGCGCCCTGTGGATAATAGAGATTGGGCTGTGTTAGCTTTGACTGTATGTCCGCAGTTAACTCTAAGCTAACCCAGAGTCTATATTGAATTCTCAGAAAAGAATTAATGCTCAATTTAGACACTATTAAAAGTTGTGCTAATTCGTCATTAGGTATAGTATTAGGCTTATATGCGTATGCTGATTTGTACATATATTACAAATATTAAACAATAAACACATATGCAAAATGGTTTTGTTAGTCAGAAATTACTTGATTTCTCTAAGGATGAGAGCGGAAATGAAAAATCACTTTTTCTGGGCCAAAAAGAGTGAAAAAGACGGCAAGTATGTCTGGTTGTCTTTGCTCCAACATTTAATTGATGCAAGAAATGTATCGGGTCTCCTCTGGGAGCATTGGCTAGCATCCGGTCAAAGGGCTTATATTTTGGATTCCATCCAAAGTACAAATGAGAGTGACGGCAAGAATCTTCTTCAGTTCTTAGCTTCAACTCATGATATCGGCAAAGCTACACCGGCTTTTCAGTTACAAAGGGGTTTTAACAATCCTATAGACCTTGATCAGCTCTTAGTTGAAAGATTAGAGGGATCTGGCTTTCAGGGACTAGGAAGCAGAACTTTATCTGATAGGAGCAAGACTCCACATTCTTTGGCTGGGCAATTTATCTTGACTAAGTATGGTCTAAAAGAAGACATTTCTTCCATAATTGGTGGCCACCATGGTAAGCCGGGTAATGATGAGCGTTTTTTTGAAATGCAACAAAGTTATCTATCTAATTATTATCAAGTTGAAGAGAATTTTTCTGGTGTTGATAAAATATGGGAAAAATCCCAACGAGAATTATTTGATTGGGCTTTGAAAGTTAATGGCTACAAAACGGCTCAAGAGTTACCGTCTATTAGTCAGCCTGGCCAAGTTATCCTATCAGGTCTAGTTATTATGGCTGATTGGATAGCAAGCAATGAGGATTATTTTCCACTGGTGGAAATAGATGTCCTTCTAGTTCCAGATCAGATGAGTCGATTAGAAAATGGTTGGGAATCATGGTTTAAAACCGGACCTATTCAAGCCGATAAACACCCTGATATATATGAACATTATAAAAAACGCTTTGCATTTTCACCAAGAAACGTTCAAAAGATATTCTCGGAAATAATCGAACAGGTAGATAACCCGGGAATTTTCATTCTAGAGGCTCCTATGGGTTTGGGAAAAACAGAGGCAGCATTAATTGGCGCAGAGCAGTTAGCCTATAGGACTGAAAAGAGTGGCATCTTTTTCGGACTGCCTACTCAGGCAACATCTGACGGTATGTATTCAAGAATCCAATCGTGGCTAAACAATATTTCGAATGAAAAAAAAGAAACAATATCAGTGCAGCTAACCCATGGCAAGTCATCTCTTAATGAAGAATTTGCATCACTTGCTAGAAATATTAATGTGGATGAGGAAGAACATGCCACTCTAATAGCTAATCAGTGGTTTGCGGGAAGCAAAACTTCGATGTTGGATGATTTCGTTATAGGAACTGTAGATCATGTATTGATCGCTGCATTAAAGCAAAAGCATCTGGCATTACGTCATCTTGGGTTAAGCAAAAAGATCGTCATAATAGATGAAATCCACGCCTATGATGCATATATGAGTCAATATCTCGAAAGGGCCATTGAATGGATGGGTGCCTATAAAGTACCAGTTATATTGCTGTCCGCTACACTTCCATCCGAAAATCGAGAAAAACTCTCGAGAGCATATCTAAAGGGCTGTGGAATTAAAAATAAAGATATGATATTGCCCCAACAAGGCTTAACAACAACGGCCTATCCTTTAATAACCTATTCAGACGGAAAGAGAATCCTACAAGAAGAAAGCTTTGAGATAATCGAAAATAAAGCCATCAGCATTGTTAGGTTGGACAATGATGATCTATATAAAAAAATAGAGGAACTTATTTCTGGGTCAGGAATTGTTGGGATTATAGTTAACACTGTCAAGAGAGCTCAAGAGATAGCCATAGAGTGCTCGAAAATTTATGGTGAAGGATTTGTTTACATTTTACACTCTAATTATATTGCGACAGAAAGGGTCTCCAAAGAAAAAGAGCTTCTGAACATGATTGGTAAAGGAGCGGATAGGCCTGAGAAGAAAATAATCATTGGAACTCAGGTTATTGAGCAATCTTTAGATATCGATTTTGATGTGTTGATAAGTGATCTAGCTCCTATAGACTTGCTCATCCAGCGCTGCGGTAGACTACATAGGCACAAAAACGAGAGACCTGACAAATTGGATAAGCCAACGTTTTATGTCATGGGGACAAGTGATGATTTAGATTTTGATTCTGGATCAGAATATATTTATGGCGGCTATCTACTGACAAGAACACAGTATTGTCTACACGATATTATCAATATCCCTGAAGACATTTCAACCTTAATTCAAATGGTTTATGGAGATTGTGAAATAAGACTGGAACCTAAATTAGAGGCCAAATACGAGAAGATGAAAACTGACTTCAATATCAGTAAAAATAAAAAAGAGGATCGGGCGAAAACCTATCTATTGTCCAGCCCAATCTATGAAGCAAGAAGAGGCAAAAGTATTTCATTAATCAAATGGTTAGACAATTATCATCCCAACCAATCAGAAGAATATGGATACGCCCAAGTGCGAGATTCTCAAGAAACAATTGAGGTTATTGCCTTGAAAAAGTGCGGAGATGCATACAGTTTTATTGATAGTGATGAGGACATCTCATGTGACATAAGCAAACCAAAAGTCGCTAGAAAAATTGCCTCTTCAACGATTAGACTGCCATTACAGTTTTCAATGTATGGTAGTGCTGACAAGACCATAAAAGAGTTGGAAGAGTATACCCTTAAGCACTTTGCTAATTGGCAGGATCAAGTGTGGTTGAAGGGTTGCCTGGGCATTCTTTTTGATGAAAACAATAATTTCGAACTAAATGGAAAAACACTTAATTATGACTGCAAGTATGGTCTTAGTGTATGGAAGGGGGAGAAATAATGGGAAGATTTAATTTGATCGATTCACCTTGGATTTCAGTTGTTTATAGTGGAGATGGAATACACAAGCTGATTTCTTTAAGAACTTTGTTTCAGGAAGCGGATCTGATAGAGAGACTAGCCGGAGACACAAAAACTCAAGACTTTGCCGTTTTTAGGGTATTACTGGCTGTTTTAAACACGGTTTATTCAAGATTTGATGTAGATGGGAATCCCTATACACAAATCAAAATCGACGATAATTTTCGCCAGATTTCAGAAATAGATGATGACGATATTAATGGCTATCTCAATAATCTTGATATGACTTGGGATACTTTATGGAAGCAAAACAGTTTCTCTCCTATAGTGGTCGAATATCTTGACAAATGGCACGAACACTTTTACTTATTTCATGATGGGTACCCATTTTTTCAGGTTTTACAGAAAGATATTGTTGGAGAAAAAATAAACAAAACCAAAGCAAGTCTAATACAGGGAAAGACTTTTAACAGGACTCTTTCGGAAAGCGGAAACAAGACAGCTTTATTCTCTCCAAAATATGAAGCCAAATCTAATAAAAGTGTTCTTAATGCCGATGAGATAGCAAGATGGCTTATCGCTTATCAAGGCTATGCAGGATTAGCTGATAAAGTCATGTTTGGTAAGGAGAAGTATAAAGCCTCTAAAGGCTGGCTATTTGATCTTGGTGGTATGTACATACAGGGAAATAACATTTTTGAAACATTAATGATGAATTGCGTTTTAATCCATCCAGAAGAAAGATATGTAAGAAATTCACAAAAACCCTGCTGGGAGTATTCTTCTGAACACATGATAGACAAGCATTTTAGAAATAATAGGCCAGATAATCTAGCCCAACTGTATACAGCTTGGTCAAGGGCTATATACATTGATCCGGAAATTGACTTGGGAGAGGCCTTTTCTTGTCAGATAGTAAAACTACCGGATTTGGACCATCAAGATCAGTTCCTTGAGCCTATGACTCCTTGGCAGTATAACAAACAAGGTCCTAACAGTGAAACATACACCCCTAGAAAACATAGATTTAACGAATCATTGTGGAGATCTTTTGGTTTGATTGCTATGCCTTCATCAGATGAGAGCAAACAGAGGAGACCTGGCATAATCCGATGGCTCGATAGTAAAAAAGAAACTGTAGGAGATGCAAAAATAACAATAAATGCGGTCAGCATGCAGGATGACGGCAATGCCACGTCCTGGCTACCAGTGGATGAAATCTGCGATGAGCTTAGCATCAACGATTACGTTCTCACAGATATTAAAGATGACCACTGGGTACCACGGATTGAAGATGCTGTTGAACAAACGAAATCTGTAATTCATAAGACCTACTGGTCTTTTCTGTCAGATATAGCAGAAATTAGAAATATAAAAGAAAACACAAGGTTAAATTATATTGACCGTGAAATAGGTGCGCTTTACTTTGAAATAGATGTTCCTTTTAGGACTTGGCTTTCCGGTATTCATCCTGGTGACTTGAAAGATGCAAAAATCATGGAGTGGAGGGAGATTTTATATGTTTTAGTTAGAAAACAGGCAGATAGCCTTTTCTCTAATGCCTCTAGCAGAGATCTAAAAGGGATAGAAGTTGATGACAAGATCAAAAATGTCGCGACTTCATACAATAGTTTTATTTATTTCTTGAACCGAGAACTTAAGTCAAACTAAGGATGAAATAATTAAAGGAATACACATTAAAACAGAGAAAGGAGAAAAAATGGAGAACGTCAATAAGAAAAATGGTATGACTGTTTCTCAAGTAAGCTCAGCGATAATTAGCCAAATATCATCTACACTCGATACTTCGACAGCTAAAGCCTCACTAGCAAGATTGAGGAACTCTATTGGAAAACCCCCTAATGAAACAATGGATGTTTGGCAAATAATGTTCGAACACATGCCTGACGAATTTCTTGGAAGAGATGGTGAACTGACAGCTGAAGAAACCGTGGTTTTAAACACTCTGCAGTTGTATGCCCTCTACCAGCAAGGTAGCGGAGAAAAAGTTGCAGCGGGTCCGGAAACCTGCAACTGGGAGAACATGGGAACTTCCCTTGCAAATTTAAGATCAAATGCTGACAAAGTTTCAGTAGATAGAAGGTTCAATACGATGATTACATCATCGACATATGATGAGCTTCTCTATCACTTAAGACAGATGTTTGGTTTGCTGAAGTCAAAGACAAAAGGACAAGTGAAGGTAAATTTTGCCAAGCTTAGTCAGGATTTGTTTTGGTTTATCTTAGGAAGCGAGGAGAACGTTAGGATTGCTTGGTCAAGAGAATATTACAGAACTAGAAGTGAAACAAAAGTATCAAATGAAGGAGAAGACAATGAAGAAAGATAGACTATTTGTGGATATCCATGTTATTCAGACTGTTCCACCATCAAATGTAAACAGAGATGATACAGGAAGCCCAAAAACAGCCATGTATGGAGGCGTCCGACGTGCAAGAGTTTCATCTCAATCTTGGAAGAGAGCTATGCGTAAATATTTTTACGAGAATAGCGCACAAAAGAATGTTGGTGTTAGAACACTGGAAGTAGTTGAGTACATTAAAGAAAAAATTCTTGAACTTGACGGTTCCATTGCCGAGAACAAAGCCAAAGAACTAGCAGGCAGCGTAATCGAAGGGGCTGGTATTTCGTTAAAAGATGACAGAGCAAAGGCTTTATTTTTCATAGGTGATGCTCAGGCTCGCGGACTTGCCCAAAAAGCACTGGATGGAGTAAATGACAAGGAAATTTTGAAGGAAGTCCTTAGAAACAATCCTGCTATAGACATTGCTCTATTTGGCAGAATGGTGGCTGATGACCCTTCATTAAATGAAGATGCTTCGTCTCAGGTTGCCCATGCACTATCTACGCATGCTGTGCAAACTGAATTTGATTTCTTCACAGCCGTAGATGATAAACAATCAGAAGATAATGCGGGAGCGGGCATGCTGGGTACTGTTGAATACAATTCCTCAACCTTGTATCGCTATGCAAACGTAGCGGTTCATGAGCTAATGAATCAGCTTGAGGACAAGGAAAGTGTAATCAATACACTGAAATTATATATAGAAGCTTTCGCTAACTCAATGCCTACAGGAAAAGCGAATACTTTTGCCAACCAGACACTCCCGCAGTTGATCTTGGTGGAGGTGCGTGGAGATAGGCCGGTTAATCTGGTTACAGCTTTTGAAAAACCAGTTAAATCAGTCAATGGGTACGTTAGAGAGTCCATCAAAAGACTGCTAGATGAGAAAAATCAAGTTCTAAAATTTGTTGCAGAGCCAATCGGAAGCTATTATTTATTGGCTAATGACCAGGAGCTTGTTACAAATAGTACTGAATATGGATCTTTGAGAGGTCTTTTAGATGCATTTGCGGAGGATCTGTTTGTACTTTTAGATAAACTGGGTGATTAAATGAAAACAATACTCTTGAAATTTTCAGGACCCTTACAATCATGGGGCACTAACTCACATTTTGAAACGCGCCACACAGATTTATATCCTTCAAAAAGTGCTGTTATTGGACTCATAGCAGGATGTCTTGGTTATAGACGCACTGAGGATGACAGAATTCAAAGACTCAATAATTTGGTTTTTGCCGTAAGAGTAGACCAAAAAGGAGGCTTGCTTAGGGATTATCACATAGCTAAAAGTTACAAAAAAAATGGAGAATTATTGAGAACTTACGTGTCTAACCGTTATTATCTTGAAGATGGATCCTATATAGTGGCTTTGGGTCATGATGACTATGATTTAATGGAGAGTATAGCTTATGCTGTGCAACATCCATATTTCCAACCGTACATGGGACGACGAGCCTTACCTGTTACAGCAGATTTTTATCTTGGATTAGTAGAACAAGACGTAATTTCAGCATTACAATTATTACCATGGCAAGCGAGTGAGTGGTATCAAAGAAGATACAGTGATTTGAACTCTTTAACGATTTATTCAGATTTTGAGTTGTCGCCGAATAAGAATAAACATTATCGGAAAGACATGATAGTTTCCTTAAACCAGAAATCACGGATTTTTGTTTATCGCCCGGAATCTAAAAGTAGCATCAGCTTGAGAGAAAAATCTTTAGGAGATGAGCATGATGCCTTTGCTGTTATAGGAGATTAAGATGTATATTTCACAAGTAAAGATTGATACAGATGATAGAAAAAGAACTAGAGATTTAAACCGTGTGGCAGCTATCCATAACTGGGTTGAAAAATGTTTTCCAGAGGAATTTTCCACAGGAAAACGTACTAGAAAATTATGGAGGATTGATCAAATCAGGGGGCATAACTATTTGTTGATAGTAAGTGAAAATCTCCCTAAAAAAGATCGCCTAGAGAAATATGGCGTCTTGGGAACAGCTCAAACAAAGAATTATGATAAATTTATAAAGAATATTGAAGAGGGTAAGAGCTATGCCTTTCGTATAGTTTTGAACCCAGTTGTGTCAAAGATGGAAGATCCTGACCGGAAACGAGGCAGAGTCAAGCCAGTCACTAATGATCAGCAAATGCAATTTTTATATGATCGTAGTGAGAAGAATGGTTTTACTTTAAAACAAGATGAGTTTTCGGTAGTTAATCGTAGTGAGGTTATCTTTAATAAATCTTCTGCACAGAAACCTATAAGATTGAGCAAGGCAACCTATGAAGGGAGATTGACTGTAATTGATAAAAATCAGTTTATTGAAACACTGACCAAGGGGATTGGAAAGAAAAAAGCATATGGATTTGGCATGATGACAGTAATCCCTGAGACTATAGCAAATGAAAAAACATAATGGAGCTGAAAAAACAAAACTTCAAGAGCTTCCTCGTATTGATGACAGAGTCAGCTTTATTTATGTTGAGCACGCAAAAATCAACCGTAAGGATAGTGCAATTACCTTAGTTGACATTAATGGAGTTGTGCAAATACCTGTTGCCATGATTGGCGTGCTAATGTTAGGCCCGGGAACGGATATCTCCCATCGTGCTATGGAGTTAATAGGAGATGCTGGAACGAGCGTAGTCTGGGTAGGCGAACGAGGAGTGAGGCATTATGCACATGGGCGTCCATTAGCACATTCAACTAGATTTTTAGAGCAACAAGCCAAATTAGTCTCTAACAAGCAATTGCGATTAGCCGTTGCAAGAGAGATGTACCAAATGCGTTTTCCCGAAGAAGATGTGTCAGGAAATACAATGCAACAGCTTCGAGGGAAAGAGGGCGCCCGAGTTAGAAGTATCTATAGAGCCTGCTCAAAGGAATACAATGTTGCTTGGGATAGACGTGACTATGATCCAGATAATTTTGAAGGAGGGAATCCAATAAATCAGGCGCTATCAGCGTCAAATGTTTGCCTGTATGGCTTAGTCCACAGTGTAGTGGCTGCTTTAGGACTCGCCCCTGGACTTGGTTTTATTCATACAGGACATGACAGGGCTTTTATCTACGATGTAGCAGATCTCTATAAGGCGGATTACACTATACCTTTATCATTTAAACTCGTTGCAGAAGCCGTGGATAGCGATGATATAGGTCGCTTAGCCAGGCTGAAAACACGTGATAGCTTTGTTGATGGTAAGCTTCTGCAAAATATAGTAAAAGATATTCAAAACCTATTAAAGGTTGAAATGGATCATCAATTTGAAGCTGACACAATAAATTTATGGGATGATAAGGCAGACTTACTTAGACACGGTGTTAATTATTACGAGAGAGATTAGTATGCCTTTTACCATAATAACTTTAAGAAAATCAACTCCCTCTCTTAGAGGAGATTTATCAAAATGGATGCAGGAAATAGCTACAGGTGTATACATTGGCAACTTTAATTCAAGGGTAAGAGAGTTGCTATGGAAAAGGGTCACCGAGAATGTTGGTGATGGTGAAGCAACAATTAGTTATACTGCTCAAAATGAACTTGGTTACAACTTTCAGACGTTTAATACAAAACGTATAAAAATTGACAGTGACGGTATTCCTTTAATATCGTTCCCTAAAACTCAAGGAAGTGATAATACAAATGAGGGTCATTTGGGCTTTAGTAATGCATCAAAATATAGAGAGAGCAGGAAAATTTCCAGGAAATCAAAATCAGAATGTGCCCAAAAAACGGGATACATTGTATTAGATATTGAAACCGGAGGTTTAGATGAAACGAGAGATTCAATCCTTGAAATAGGAGCTGTTAGAATTACTTCAGATAAAATTGATGAATTTCAAAAATTAATTAGGCAAGACTACAGACTATCTAAATCCATTGTAGAGCTTACTGGGATAACAGATGAACTATTGATTGAAGAGGGTGCTGATCTATCAAGATCTTTAGAAGAGTTCGTTGAGTTTGCCCAAGGTCAAATTATTGTTGGATATAACATTAATTTTGATATGAAATTCATAAACTCCGCTTTGCATAAAGTGGGTCAGCCCATTTCGGAAAATATGACTATTGATCTTTTGCCCTTAGTGAAAAAAGAGAAGATGTATTTATCTAACTACAAACTCGAAACTGCATTAGAGGCATTTGGGATCAATGAAAAAGTCAAACACAGGGCACTAGAGGATGCAAAGCAAACCTATAGATTATCAAAAAAACTAAAGAAATTTGAAGATCTATTAAATCGAAAGTGCTGATTTACTGGGATTATTTAAGTAGTGTTCCCGCGTATGCGGGGGTGATCCTCAAACTCAAGGCTAATACCTTGCGGTCCCGCAAGTGTTCCCGCGTATGCGGGGGTGATCCTGTGGTTGCCTGGTTGCCAACGAACATCCAACTAGTGTTCCCGCGTATGCGGGGGTGATCCCTTGACGTATCAAAACCGCTCAGATCTAATGTGAGTGTTCCCGCGTATGCGGGGGTGATCCTGGTTTTGAAGTCGGTGCTCACGCCCTCGCAGCAGTGTTCCCGCGTATGCGGGGGTGATCCCTAGATCACCCTCATTGCTAAACGTCTTGATTAAGTGTTCCCGCGTATGCGGGGGTGATCCTATGGCTGGGAGTATGCCGATGTCGATTTTAAGAGTGTTCCCGCGTATGCGGGGGTGATCCCAACTTCCGCCCGGGCGGAAGTCAGATTTGTTGAGTGTTCCCGCGTATGCGGGGGTGATCCCAGCTTTTTTCCCGGTCAACTCCAACTGATTCAAGTGTTCCCGCGTATGCGGGGGTGATCCCAACACACTTTCAAAATAAAAGAGTTGAATTAAAGTGTTCCCGCGTATGCGGGGGTGATCCCTATTAGTTTTCCATTAAGTTTAGGATTAAAAAAGTGTTCCCGCGTATGCGGGGGTGATCCTACAACTGTTTATGACATTCTTATCGA
>ENA-UOOK01004122-UOOK01004122.1-fermentation-metagenome-genome-assembly--contig:-NODE-4122-length-15863-cov-4.923899_pt1 | contig 15863 bp, 17 predicted proteins | sample MGYA00245777_ERZ724023 | MGnify/ENA primary metagenome ERZ724023 (study PRJEB28704, sample SAMN03018312) | fermentation metagenome | biome: anthropogenic terrestrial biome; feature: soil; material...
TGACTGGAGTTCAGACGTGTGCTCTTCCGATCTCATGTAACAAAAAATAGCCGATACATGGCAGTAGTTCACATATAAAGGAGGGACAAAATATGACCAGTGCCAAAAAAATAAAAGAATCTTTGATAAAACAATTGAAGGACAAAGGAGCAAATGTAGAACATTTCCTGGGGCTCGTGGATGATTATGTTTGGTATGCCAAGCAGGAAAAGAAAATGCAGGCAGATATAGACAAACGGGGTTTTACTTATACGGCCATTTCCGCGGCAGGGAAGACATACGAAAAAGAAAATCCCTCCGTGAAGGATGCCGTAATGTTCAACAAGCAAAAGCTGGCAATTCTGAAACAGTTGGAGTTGACTACAGAAGACGCAGAAAGCCCTGATGAGGATGAACTCTAAACTTATACCAGAGATACAAAACTACATTGACCTAGTTAGAAGCGGCGAGATAGCCGAGTGTAAAGAGCAGTTTCAGCTATGCAACTATGTAGAAAAGTGCTTTAGAGAAGAAAAGCTATTTGTAGATGTGGAACTTCTACACAAGTATTTAAGTCTCCAGAAATATTTCCCTTTTGATTTGTACGACTGGGAGATTTTTGTTTTTACGTTGCATAATTGTACGTATGCCAAACCTGGTATTTTAAGGTGGCCTGACCTTTTTATATATGTTGGCAGGGGTTCCGGGAAAAACGGATATCTGAGCTTTGAAGATTTTTGCCTTCTAAGCGAGTACAACAAAATAAAACAGTACAACATAGATATCTGCGCCAATGCAGAGGAGCAGGCAAAGACAAGCTTTGACGATATTTATAATGTCATGGAAGCCTACAAGCCAAAACTTAGAAAGCATTTCTACTGGAATAAGGAGGTTATATATAATTTAAAGACGGGGTCCACATTAAGGTTTAGAACTTCCAATGCTAAAACTAAAGATGGTGGAAGACCTGGAAAAGTTGATTTCGACGAGTACCACCAGTACGAAGATTACAAAATTATAAATGTCTTTATAACTGGTCTGGGAAAAAAGAAAAACCCCAGAACCACTATAACCACTACTGATGGCGACATCCGGGGCGGCCCCTTGGATAATGTAAAAGATAGGGCGCTTAGAATCCTAAATGAACAGGGTGGCGACAATGGTATGCTACCTTTTGTTTGCCGTCTGGACAATGAGAAGGAAGTTGACAACCCCAAGATGTGGGAGAAAGCAAATCCTACATTGCATTACAATGAAGAACTCCTGCGGGAAATGAAAAAGGAATACGAGAACTACAAAACCGACCCCGTGAGCAATAGCGCATTTATGACTAAGCGCATGAATATGCCGCGGGGCAATAAAGATGTTGAAGTAACCTCTTGGGATAATATTCTGGCGACTAATCAACCCACCCCGGATTTAAGTGGATGCACCTGTGTGGCAGGATTGGACTATGCCAAGACTACAGACTTTGTAGCGGCGGGATTGCTTTTTAAATACAGGGGCAAATACTATTGGATAACCCATACATGGGTATGTAGAAAATGTAATGACCTTGGAAGAATAAAAGCACCACTTGAAGAATGGGAAACTGAAAAAGGGGGTAAATTATTAACCTTTGTTGATGCTGTGGAGATATCCCCGGATATTCCTGCCCGTTGGCTTGAAGAGCAGGGACAGAAATATAACATAACTACACTAGGTATGGATAATTATAGACATACATTACTTGCTAAGGCTCTTAGAGAGGTAGGGTTTGATACAGATAAACAAGGGGCAAATAATACAAAACTTACAAGGCCGTCTAATCAAATGTTGGTTGCTCCTACAATAAACAGCTTGTTTGTAAATCATAATATTGTGTATGGAGATAACCCACTTATGCGTTGGTATACAAATAATACCTGTAAGCATCCTGAAAAATATGACAATATGACCTATGGGAAAATAGAACCTAAAAGTCGTAAGACAGATGGTTTTATGGCTTTTGTGGCTGCTATGTGCGCAGGAGGTATAGAGCTTGAGGACAGTGGAGAGGAAATAAATTTTGATATGGGAGTTTACACATATTAAAAAGGAGTGAGTGAATTGGAAAAGCCAAAGGATCTAATAGTAAAAATAACACTTGATGATTCTGAATATAAGTCTAAGTTAAATGATATTGAAAAACAGTTTGATAGGATAATTGAAAAGCAGAAACAAGTATTTGATGTAAAGCTCCATGAATAGGGCTTTTTTATTTTGCCTAGAAAGGTGGTGAGAATTTGGGATTTTGGGACTGGACAAAACATTTCTTTGGAGCTGATGCAGATACTGTTTATATAACACAAAAAGCCATAGAACAAACTACAAAATTAAATATAGAGAAGTTTGGAATTGTAATGGCCATTAATTTTATTGCAAGTGCTATTTCTAAATGCGAATTTAAGACATTTCTAAATGGCAAAGAAGTAAAGGGGGATGAATATTACCTCTGGAATATAGAACCTAACTTGAACGAAAGCTCCACACAGTTTTCGCAGAAGCTTATAAGTCGACTATTGTTTTATGGAGAAGCTTTAGTTATAGGGGTAAATGGGCAGCTGCTTGTAGCAGATAGCTTTAACCAGGTTGAATATGCTGTGGTGGAAAATTATTTTACAGATGTGTCTGTTAAAACTATGAATTTTAACAGGACTTTTAAAATGTCTGAAGTCATGTATTTTAGATTAAATGATACCAATATACGGAATTTGCTGGCGAACTTAATAAATGGCTATGAAGAACTTAATAATATGGCAGAAGGTAAATATAAACGTAGTGGCGGCAGAAAGGGAATAGCCAGAATAAACAAGCCACCTTCCGGTGATACAGAGTTTAAGAAGAAAATTGATGATTTATTTAACAGACAATTTAAAGCTTACTTTGAAGCTGAAAATGCAGTTATTCATCTTGAAAGAGGGATAGAATACGAGGAGCAGGGTGGGGAATCTGTAAAGAAAAGTACATCTGAAATAACAGATATACAAAATATTACTAAAGAAGCTTTTGACAGGATAGCACAGGCCTTTAGAATGCCACCTGCTTTACTTAGAGGAGATATTGCAGATATAGAAAAGATTACAGATAATTTTTTGAGTTTTTGCATAGATCCCATAGTAACTATTATAGGTGAGGAAGCCACCCGTAAAAGATATGGAAAACGGGCTTTTATAAATGGTTCTTATATAAAAGTAGATACCACTTGTATAAGGCATATTGACATATTTAGTATAAGCGAATCTTTTGACAAGCTTATTGCCAGTGGTGGTTACAGCATAGATGATTTGAGGATAAAGGCTGGTGATACACCCTTGAATACAGATTGGAGCAGAAGACATTGGATAACTAAAAATTATCAAGATATAGAGAATCCTGAAAGTAAGGGAGGTGAGGAATAATGGGAAAACCTATATTTTTAATAAAACAGGCGGCAGAGCCAAATACTTTGGAATTATACATTTATGACTATGTCCAGGGAGATAGCTATGATTGGTGGAGTGGAGAAACCATTGAAAGTGAAACCTCTGCTAACTACGTGAAGGGACAGCTTGAACAATCCCAAAATATTAGTCAGATTAATATTTATATTAATTCCTATGGTGGTGAAGTTAAAGAGGGACTTGCTATTTATAACCAGCTTAAAAGGCATCCAGCACAAAAGACGGTATATGTTGATGGATTCGCTTGTTCCATAGCTTCTGTAATTGCTATGGCAGGAGATAAGGTTATAATGGGTCCTAATACTTTGATGATGATACACCATGCTTCTATGTATGCCTTTGGTAATGCAGAGCAACTTAGAAAGGCGGCTAATGATGTTGAGGTAATTGATAAAGCAAGCTGCTCCAGTTATTTAGAAAAAGCAGGAGACAAGTTGGGTGAAGATACTCTGAATCAACTTTTAGATGCTCAATCTTGGTTAACCGCCCAGCAGTGTTTGCAATATGGGTTGGCTGATGAAATAGCAGGAAAAGAGGATAAAAATATTTCTGCAGCGCAACAGAGATTTGAACAATCCATAAAAGAGCAGATTATGCAGATGCAAAGTAAAATTAAGGTTCCAGAACAATTTCAAAAGCAGAAAACCAATGCGGAAAAAATGATGGCTATATTTAAAAAGAAAATGGAGGGAAATGAATAATGACAATGAAAAGTAAAGATTTAATACAGCAGGAATTAAAACAAAATCTGGTGGCAGCGTTTAAGAGTGAAGACCCGGACGCAATAACACAGGCGTTTACCGATTTTGCCGAATCTGTACAGCAGAATGTACTTGAAGAACACAACATGTACCAGAGGACGCAGGATAATTCTATTTTAGCTAAAAGAGGTATGCACCAGTTAACCTCCCAGGAGGAGCAATACTATCAGAAACTTATACAGGCGCTAAAGTCTCCTAACCCAATGCAGGCAGTAACTGATATAGACATAGCCTTTCCAGAAACTATAATCGATAATGTACTTGCTGACATTGCTACAGCACATCCGTTATTGGATGCGATAACTTTTACCAATACAACCATACTCACTAAAATGATTGTAAATAAACAAGGATCTCAATTGGCCGCATGGGGAGATTTAAATGATGCAATTACTAAAGAACTTCAGGGGGCAATAGGAAAAATAGATTTAACTATCTGTAAGTTAACTGCCTATATGCCTATAAGCAAAGATATGCTTAATGTAGGGCCAACCTGGGTGGATGCATATGTAAGGGGGACATTAAGTGAGGCTTTAGCACTTGCTTTGGAAACTGCTATTGTAAATGGCACTGGTAACAAAGAACCTATAGGTATGAATAAATCTGTTGCAGATGATGTAACCGTAACTGGTGGGGTATATCCAAAGAAAACAGCTATGGCAATAACTGCGTTTGATCCTATATCTTATGGAACAATACTGGATAAGCTCTCTCAAGCTCCTAATGGAAAGAGAAGACCTGTGCAAAATGTGCTTTTGGTCGTAAACCCATCTGATTATTTTACTAAAATATTTCCTGCAACAACATTGAGAACAACTAACGGAACATATGCGACTGATATTTTTCCATTTCCAACTACGGTTATTCAATCACCGGCTGTAGATATAGGTGAAGCTGTTATTGGAATTGCAAACAGGTATTTTATGGGGATAGGAGCTGGAGACAGAGGCGGTAAAATTGAGTACTCTGATGAGTTCAAATTCCTTGATGATGAAAGAGTGTATACCGTAAGAATGTATGGTAATGGCAGGGCACTTGATGATAACGCGTTTATTCTTCTGGATATAAGCGGTGTTATTCCAGCAGACTTTGAAGTACAGGTAACTAACGTTGTTAAGACTAAAGAGCAGGCTTAATGGGGTGGTTTAAATGGCCGATACAGCTGTAATGGAACAATTACTACCAGAAGTTAAATCATATCTCCATATAACTTGGGAGGATGAAAATACAGATAATAACCTAAAAGGATTTATAAATAGGGGAATGGCACGCCTTACAGATATAGCAGGTGTGCCTTCTTTGGATTTCACAGCAGAGGAGCAGCCTAAAATGTTACTTCTGGATTATTGCAGGTACGCAAATAGTCAGGCACTTGAGATGTTTGAAAAGAACTTTGCAAGTGAATTATTAGATTTAAGTTTTCAATACCAATTTGAAACACCTCAAAGATTAGTAGTTATATCTACAGTGGGCACTTCTACAGGGTATACTAAAATGTTAGTATCTCCACAGTCAGATGAAGGTGATAGTTATGTATATAAGCTTGGTACAGGACTTTCTTTACCGGGTTATTTTGATATTTGTGATATTGTAAATGGCTATATTAAATGGAATGGTATTGATGAAATCTTTGCTACAGTGGGCAATGATATTGTGGTTATCGAAGTAGATGAAAATCTGAAAGCAATCAGAGCAGGGAAAACGACGGTAGTTGTGGGGTGATACTATATGAAAATCAAGATGGATAATATAGAATTTGTTTCTTTTTCTGATGGGGTATGCGACATATACAGTGAAGACGAGGAAGGTACTAAAACATATAAATACAAGAGTTTGGGTTTTACTAATCGTGTCTTGGGATATAATCGCGCCTTTGCAGCACAGGCAGTACAGGTTAAAGCTAATGCAGTTATCCGTATTCCACAGCTTAGAAATATTGATACCCATGATACTGTGGAAGTTAAAGATATTGGTAAATATGATGTTGAACTTGTACAGAACATTTTTGATACTAACCCGCCTTCTGTGGATTTAACATTAAGGCAACTTGAAATGTTTGGGGTGGTAACATGAGCAGTGTTGATGAAATGGCAGATTTAATAGCTGAATACTTGAGTAACTACACCCAAGAGGTTACGGATAATGTAAAGAAAGCTGTGGATAAGGTATCTAAAGAAGCCAATGAAGAAATAAAAAACCACGTTACGTTTAAACAACCTACAGGGAAATATGTTAAGGCATTCAGGATAAAAACATCTTATGAAGATAGATATAATAAAAGAAACACGTGGTATGTTGCAAATGGACAATATAGATTAACACATCTTCTTGAGAAAGGTCATGCACTCCATCAAGGGGGCAGGGCGAGAGCATACCCTCACATAAAATACGGTGAAGAACTTGCTAAAAGACGTATGGAAGAACTTGCGAGAGAGGCGATTGAAAATGCTGGAGGTTAAAACATGGCTTGGGACTACAGGAATGAAAGTAGCAGAAAATTGTTTTTTAAAGCCTCCTCCACTTCCATATATCGTGTTTCTTGAAAATCTGGATTCTGGGGGAGCTGATAACAAGAATTGTGTGGTAAGTAGAACAATAGGAATAGAATTATACTCAAGCAGGATAGATAAAGCAGCTGAACAAAAGATAGAAAATTTATTAAATGAAAAAGCAATAGCCTATAAAAAAGATCGTACATGGATTGATGGGGAAAAATTCTTTGAAACCATGTACGATTTTGAATTGGTAGAAAAAATTTAAGGAGGGTCTAAGGTGGATAATGAAAGAATTGTATTGGGTAGTGGTAAGGTATATGTAATTGAATTTACGGGTACTATTCCGGAAAACGCAGTACTTGAAACCGAGGAAAATTTACTTGGTTTAATTCAAGGCGGTGCCGAACTGGAATACAAGCCTAAGTTTTATGATGCAAAGGACGATTTAGGCCTTGTAAGTAAAACAGTTATAACAGAGGAGGAAACGACTTTAAAGAGTGGTATTATGACGTGGAATGGTCAAACTCTTTCTAAACTGTGTTCAACTGCTAGAGTTAGTGAAGCCGACGGGAAAAGAACTGTTAAGATTGGTGGAATTAGCAACCAGGATGGTAAAAAGTATATTATTAGGTTTGTCCATAAGGATGATGTTGACGGAGATATCAGGACTACTATCGTTGGAAATAACCAGGCAGGTTTTTCTATTAAATTTGCAAAAGACAAGGAAACTGTAGTAGATGCGGAATTTACTGCTTCCCCACTGGACAACGAAGGTACACAAATAATCTATGAGGAAGATATTCCTGGAACTATCGGAACTTTGACTATTACTTCTATAGCAGGGACAACCACAGGTACAACTAAAATAACTATCAGCCCAACCCTTACAGGTGGAAACAGTTATATGCACAAGACATCAAGCACCGTAAGTATACCAGATTTAGAGGATGTTTGTAATACTTCAACAGGGTATACTGCTTGGAATGGAACTGATGATATAACAGCCACTACAGGAAATGAGATTTTAATAGTGGAAGTAGATAGTACATTTAAAGCTGTCAAAGCCGGCAAGGCAACAGTAACAGCGAAAGCATAGGAGGAATATAAATGTTTGATGTAAGTAGTATTAAAAGAAGGTATTTTACTGTTAAAATAGGAGACGTAGTAATTGACGTTGAGCCACCTAAGATAAAAGTGCTTAAAAAGATTACTTCTCTGGTTGGCCCTAATGCGAAAAAAGAAAAACTAATGGATGATTTGGCAGGGGCGGTAAAGTTAATATTAAATAAAAATAAAGCAGGTAGTAAAATTGGAGATGATATAATTGATGAATTAGACTTTGACCAGTTAGAAGAAATACTACTGGCTTTTTTTAATTGGGTTGCTAAGGAAAGGAACTCAAAAAACTAAAAATCCCTTATTATCCTTATGATAAGGCAGATAAGGGACATTACGAAGTAAATACTATGGAAGAAAAGATTGTATCCGAATATACGGGCTACAGTTTTGGAGAAATAGAAAATTTGGATGTAATTGAATATTGGTTGTATTTAAGAGATGCCGTTATTTATAATTGTATGAAAAGTGAAAAGGGACAGGAATATCTGGAAAATTGTTGGCGCATGGAGCAAACCAAGCCAGATAGAAAATCACTAAGAAAGAAAATGAGAGGGGATTAATATTCTTTCTTTTTTTATTTTTAGAGAAAGGAGGGATTAGGTGGCTAGTAATATAAAAGGTATAACCGTAGAAATAGGTGGTAATACAGGCCCACTGGAAAAAGCCTTGCAGGGAGTGAATAAAACCACCAGAAATTTACAAAGTGAATTAAACCAGGTTAACAGGGCTTTAAAATTTGACCCCTCCAATACTACATTGCTTGCCCAGAAACAAAAGCTTTTAAGTGAATCAATCGAAACAACTAAACAGAAACTTGATTCTCTGAAATCAGTACAACAGCAAGTTCAGCAGCAGTTTGCAAATGGGAAAATAGGCGAAGACAAATACAGGGCTTTTCAGAGGGAAATTGAAACTACACAAAATAAGTTGAATGGTCTTGAAAAACAATTAAAAACATCCAGTTCTGAATTACAATCTTTTGGTATTAAGGCAGCAGAGGCCGGAGAAAAATTAAATAAAATAGGCAGTGGTGTAAGTAGTGCCGGTAAAAGTGTTACAATGGGTGTTACAGTTCCACTTGTAGGGGCTGCGGCAGCCGCAGTAAAAGTTGGGAATGACTTTGAAACTTCCATGAGCCAGGCAGCAGGTGCTCTTGATAAACCTATGGCACAGATGGCAAGCTTAAGAGAGTTGGCACTCAAAACTGGACAGGATACTCAATTCTCCGCCACAGAGGCGGGAAATGCGATTACTGAACTTGCCAAAGGTGGACTTACAGAAGCACAAATAAAAGGTGGTTCCTTAAAAGCTACTATGGACTTAGCTGCGGCTTCCAGTATGGATTTAGGTACTGCTGCAAATACTGTCGTCCAGGCAATGGGTGCTTTTGGCTTATCTGCCAATCAGTCCTCACAAGCAGTAAATGCTCTTGCCGGAGCTGCTGCAGCTTCCAGTACAGACGTTCAACCTTTATCGGAAGGTCTGGCACAGTGTGCGGCACAAGCTAATTTAGTGGGTTGGAGTATTCAGGACACAACCGCAGTTTTAGGAGAATTTGCGGATGCGGGAGTGGTTGGAAGTGATGCAGGTACTTCTCTGAAAACCATGCTTCAAAGGTTAGGTGCTCCTACGGATACAGCGGCGGCAGCAATGGAAGGGCTTGGTATAAATGTTTGGGATTCTAACGGGCATATGAAAGATGCTTCTGGTATCGCTCAAGAGTTGCAAAGTAAAATGAGCGGACTTTCTGATGTACAGAAGCAAGCTGCCATGAATACAATCTTTGGAAGTGATGCAACTCGTGCAGCTAGTATTTTAATGAATGAAGGAGCCAGTGGTCTACAAAAATATACAAAAGCTACAAATGATCAGACTGCTGCATCCAGATTGGCAAAAAGCCAAATGGGAGAAACCAGTAAATCTATTGAGCAGATGTTTGGAGCGTTAGAGACAGCGGCGATAAAAATTCAAGAAACTTTAGCACCTATTATAACGAGCATTGCAAACAAGATAGGAAATTTGGCAACAGCCTTTAGCAATTTATCTCCGACTGCCCAAAAGATTATTTTAGTTATTGCTGGAATAGTTGCAGCCATAGGGCCTTTGCTTTTAATTATAGGAGGATTAGTTACAACTATAGGTACTATTGCTGGAGCAATTGGTGTAGTTACAGCAGGAGCTGCGGCGGCTACGCCGGCTATTAGAGGTCTAGCTTTGGTGATTAGGGGTGTTATGGCTGCATTTACTGCAATAACAAGTCCTATAGGTATCGCTATAGCTGCTATTGCAGCCATAGGATTAATAGTTTATCAATCTGCAACTCATTGGAATACACTAAAGACGACTATAAGTAAATTTGTTGCTAATCTTCCAGCATTGATATCTAAAGCAGTTGCCACTATATCAGGGTTTGTATCAACTTTTGTAACAGCTATAACAACTAATTTACCGCAAATAATGGATGTAGGTTCTGAAATATTAAATACAATAATTACAGCAATTACGACAAACTTACCTGAATTAACAACAATGGGGGCACAAATAGTAACTAATATAGTAACTTCTATAACAACATACTTACCGCAAATATTAACGGTAGGGGGACAGATTATAACATCTATAATTACAGCTATAGTTAATAATTTACCACAGTTAATAAATACGGGTTTGCAAATAATAACTACATTTATAACTGGAATATTAAATAATATGAATCAGGTAATTACTATAGGTACCCAGTTAATAATTAAAATAGTAGAAGCTATAGTAAACAATTTACCTCAAATTATAGATACTGCAACTCAAATAATAACCACATTGGTAACTGCGATATCAACTGCATTACCAAGTTTGATAGAGGCAGGATTGGCTATTATATTAGCTTTAGCATCTGCAATAATACAAAATCTACCACAAATTATCAGTTCTGCGTTGCAAATAATAATGGCGTTAGTGCAGGGTATAATTCAAAATTTACCTCAAATTATTGCAGCTGCTGTACAGATTATTCTTATGCTAGCACAAGCACTTATACAAAATTTACCTCAAATTATTGCAGCTGCTGTACAGATTATTCTTATGCTAGCGCAAGCACTTATACAAAATTTACCTCAAATAATTAGTGCTGCTATACAAATTATAGTTGCTATAGTAAAGGGGTTAGCTCAAGCGCTGCCTCAACTTGTTTCGTATGCACCCCAAATAATAAATGCACTAGGAAATGGCATAAAGTCACTGGGAAATGAAGCAATACAGTGGGGTAAAGATATGATACGAGGAATAATAAATGGGATCAAAGGAATGATTGGAGGAGTGGCAGACGCGGCAAAAGATGTTGCTGATACCATAAGAAGCTATCTCCATTTTACGGTTCCAGATGTTGGCCCACTTTCAGATGCAGATACTTACGGTTCTGATTTTATGCAGCTTTTAGCAGACACTATGACACAAAATGCAGATAAACCAGAAGAAGCAGCGAAAAAGGTAGCCGATTTAGTATCTGCAAAAATAAAAAGTATTAAGGATACCCTGGCAAATGATACAAAAGATTTAAATAATCAACTCTATAATTTAGGTCAACAGGAAGATGTTTCTTTAAGAGGCGTAAAGGGTGCTGCACGTTATTCTATCCAGGATGAATATGAAGCTAAGAAAAAAGCTATAAAGGATGAAATAGCCCTTAGAAAAGAACAGGCAGATAAGGAAATAGAACAAATACAAAAAATAGGTAAAATGTCTAAGGAACAGATACAGGATGAATTAGATGCTAAAAAACAGGCGGTAACCTATATAGATAAGTTAAATGAGGTATTGGAAAAGGCAATAGAAAGAAAATTAAATGCAGAAAAAGAAGCTGCCACAGAAAGTGCAAAACTAAAAGCCGAAGAAGAAAAACTTACTAAAGACCAGTTAAGTGACTTGTTAGAATATGTAAATAATTACTATGAACAAAAACTGGATAAAGATGCAATAGCAGCACAGGCAGAGCAGTTAATAACCTCTAAAAGTCAGGATGAAATTATAAGCTTACTTAATCAGTATGGTAATCTTTATGAAGATAGTGGTCTTACGCTTGGGGAGAGACTTACTACTGGAGTTAAGAGTTGGACTGATTTAGTACCTGGAATAGTAGGAAATGCTATGCAGAATGTACAGGCAGAAGTACAGACTGCTGCTGTAAATGTGCAAAACACTTTAGGTAATATAATGCAAAACATAACTACTGTAGGTGCAGCAGGGGCACAGCTTGCGGGAGTAGATACTAGTTTTGATGATATATTCTCCAAGTGGAAAGATTCCGGTATGGGGAGTACAAATGAGGAAGATGACCCTGTTAAGGAAATAGAAGATAAATATAAAGATGCCTTTAACGAAATAGAGCTTGAAATGATTAAGTTAGGAAAAGATATCTACAGTGTTACCGAAGAATTGAAAAAGCAGCAGGATACAATTGATGAACAGACCAAAAAACTTGATTTGATGAAGCAGGAGTATGAGGAAGTTGTAGCTGCTGTGGGTGATACTTCTGACGAAGCAGTTCAGTTAGAAAAGGATATAGCAAGCTTAAATATAGAGATAGAAAATAATACTAAAAAGTTACAACAGGATACTATAACAAACAAGTACCAGAAGACAATAGATAGTATTGATGATGCAATTTCAAAACTTGACGTGGATACTAAAAGTCTTAGTGATGAAATAGATAAACAGAATAATATTTATGATGAAAACATGAAAAAGCTTACACTTATGAAAGAAGAATACTCTGAACTTGTGAAGGTATTTGGTGAAAATTCTGATGCCGCACTGGAGTTAGAGAAAGATATAAGTGATTTAACATATACTATATCGCAAAATACAACAGAAGCAAAACAAGAAATCAGTGATGGTATAGATGAATTTACAAGTAAGGTAAAAGATGCTCTTAAGGAAATGTATACTCAACGACAGCAGGAAGAGGAAGATGCTTTTAATACTGAACTGGAAAATTTAGATAAGTGGAAAGATGCCAGTGAACAAACTATAAATGATGTTTATGATGCAAGAATAAAGGCACTTGAAGCACAAACAGAAGCTGAAGACAGAGCTGCAACGGATGCTTCAGAATTAAAAAATATTGGCAGCTTACAAGAAAGCATTGAATATGAACATAACGAGTATAACAAGGAGCAATTGCAAAAACAGCTGGATACAGCCATAACGGATAGAAATAAAAGATTGCATGAACAGGAAATAGAAGATCAGAAGGCGGCTTTAGAAGTTGAAAAACAGAATCAACTGGATAATTTAACCCAGATTTACAATGCCAAAAAACAGGATTTAGAGAACCAATTACAGGACATAAAAGATTTTTATGAGAAAATGCTTGATAGTGCACATTTAGAAGCAAAGGCAGAAAAAATGGTTATGGAGAATAATCAAGAAGAAATAGTTGAGTTATTAAAAAGCTATTCCTCTGATTATGAAAATGCCGGAAAAACTTTGGGAGAAAAACTCTTTGAGGGTTTTAAGAGTAAGATAGAAGGTATTGTGGATATGATAAGCAGCATAACAAGCCAGATAAATACTGCTAGGGATGAAGCAATACAAGCCGCAAGTGATGCCATAGTTTCAGGTTCGGTGAGTGTGACAGCTCCTACTTATGCAGGAACAGCTAGACAAATTTCTGATTCACAAACAACTATAGTAAATAATAATGTAGCCATAACAAGTCCTGTAGCACAGACACCAAGCCAGCAAAGAACGACTATGGAAACTACATTACAAAGACTTGCATATCAAATGTCATAGGAGGGAGTAAGATTGCAAAACTTAATATTCACAAACTCAAGGGGTCAGAGCGTAGAACTAAAAAATTATGCTCCTTTTTTGTTGCAAAAATTTGACCCAGACCCGCCTAAAAGTACAATAGTAACTACAAAGGCACCATGGCAAGATGGTAAGACTGTACAAGAACATCTACTGGAAGAAAGGGTATTAAATATAGAAATTGCAATACTAGCAGATAGCAGTCAGGATATGTTTACTAAACGGCGGATACTTAATTCTGTGTTTAATCCTAAAATAGGGGGTACTCTTTTTTATAGTAATGGTGCTGGAGAATATAAAATTAAATGTAGGGTCGATAGTATTACACCAAAAGACAGACACGAGCCTATACAACAGTTCTTAGTACAGTTATATTGCCCAGAGCCATATTGGAAGGATATAGAGGAACTAAAAAATGAAATGGCACAGTGGGTTGGAGATTTTGAATTTGACTTGGAAATTCCACAAGAAACCGGAATAGAAATGGGACACCGAGTAAGTACCTTAATTGCAAATTGTTTTAATTCCGGTGATGTGGAATGCTCTATAAGGGTGGAATTTAAAGCTCTTGCAACTGTGGTTAATCCAAGCATTTTGAATGTTTATACCCAGGAATTTATAAAAGTAAAAAGGACACTTACTGCGGGAGATAAGCTTGTTATAGATACTTCTTTTGGGAATAAAAGAGTTGAAATGATTAAGACAACTGGAGTAATTCAGAATGTCTTTAATTATATAACATTAGATACAACCTTCCTTCAATTAGATGTAGGGGATAATCTTCTGCGTTATGATGCAGAGGAAGGCATAAACAACCTGGAAGTGGGGATTTATTATACTCCAAAATATGTGGGGGTGTAACTTTTGAAAAAAATACCTATAAGAATAATAGATAAGGATTTTAACCTACTCGGTGAAATAGATGATTATGAAAGTTTACAGTTTATCCGTAGATTTTACAAAGTAGGAGAGTTCGAACTGCATATAAATATGGATAAGGCCAATACAGATGCCCTGGTTAAAAATAATTTAATCATTCTGGGAAGCAGCCTTAATAAAATAGGTATTATAATGCACAGAGAAAACCAGGTAGACGACAATGGAATTGATGAACTTATTATAAAAGGTCCTACTTTAAAAGGCATTATGTCTAGGCGATTAATTGTTCCTCCTGTAAATGGCAATGGATATGACAGCCAGACAGGAAGTATAGAGACAATATTGAAAGGTTTTGTAAACAACCATGTAGTTAATCCTACGGATGCAAATAGAAAGATACTACAGGTTTCCATAGCACCAGATTTACACAGGGGCAAACAAGACAAATGGCGTAGCAGGTTTGAAATACTCTCCGATAAATTGGAAGAGATAGGTACCTATGCAAGCATAGGTTGGGATGTTGTACTTGACATAGATAATAATAAATGGATTTTTGATGTAGTGGAAGGTAAGAACCTAACTGTAGACCAGGACACCCTACCGCCTGTAATATTCTCCACAGACTTTGATAATATAATAAATCCCCATTTAATCCAAAGTTTACTAAACACCTGTAATGTTGGATATGCTGGAGGGCATGGAGATGATGCGGACAGACTCATACAACAGATAGGGAGCTCAACTGGAGTTGAGAGGATAGAAACTTTTCTGGATTGCAGCCAGGCTGAAGATGTAGAGGAATTACTAAGTTCAGGGACACAAAAACTTGATGAATTAAAGGAAATAAAAACATTTGAATTTGAGATTATCCCAGATAATACGTTTATATATGAGCAGGACTATGACTTAGGGGATACAGTTACAGCTCAAAGCAAAAAGTGGGGTGTAACAATGAACTGCCAAATTATTGAGATTAAAGAAATCTACGAAGTAACAGGGTTTAAGTTGCAGGCTACTTTTGGGACTAACATTCCTAATCTGCTTACAGTATTCAAGAGAAATTCAAAAAAGGTGGTGAGATAGCATGAAAAAGAGTAAAAAAAATAAGAACTATACCAATACAATAACAATACAATGCTCCAATTCTGTGAGTCCAGAAGAAATGAATAAAGAGTTAAAAAAGAAACTTCAGGAGCTTGCTTTAGGAATGAGGTGGTAGTATGGAAAGGTCATTTTGTTTTAATTCTATAAATGGAGATAGAAAATATAAGGCTGAAGATTTTAGAGAATACTTTGCAACCTTTATAGGTAATGGGGTATTCCCTAATCCAAGTACCAATCTCCAATGTATAGGTGAAAAC
>ENA-UOOK01004123-UOOK01004123.1-fermentation-metagenome-genome-assembly--contig:-NODE-4123-length-15860-cov-3.847896_pt1 | contig 15860 bp, 12 predicted proteins | sample MGYA00245777_ERZ724023 | MGnify/ENA primary metagenome ERZ724023 (study PRJEB28704, sample SAMN03018312) | fermentation metagenome | biome: anthropogenic terrestrial biome; feature: soil; material...
GCAGGATTGCGAAGCTACCGAGTAAAATCCAGGACGGATTTTCTCGAGGGCGCACAAAACATCACTCATGGCGCTAAATCACAAATCAAAGATTTGGAACGGGTACTCGAGAGCATTGAAACATGTCCATGCGGACATGTTATAACCAATCTGACTGTAAAATACAAATAAACAATCCAGGGTAAATGAGAGTAGAGAGATGAATATGAAGTTTGAAATGATGCACCCGGCAGACCAGCTGGTCATGATTATGGAAAGAATCTACGGATATGGTATGACAACGACTTCGGGAGGGAATTTGTCTATAAAGGATGATAACGGAGATATTTGGATTACTCCGGCCGGAGTGGACAAAGGCTCTCTTACGGGCAAGGATATTGTCTGCGTTAAGCCTGACGGAAGCATGGTTGGTAAGTACAAACCATCCAGCGAGCTTCCCTTTCATCAATCAATATATGCTCAAAGGCCGGATGTGAAGGCTGTGCTGCACGCTCATCCTCCGGCTCTCGTTTCCTTCAGCATTGTGAGAAAGATGCCGGATACCAGGCTGATTCCCAATGTCAATTTAATCTGCGGGAAAATAGCTATGGCAGAATACGGACTTCCGGGCAGTGATGAACTGGGGGAAAAGATTACAGCCGTATTAAAACGCGGAATAAATACCGTAATTCTGGAAAACCATGGAGTAGTGGTAGTGGGTGATAATTTATTCAAGGCTTTTATGGCATTTGAAACACTGGATTTCTGTGCCAGGCTTGAAATTGAAGCACGGAGGATAGGCAAGCCTATTTCCCTGACCCCACACTATATCGAAATTGCAAAAAATAAACAGCATGTAGACTTGGAGGAATTTGTACCAACCAGCTACAGCAGCAAGGAAAGAGCGGCTCGTAAAGAAATGTGCGAACTGATACACCGGTCCTACGATCAAAAGTTGTTTACCAGTACTCAGGGTACCTTTTCCACAAGGCTGGATGATAAATCATTTATTATTACACCCTATATGAAAGACAGGAAATACCTGGAAGTGAGTGAAATTGTACGTATAGAAAATGGGAAAAAAGAAGCGGGAAAAATGCCCAGCCGTTCAGTTTTATTACACCAGTATATTTACCAAAAACACCCCCATATTCATTCTGTTATCATTGCTCACCCTCACAATATTATGGTGTTTGCCGTAACGGATGAAACCTTCGACTCCCGTACCATTCCTGAAAGCTATATTCTATTAAGAAATATTCCAAAACTGCCCTTTGGTTCAAGCTTCATGCAGCCCGCTATGGTAGCGGATCTTTTTATTCAAAAATGTCCCATTGTCCTTGTGGAGAATGACTGCATTATTGTAACTGGCAGTTCGCTGCTAAATGCTTTTGACCGGCTGGAAGTGGCTGAATTCAGTGCGAAAGCTTTAATCGCTTCCAAGAGCTTAGGTGAGGTGATTTCTATCAATGACAGGCAGGTTGCTGAAATTGAGAAAGCCTTCCATTTAGCGCATTAGCTGTATAAAAACACTGCTTTTTTCTTAAGTAAAGTACAATGACTGAAAGGGAGATGAGCATGATTCATTTATTGGCTTTTGATTATGGCGCCAGCAGCGGCAGGGCGATTCTGGGAAAGTTTGATGGAGAAAAGCTCGCATTACAGGAAATACACCGATTCCCCAACGAACCTGTGATGATAGGAGATCATCTCTATTGGGATATCCTGCGCCTATACCATGAAATGAAGCAAGGCATTCTAAAATGTTCGTTAAGCGCAAGCAAAGATATTGCATCCATTGGCATTGACACATGGGGAGTGGATTTCGGGCTATTGGATTCGTCGGGAAAGCTTTTGGGGAATCCATACCACTACAGGGATATCAACACGGACGGAATGATCGAAGAAGCCTGTAAGATAGTACCCAGACGAGAAATATACGAGCAGACGGGAACGCAGTTTCAAGTGTTTAATAGCCTGTATCAGCTGCTTTCAATGAAAATAAACCAATCACCCCTCCTGGAAAAAGCTTCGACCATGCTGCACACGCCCGATTTGCTGCGGTATTTTCTGACCGGTGAAAAAAGCTCCGAATATACCATAGCGAGTACATCCCAGATGCTCGATGCCGAAAGCGGCAATTGGGCCCATTCCCTGCTGGAAAAGATGGGCATTCCCCGGCATATTCTGCCGGATATCGTTAATGCCGGAACCATGGCGGGCAGACTGACTTCCCGCGTGTCTTCAGAGCTTGGCGTAGGAAGCATTCCGGTGGTGGCGGTGGCCGAACATGATACAGCCAGTGCCGTGGTTTCCGTTCCTGCGTCAAAAGGAAAATATGCTTACTTAAGCAGTGGTACCTGGTCTCTTTTAGGGGTGGAGTCCGGCCGGCCTGTCATCAATGAAGATACCTATCATTTAAACTATACCAACGAAGGCGGCTTTAACAGAACCATAAGACTTTTGAAGAATATCATGGGCCTGTGGATTTATCAGGAGTGCAAGCGGACCTGGGATAAATCAGGCCGGCCCGCCAGTTTTGACGAGCTGGAAAACGGTGCGTTGAAAGCCGAGCCTTTCATGGCCTTTATTGACCCTGACGACCTCAGCTTTTTACGTCCCGGCGGCATGCCGGAAAAAGTCCGGGAATTCTGCCGTAAAACCGGGCAGAAGATTCCGGATTCCAAGCCCCAGATGGTCCGTTGTATTATGGAAAGCCTCGCTTTAAAATACAGAATGGCCTTAGAAGGGCTTGAACAAATAACCGGCTATTCCATACCTGTCCTCCACATCGTGGGAGGGGGCTGCAAAAATACGCTGCTTTCACAATTTACGGCAAATGCACTGGGAAGACCTGTCATTACGGGTCCCATAGAGGCTACCTCGTCGGGCAATCTCATTTCACAGCTGATCGCATTAGGAGAGGTGAAGAGCCTGGCTGAAGGAAGAGCCCTGATCAAAAATTCTTTTCCTACCGTGGAATATACTCCATTTGAGGCTGCCAGCTGGGATATGGCTTATGAAAGATTCCTGAAAATTGCGTCAAATAATTAAAGGAGGCTTTGATATGGTAAAGTACGGTTCTGAGAAACAAGTCGATGCGGGATATGCTTATGCAAAAGAAGCATATAAGGCTTACGGCGTTGATACCGATGCTGTTTTGGAAGATATGAAAAAAAGGCAGGTTTCGCTGCATTGCTGGCAGGGAGATGATATAAACGGATTCGAAGTAGATGCCGGCGGCGCCGCCGGAGGGATATTGGCCACAGGCAACTATCCCGGAGCGGCGAGAAACGGCGATGAATTGAGGGCGGATTATGAGAAGGCCTTCAGCCTCATTCCGGGCAAGCACCGCATCAATCTGCATGCCATTTACGCTGAAACCGGCGGAGAAGCTGTTGAAAGAGACCAGATTAAACTGGAACATTTCCACAAATGGATAGATTGGGCTAAGAAGCTTGGGGTAGGAATAGATTTTAATCCCAGCTGCTTCGGCCATCCGATGGCAGCTTCCGGCTTTACTCTGGGAAGCAAGGATGAAAAAGTAAGACGGTTCTGGATTCGCCATGTCCAGGCTTGCCGTGAAATAGCCGCAGGCATAGGCAAGGAATTGGGAACTCCCTGCGTAATGAATATCTGGGTTCCGGACGGAATGAAGGATATTCCGGCGGACCGGCTCGGCTACCGTACCAAGATGAAAGAATCCCTGGACGAAATTTTTGCCGTAAAACACGACAGGAAGTATCTGATCGATGCCATTGAAAGCAAGCTGTTCGGAATCGGAGTCGAGTCCTATACCGTTGGCTCCCATGAATTTGTCATGGCATACGGACTTAAAAATAATGTGACCATCTGCTACGACCTGGGGCATTTCCATCTGACCGAAAGCATTGCTGACAAATTGTCTTCCACACTTCTTTTTGCTGACGATATCCTGCTTCATGTCAGCAGGCCCGTACGCTGGGACAGCGACCATGTCGTCATCCTCAATGACGATTTATTGGCTTGCGCCCAGGAAGTCAAGAGGTGCAAAGCCTTTGATAAAGTGTATTATGCGCTGGATTTCTTTGATGCAAGCATCAACAGGATCAGTGCCTGGGTAATTGGTACCAGGTCGGCCCTGAAATCCATTCTGTTTGCCCTGCTGGAGCCTACACAATTCCTTATTGAGGCTGAAAACAAAGGCAATTACGGAGAAAGACTCGGGCTCATGGAGGAGTTTAAAACCCTTCCTTTCGGGGCGGTCTGGGATAAATTCTGCCTGGATATGAATGTGCCGGTGGGTTCTGACTGGCTGAAAGAGGTCCGGCAATATGAAGAAGAGGTGCTATTGAATAGATAAATAAGGGGACTTGAAGCGATGGTTAATGAGATATTAAAAGACTTGGAATACATATCAAAATCTGTTGGCATCCCCGTGGATTATACCCAGGGCGGCGGGGGGAACACCTCCGCCAAGCTGGATGATAATCTGATGGCTGTAAAAGCGTCGGGCTATAAGCTGAAACAGATAACGCCGCAAGAAGGCTATGTTGTGGTAAACTATCAGAACATCAAGGCCTTTTATGAGGCTGTTGATTTGAGCCAGGACAGGGATTTTGAAAAGGAAAGTGTGGAATTTGTCAAAAAAAATATCGTGGAGACAGAAGGGCTTAAAACCTTAAGGCCCTCCGTGGAAGCGGGCTTTCATTCCATACTAAAAAAATATGTAATACATACTCACTCGGTATATGCCAATATGGTTTGCTGCACTCAAAACGGCCGGGAAACCATGGAAAAAATATTTGCCGGCAAGGAATATGGAGTTGTCTGGATCCCTTATATAAACCCTGGTTTTTGTCTGACTCTAAGGATTCAGGATGAGATCCGAAAATTCGCGGCGGAAAAGGGCAAATATCCGGAAGTCATTTTTATGGAAAATCACGGCCTTGTTGTTACAACCGATGACAGCCGTGAGTGTGTGGCGCTGCACCAGGAGGTCAATGACGGCATAAAAGCCTATTTGGGGATTCGGGAGAAATTTCCTGATATCGTACTTTCCCAGCTGGATGACGGTACCTTTATCAGCAAAACGGCGCTCCTGTCGGATTACTTCAAAAACCATAAAATGTACACCGGCTTTTTTGATGAAATCGTTCTTTACCCCGATCAATTGGTGTATTTAAACGGAAATGCCGCCGTTGACACCATGGACAAGAAATTGAACATCAATTCTGCAACGGGCCAAATCACTTATAAAACCAATTTCTCCGAAGCCCAGACCATGGAGGAGACCCTGCTGGCCTATATCTATGTAATAAACGGCATCAAAAGCAGTGGGCTTCCTCTAAAGACCATGTCCGAAAAAGAGATTGATTTTATAAAGAACTGGGAAAGCGAAGCTTACAGAAAGAGTCTTGTAAAGGGGCTGGGCCGGTAAAAAAGAATCATTTTGTGATAAGGGGCTATACGCCTTCAATATTTGGCGTATAGTCTTTTTTTAAATTTTTTGATGAAATCTAGGGCGAAATATTTTTCATATTATGAATTGAAAATTTTTCAAAAATATCGACATAAACATAAAAGAACAAGTATGGTATAATACTACTTGATATTTGCGCTCTTTTATGTTTTTTACTGTTTATTCTTTAATATAAGGTGGATTTGGGATGTTTGCAATTGAGAGACTGAGCAAAATAAAAGAGATTTTATATAAACAGAAACGGGTCGATGTTGTTGAATTGAGCGAGCTTTTTTCAGTGACGGAGGTTACCATCCGCAGGGACTTGGATAAGCTGGAGCAGGAAGGCTTTCTAATCAAGACCTATGGCGGGGCGGTTATTAATGAGGATAGCTTCAAAAATCCTTTGGCCCAGGATTATGAAGACAGCATGATAGAGGAAAAGAGAATGATCGGGAAAATCGCTGCCCAGATGATTGAGAGCGGTGAAGCAGTTTTTTTAGGATCGGGGACCACCTGTCTTGAAATAGCACGGAATATAAAAAATAAAAAAATAACCGTGGTGACCAATGATCTTCTCATTGGTTATGAGCTGAGGGAAAGCATTGGCATAAAAGTGATTGTCACAGGAGGGGACCTTATACAGTCGACGACCACTCTGGTTGGCGGCTTTGCGCTCCAGGCCCTGAAAGGAATTTTTATCAACAAGGCTTTTATTGGTGTGAAGGGTGTAAATTTTACTTCGGGATATACCGTGGAGACCTATGAAGAGGTCATGGTCATACAGCAAATCAGGAATATATCCAATGAGATTGTTATCGTAGGGGATCACAGCAAGTTTGATTCGACTGCCTTTGCACGTCTGGGAGATCTGCAAATGGCTAAAAAGGTGATTACAAACAAGCAGGTACCAAACGAATATAAAAAATATTTCTTTGAGCATCAGATCAAACTTTACACCACATTTGAATTTGAATAAGTCTGCCATTCAAAAAAAGGCACATTCCTTAGCAAAGAGAGGTAGGAAAATTGGCCAGCTTTTTGGAAATGAGAAAAATCACAAAATCATTCAGCGGTAATGTGGTATTAAACAACGTAGATTTTTGCGTTGACAAAGGTCAGGTCCATGCTCTTGTGGGTGAAAACGGCGCCGGCAAGTCAACCTTGATGAAAATTCTTTCGGGACTGTATCCGCCGGATTCGGGAGAGATTTTCATAGATGGCAAAAAAGTGAGTATTGCCGGTCCAAAACAGGCTCAGGAATTGGGCATCGCAATGATATACCAGGATATATGCCTGTTCCCCGATCTGAATATCGGTGAGAATATATTTATTCGGAGGGAACCGATACAAAAAACAGCCGGTATTAATCATATAGACTGGGATAAGGTATACAGCCAGACGAAAGAATATCTGGATTATTTCAGTTTAAAAATAACCCCTCATACTCAGGTGAATACGCTTAGTATCGCTCAGCAAAAATTTGTAGAAATTATAAAAGCGCTGTCTCAAAAAGCCGGCATTCTTATTATGGATGAGCCCACTGCAGCGCTGACAGAGTTCGAAGTCGAATTGCTGTTCAATGTTATAAAGGATACAAAAAAACTGGGAGTGGCCATTATTTATATTTCGCACAGGCTTGATGAGATTAAGCGGATCGCCGATACCGTTACCATCATCAGAGACGGTGAAGTCATTGATTCATATGACGCAAGAGGTGTAAGCATCAATACAATTCTAAAGGCCATGGTCGGGAAGGAAATTGAAGACCGGTACCCGAAGCTTAAAATAAAAATGGGCAAAGAGATATTACGGGTTCAGAGCCTCGGTTATTCAGGGCTTCTGAAGGATATTAATTTCTCGGTGCGAAAAGGTGAAATTTTGGGTATTACAGGACTCAGCGGATCGGGAAGAACCATGCTGGCCAAAGTGCTGTTTGGCATAGAAGGCCCCTATGACGGGCAGATCTATCTGAACGGAAAAATATATAAACAAATGACCCCGTACATATCAAAATACAACGGATTATGCTATGTACCCGGAATAGGTAATGATGAGGGCATCATCTCCAATGCCACAGTGGAGGAAAATATCACTCTGGCAAACCTAAGGCGTATTTCCAGGCTGGGATTTATAAACAGAAAGCTGGAGGCAGAAGAAGCTCAGGATTTGATTGACCGGCTGGAAATCAATGAAGACAGAAAAGAGATGGCAGGTAATTTAAGCGGTGGGAGACAGAAAAAAGTCATATTTGGCAAATGGCTGTTTACCAATGCAAAGGTAATTATTATAGACGAGCCTACAGCCGGCATCGATATAGGGTCAAAGGTAGACATATACAATATCATCAATGAGTTGGCCTTATCGGGGGTAGCGGTCATTATAAATTCATCGGATTTTTCAGAAGTAATGGGTATGTGCGACAGAATTGCGGTCATGTTTAACGGTGAGATACGGAAAATCTTTAACCAGCAGGAGGCTTCTCAAGCAAAAATCCTGTTTTATGCTTCAGGAGGAGAAGACAAGGATGCCGATGAGTAACCATGAGCAGGCTTTTGCCCCATAAGCTCTTGCCCGGGTTTGGCCCCAAAAATAATCCTCTTAAATTCTGCAGCCTCATCTGCATCGGGAAAAGCAGTGAGGCTTTTCTGCACTTTTATTTAATTTATTTTTTATTTCAGAAGGATTTTCAAAAAGAACATCGAATATATATAAATAAACACAAAAGAACACAAATGAAAACAATTAAAACACCGCATGGATCCTAAATTGATTATTTGAGATTGATTTTATAAAAAAGGCGGGAGTGAAGTTATGTCTGATTATATTCTTGAGGTCCGGTCTGTAAGCAAAACATTCCCCGGCGTAAAAGCCCTGGACAATGTCAATTTTAATTTAAAGCCCGGGGAGATTCACGCATTGATGGGTGAGAACGGGGCCGGAAAATCCACATTTATTAAAATTATTACGGGAGTTCACCCGCAGGATGCGGGTGAGCTGTTTTTCGATGGACAGAAAGTTGAACTGAAAGGGCCCAGGGATGCGCAGAAACTAGGAATTGCCGCAATATACCAAAATGTTACCTGCTACCCGGATTTAAGCGTCGGTGAAAATATATTTATCGGCCATGAAAAGGTTCAAAAGGGTACCAAAAGAATTTTATGGGGCGAAATGCATGCCGCGGCCAATGAATTGCTTCAGGAGCTGGGCGCAAATTTTGATTCCAGAACCATTATGGGAACCCTCAGTGTTGCCCAGCAGCAAATCGTTGAAATTGCAAAAGCGCTATCGACCAATGCAAAAATAATCATTATGGACGAACCCACAGCCGCGCTGACCAAGAGGGAAACCGAGGAATTGTACAGGATCACTGAACAGCTTCGTGACAGCGGCGTATCCATCATTTTTATTTCTCACAAACTGGAGGATATTTATAAGCTTGCCAGCAGAGTCACCGTATTGAGAGACTCAAAATACATTGGAACCTGGGATGTGGATAAGATCAGCAAAGAGGAGCTGATCGTTGCGATGGTGGGCCGTGAGATTACCGAATTGTTTCCCAAGAAGGACATAGAAATAGGGGATGAGCTTCTGAGGGTTGAAGGTTTGGGGAAAATAGGATTTTTTGCCGATGTTTCCTTTACGCTTCACAAGGGTGAAATCCTGGGCCTGACAGGTCTGGTAGGCGCCGGACGAAGTGAAGTTTGTCAATCCATTTTTGGAATTCTTCCTTATGAGCAGGGCGACTTGTATATTGAGGGAGAAAAGGTGATGGTGACAAATCCGAAACGGGCTATGGAGCTGGGTATCGGATATTTACCGGAGGACAGGCAAAAGCAGGGACTGATCCTCCAGTGGGGAATCGGCCGGAACATCACACTGGCGACATTGGATAAATACTCCAATAAGGGGTGGCTCAAAGAAGAGCTGGAAGCAGAAATTGCAAAAACCTTATCTGAAAAGGTGAATGTAAAGGCAAACAGTATTTTTGATCCGGCGGGCTGCCTATCCGGAGGAAACCAGCAAAAGGTTATTGTGGCAAAGCTTTTAAGTACCGATTTAAAAATAATTATTCTGGACGAACCTACCAAAGGCGTTGATGTGGGCGCAAAATCAGCAATTCATGAAATGATGAGCGAATTGGTCTGCCAGGGCTACGGCATTATTATGGTTTCGTCGGAAATGCCTGAAGTCCTCGGCATGAGCGACAGAATCGTTGTTATGCGTGAGGGCCGGGTTACGGCCGTACTGGACAGAAAAAGTGCGACACAGGAATTGATTCTTGAGGCGGCAATGGTTAGCAAAACGGAAGAACCCGTTAAAAGTGCAGTATAAACTGGAGAAAGCTGGTGTTGTTATGGCTGAAAAGGCATCGGGGAAGGCCCCGAGACATTTAGGAATAAAATTCAGGGAATTGGGGCTTCTGGTATTCATCATTTTAATTTCCTTATTAATTCAGCTGCGTAATCCCAATTATCTAACCCTTGAAAATCTCAACGACCTGGTCAGAAACGCTGCCATTATGGCCATTCTCTCAGTAGGTATGATGCTTGTTATCATCACAAGGGGCATTGACCTTTCTGTGGGAGCTGAAGTGGCATTATCAGGAATGATCTCTGCGCTTACTGTGGCGGCCCACCCCCGAATGCACCCTGTTTTTGCCTTGATTCTCGGTACAATAGTGGGCATTGCATGCGGATTCATTATCGGATTTCTGGTGGCTAAAATCGAAATTGTTCCCATTATCGCTTCGCTGGGCATGATGAATGTATACAGGGGTCTTACATATATCATCAGCGGCGGCAAATGGGTCAGCGCCAATCAAATGTCGACAGGCTTTAAAAATATCGCCACCAGCTCCGTTCTGGGGATCAATACGCTTATCTTTATCGCCATTATCGTCTATATTATTTTTTACTATTTCATCAACCATACCAGAACAGGCCGCCAGATTTATGCCGTGGGCAGCAACCCGGAATCGGCAAAAATCAGCGGCATTAATAATATCAAAATTCTGTGGATGGTCTATACCATTATGGGAGCCCTGGCAGGGTTATGCGGAGTCCTCTGGGTCTCCAAATTTGCCTCTGCTCAAGGAGATACTGCCCTGGGCTATGAGATGAATTTGATTGCCGCCTGTGTTGTGGGCGGTGTCAGCATGGCAGGGGGCTCAGGTAAGCTGTCGGGCGTGATCCTAGGCTCACTGCTCCTTGGAATTGTGAATAATGCGCTGCCTTTGATCAATATTTCACCTTTCTGGCAGAATGCCATTCAGGGGTCGATTATACTCTTTGCCGTTATTGTCAATGTCTTTGTCAAGAGAAGGATGGATAAAAAAACTCTCATGAGGAGGAATATCTGAGCCATGGAACATAGAGAGATAATAGCCAAAAAGCAGTTTGATTTAAAAGCGTTTTTCTTTCAATGGGAATGGATTTTAGTACTGCTATTGATCATTGTCAACATTATCAATTCATCCATTTCACCCTATTATATGGACCTGAAAAGCCTGATGGATGCCACCATGACTTTTTTAGACAGGGCATTTATTGTACTTCCTATTGCTTTTGTCATGATACTCGGTGATATCGACGTTTCTGTAGCGTCCATCGTGGCCCTGTCTTCTGTGGTCATGGCGGTTTCATACAATGGAGGAGCACCGATGCCCGTGGCCATGATCATTTGCCTGATGGTTGGGACTCTTTGCGGGCTGATGAACGGAATGCTCATCGTCAAATTTAAAGAACTGCCGGCTGCTATCATTACTATTTCAACACAAATCATTTACCGGGGAATTGCCTATATCATACTGGAGGACCAATCTTCGGGAAATTTCCCGGACTGGTACCAAGCCCTGGGCTGGGGATATGTGGCCGGAATACCCATCATGCTTCTGGTCTTCGCGGTGTTTGCTGTCCTGTATGGTCTGCTGCTGCATAAGACCACCTTCGGCAGGAGCGTGTATGCCATAGGCAACAATATTACCGCCAGCAGATTTTCAGGGCTCAAGGTAGATAAAATCAAAGTCGTTGTGTTCACTCTTGCGGGATTCATGTCCGCTGTCACCGCTTTGTTTCTTACTTCCAGAATGGGAAGCACCAGGCCCAATGTCGCCACCAATTATGAAATTGATGCAATAGCCATGGTTGTGCTTGGCGGCGTCAGTGCCTCCGGCGGCAGGGGGAGAATTATAGGCACCATCATATCCATTTTCCTGGTGGGTCTTTTACGGTACGGCCTCGGTCTTGTCAATGTCAACGCACAGATTATGCTGATTGTCATCGGACTTTTATTGGTATTTGCAGTGATGATTTCAAATTTGCAGGTAAAAAGGAGCGGCCTCCAATACAAAAATATGAAGGTCCAAAAAGCAGAAAATGAGAATTAGTATAAAACAGCCTGACTGTTTTAAATAAAAAATAAAAGGAGAGAGGAAAATGAAAAGAGTTTTATCCACTATCATTGCTGTTGTATTGGTTCTGACAACGCTTGTCGGATGCGGAGGCACTCCCGGCAAGCCTGCTGCCGGACAAAATGCGAAGGCTAAATATGCGCTTATCGTTAAAAGTACAGGCAACCCGTTCATGGAAAAAATGGCGGAAGGCTTTAAAAAAGCTGTTGAAGAAGTTGGCGGAGAAGTTATCAACAAGGCCCCCGATCAGCCCACAGCAGAAGCTCAGATCCAGATGATTGAAGAGCTGATCTCCCAAAAGGTTAGTGCGATCGCCATATCAGCCAATGATCCGGATGCCTTGCAGCCCGCTCTTAAAAAAGCTATGGATGCAGGCATTAAGGTACTCTCCCTAGACTCTGCAGTAAATAAGGACAGCCGTATTGTTCACATCCAGCAGGCAGATCCCGAGCAGATCGGCCGCGTATTGGTTCAGTCCGCAGTAGAAATGATCGGCGGCAGCGGTGAAATTTCTGTCCTCAGTGCCACATCTCAGGCTACCAACCAGAATACCTGGATTGAATGGATGAAGAAGGAATTGGAAGATTCCAAATATAAGGACGTTAAGCTTGTAAAAGTTGCATATGGTGATGATTTAAGAGATAAGAGCGTATCTGAGACCGAAGGCTTGCTGAAGACCTATCCCGATCTCAAGGCCATTATTGCTCCTACAACGGTTGGTATTGCAGCAGCCGGCAAAGTATTGACCGATAAGAGCTTAAAGGACAAGGTTTATTTGACCGGTCTGGGCCTTCCCAGTGAAATGTCCGAATACATAGAGAGCGGGGTTTGCCCCTGGATGTATCTCTGGAACCCGATAGATCTTGGGTATTTGGCCGGATATGCCGCAGATGCTCTTGCTAAAGGCACCATTACCGGCAAGGAAGGAGATAAATTTACGGCTGGAACACTGGGTGAAAAATCTGTCAGCAATGCCGACGACGGCGGCACAGAAATCATGCTGGGTGCTCCCTTTAAGTTTGACGCCGACAATATAGGCGAATGGAAGTCGGTCTATTAATTAATGAAATGCTAAAGAGGAGGGGGTATGAAATAATACCCTCTCCATAACGCATCTTATTAAAACGCAGGATTGCGGGCGTACATAGGAAGGAAAGATTATGGAGAAAAGCAATAAGTTTGCCTGGACCTGGACTGTAAAAGAGGAGTGCCTGGAGGAGTATGTCAAAATGCATCTGAATCCCTGGCCGGAAATCATGGAAGCGCACAGCAAAGCCGGTATAAGGGACTATTCTATATTTCAGAACGGCAATCAATTCTTTTATTGTTTTGAGTGCGACGATGCGGATGCTGCATTTGCGTATATTGCAAAAAGCGAAGCCTGCAACAGGTGGAATGCCATTACGTCCAAGATGGTAAAGGGGTCTTTTAATTTCAATGAAGCAGAACCCATTAAACCCATGCGGGAAGTTTTCTTTCTTAAGTAGCAGGGTCTAGCATAACTTTCATCGGCCCATACCATAAAATTGGTTGCACGAGTAAACTCTTTAAAAGAGACAGCTTTTTTCTTGTCCTAAGAGCCGGCTTTGGCGTCAGGAAGTCCATTTGCTTCATCAAAAAAGTCGCTTGACAAGCTGGATATGACTCTGTATAATAGACACTGCGGCACAAAAGAGTGCCTAAAATTAATTTTATTTGCGGGTGTAGTTCAGTGGTAGAACTCCAGCCTTCCAAGCTGGTCGTGAGGGTTCGATTCCCTTCACCCGCTCCAAACAGGATCCCAAATCGAAAAGGTTTGGGATTTTTTGCTGGTTTTTTAGGCAGATTCGTATTTATAAAACCTTGAATATGGTATGATAATTCTAAATGTGTTTAATCTTTTGGACAGGCTGGTGATACTTTGAAATACGGATATGCAAGGGTGGCGGCGGCTTCACCTGAACTGAAGGTAGCGGATTGCCCTTTTAATACAGAAAAAATCATTGAAATGATCAACGAGGTGGAAAAGCAGAGGACAGAGTTTTTGGTATTTCCGGAGCTCTGTATAACAGGCTATTCCTGCGGCGATCTGATCCGACAGGACCTGTTGCTGGAAGAGGCAAAAAAAGCACTGCTTCGGATAGCAAAATCAACGGAGAACAGCGATATGGTCGTGATGGCGGGGCTGCCTCTGTCTATAAAAGGGCGCCTCTATAATTGTGCGGCAGTTCTGCAAAAGGGAAAGGTGCTGGGTCTTGTTCCCAAGACCAACCTTCCGGGCTATAACGAGTTTTATGAATCCCGGTGGTTTACGGAGGCTGAACACCTGGAGGTCTCGGAGATTCAGCTTGGAGGCGAAATAGTGCCGATAGGCGCGGACCTCATTTTTACAGCTCATGACGATCCAAACTATGCTTTTGGCATAGAAATCTGCGAGGATGCATGGGTGCCCGTTCCGCCCAGCAGCTTTCTGGCTCAGGCCGGGGCTTTGCTCCTCTTTAACCTGTCGGCGAGCAATGAGCTTGTGGGTAAGGCTGATTATAGAAGAGCACTGGTGGAGAACCAATCCGCACGATGTGTGGCAGGCTATGTTTATAGCTCCTCCAACTGCGGTGAATCCTCTACGGATCTGGTTTTCGGCGGGCATCTTATCATTGCCGAGAACGGTCATATATTGGGGGAATCCGACCGGTTTTACTTTGAAAATAATATGATTACAGCCGATGTGGATTTGGATAAATTATCCTATAACCGGCTTATCATGGGCACATTCAGGGGCGGAAAAGGAGGGCGGGCCTACCGCGGCATACCCTTTGCCGCCCCGCAGAAATCACAATTTTATGGAGAGCTCAACCGGCAGGCAGACAGGCATCCCTTTGTTCCCTGCAGTGATGCGATGCGCGATGCCCGGTGCCAGGAGATCCTGTCCATTCAAACCAGCGGCCTGGAAAAGCGTATCCGGCATACAGGCCTTAATAAGGCGGTCATAGGTATTTCAGGCGGTCTTGATTCCACGCTGGCCTTTATTGTGGCGGTCCGGGCCATGAAGCATCTGGGGCTTTCTCCCAGCAGCGTTCAGGCTATTACCATGCCCGGCTTTGGCACTACCGGGAGGACCTATGATAACGCGGTGAGCCTTATTAAAAGTCTCGGCGCCGGTTTGCAGGTGATTGATATAAAGTCCGCATGCCTTCAGCATTTTGCAGACATCGGCCATGACGCTGAAATCCATGACCTTACCTATGAAAACGTTCAGGCCCGGGAAAGAACCCAGATCCTAATGGATGTGGCCAATAAAAACGGAGGGCTTGTGGTGGGGACGGGAGACCTGTCCGAACTGGCTCTTGGCTGGTGCACCTATAACGGCGATCATATGTCCATGTACGGGGTTAATTCAGGGGTGCCGAAAACCCTTGTGAAATATATTATTAAATGGTACGCCGATTACGAGGCCAATGAAGAGATCAGGAAAATCCTTTATGATATCATGGATACCCCCATCAGCCCGGAACTTCTGCCCCCTTCCAAAACCGGCGAGATTGTGCAGAAAACAGAAGAGATTTTAGGACCCTATGAGGTGCATGATTTCTTCCTCTACTACATCCTGCGTTGGGGCTTTGGGCCGAAGAAGGTGCTGCGCCTTGCCGAGAGCGCCTTTGGGGGGACCTATACCAAGAAGGAGCTGGAGACGTGGCTCGCCACTTTCTATCGACGCTTCATCAGCCAACAGTTCAAGCGCTCATGCATGCCCGATGGACCGAAGATCGGCTCGGTAGCGCTTTCGCCGCGTTCAGCGTTCGTCATGCCCAGTGATGCGAGTGCTGACCTCTGGCTCTCTGAAGTAGATAGCAATTTTGTATAGGAATTCTACAATATAAGGGACGATTGTTTGTAATCCTTTCGCTCTTCTGCTGTTATAGGTAGTGAGGAGCGTATCTTACCATCATGCGAAAAAGAGTCCTGGCCGTGTTGGCCGTGCTGTGCTTGCTTATTCCTGCCTCCCTTGGCGCACGGAGCTTGGTCAACGTGAGCCTCGGGTTTGGTGCGAGC
>ENA-UOOK01004124-UOOK01004124.1-fermentation-metagenome-genome-assembly--contig:-NODE-4124-length-15858-cov-2.897931_pt1 | contig 15858 bp, 13 predicted proteins | sample MGYA00245777_ERZ724023 | MGnify/ENA primary metagenome ERZ724023 (study PRJEB28704, sample SAMN03018312) | fermentation metagenome | biome: anthropogenic terrestrial biome; feature: soil; material...
GTTAAAGCATCATTTAATGTTAGCTTTGAAGCAACTGCTGGAGTTGTTTCATCTCCGGTTGCTTCATCAACAACCGCATCAACACCGCCAGCTAAGTTAACAGCTTCTGCAGCTTCAAGTGTTGTTGTTCCTTTGCCGGTTTCTACTGTTGCGGTAACTAAATTTTCAGCATCAGTATTTGCTTCAATAGCAGCTTTAACTGCATCAGCTGTCAAAGCAGTTTCGTTACCGCTGACAGTTATTGCTTTTTCAGCTACTGTAGCATCAACTTTTGTTGCTACATCATCAACTTTTATTGCTACTGTAATGTCATTACCAGCTTCACCAGCAGTATTTGCTGTTACTGTAACATCACTAAAAGTTTTGCTTGCTTTAACTGCAGCTGAACCAGCTGTAGTTTTTTCAGCTTTTTCTGCTGTTGTAACTTTTACAGGCTCATAAACAGCTTTTGCACCGTTTTCTGATTTCTTAGTTGCTTTGTAAACCTGCATTTCAACCTTGCTGCCTTTGTTCATTGCAAAAGCATCAGGCTCTTCACATTCCATACCTGTGCGGTCATCTGGGTTTTCATAATATTTACCAATAATTAAAGAATCTTCTTCAAGAACATGAACTGTTAATTCCTGTCTTGCTTTTACAGTGATGTCATTGTCGTCATCATCTGTATAAGTATCTTCGAAAAGTACGGAAAGAACTTCTGTACCGTCTTTACCGGATTTTTTGATTTCGAGTTCTGCATTGCCGTCGTCATCGTCATCGTCGTCATTGATATTCCATTTCATCAATGAGTCACCGGAAACGTGAGAAATAGCGGTAATTTTAACATCATCGTCTAAATCCTCATGGTCCTTTGTATCCAATTCAGGATTCATATAACCTAATAAGTCTTTAACCTTCATGTTGTCCTTAGTTTCCGGGTCATTTGCGTCACTGTTTACCAAGTACAATACATCATGGTCGTCATTGTCCAACTCGAGAGTTCCGTTCACACTTCTTTTAGAAGCGAAAGCGAAGTTTGCTGAAAAGCTTGAAACTACAAGTGCTAATGCAAGCACAAGAGAAACAACTTTTCCTGTGATTTTCTTCATCCTTTTTGTCCTCCTTAAAATAGTTCGTTTTGCGTATTTGCGTGTGCTATGAGAATTTAACATACATGTCGCCATGGGTGTTAAGATTATCTCCCCTGACTTGAAATGGTTTGGAATGACTTAACAAATTATGTAATAAAGCGCAACAGGTAAATCAAAACCTCTGCCACTTCTCAATATGTTTTAATGAGATTATAAGATATTTGGCAGACATTGTCAAGTATAATTTGGATATAAATATGGATAATTTTTGAGATTTTATTGTACTATTTCCAATAACCAAGCCATGTTTACCCATTTTATATGGAAAACATTGGTATATGATATAATATTACAAAAATGAATAAAGAAATTTGTACAACTTTTCAAAAAACTTTTTAATTAATATTAATCGGTTTGCCGTCACAAAGGCAGGAACTCCTGCCCGAAGAAGAAACAACATAGATTTTACATGGCGAAACATTCTTTAATCCGCCGCAAAACGGGCATTTTACAGAAAGCCCGGGGGGCGAAAGTTCATAACAGCAGTTAAGCCTGTTGCAGGAACAGCCGCCTCTTAAGTACCAAGAACAGCCTGTACAGTCTGTGCAGTGCTTAATCGAGGAAAGTTCGGTGTATTCCTCGCTGATATTTCCGTAAAGCCTGTTGTTACCGTTACTTATCAAAATATGGGATGCGCTTATCTCGTTAAACAGGTGGCTCCATGCACCGCTCACACCGTGGCGCGGAGCTTTAAGGATATAGTAACCGTCGTAAAGTTTATCAGCGACAGCGTCTAAGCTTTCGGGAGAAGCGTCGCCCGTCATTAAAATATCGTCGGTTGAAGCTTCGCTTTTGCGTTTGTTTTGAAAAATTAAACTCGAAGTGCAGATTTCGTGCGCATATGATGTGTGGGTGGACGGACGTTCCAAAATTTCGGTTACGTCGGGTGCATTTGGCAAAAGCCGAAGTTTGGGTTTCAACTTTAATATACTATTTAATATAGTATTCATATGCGTAATTTCATTAATATTTACATCTTTACTTTTAACTGCGTTAAGGTAAGCGGAGCAAAACTCCTTTTTAAGGTTTAAAAACTCGTGTGCCTCTTTCGGCTGAAACGGCGAAGACAGCAAAACATCCATGTCGTCGACTGCGGAAACAAAAAGGTCGGTAAAGCGATAGTTGTTTTCTTTCGGCCAAAGAACGTCGTACTCGACACCGTCGAAATTAAAAAGAGAACCCTCTTTCAGCGTAACAATGCGTTTGGTTTGGGATTTTTCGATTATTTCCCCGAAAATACGGAGTAAAAATTCATTTTCATAAAGGAACTCGTCTTTTTTAAGGTAAAAAGCAAAAACAAAGAGCGCAAACTCCAAAAGAAGCGGACGACCTTTTTTATCGCAGGGTGAAATAGGTAAAAATATGCTGTTAAAATAATCGGGTTTAATTTTGAACAGTTTCATTAAAATGTTTAATTCGTCAAGTTCGTAATGTGTAAGAATTAAATTACGAGAATCGGCGCGCGAATATCGGCTCATAATGCGTGAAAGACTGCCGGAAGCCGTGTCCCCGCAGTCTACCATTAAAATATCGTTGTTACTTCCCATAAGTACAATACACTCGCCGCTGTTAACATAGTGCATTTCTAAACTCCGCAAAATTTTCCACCTCTTATACAATATTATTCTTCTATTATATATTGATATCACGAATAATATTTATCGTTTCGAAACTCCCCCCTAAATACAATTTTCCCGTTTTTAAACTCTGTTCCTGTTCCGTGGCGCATACCGTTTTTCCATTCGCCCGTATAAATTAAGTTACCGTCGGAATCGAATGCCGCACCGCTGCCCGTTGGAATGTTGTCTTTCCAGTTACCGACAAATATAGAACCGTCTTCCGAGCTGAAAGCTATTCCCGTACCGCTGCGCTTGTTTTCTTTCCAAGAGCCGACATAGCACAGTTTACCGGATTTATAATAGTAAGTGCCGAAACCGTCGCGCTTATCATTTATATAGTCACCTTCATACGCAGTACATCCGTTTGCCATTTGGGTTCTGCCGCGCCCTTCACGCAGTCCGTTAACAACGTTTCCGAAATAGGTATAATCTTCCTTCGCACTGATAACAATGCGTTTTGCTCCGCCGTTTTTCGGTAATTTACCGCTTAGTTCGGCTTTGCCTTTAAGTCCCTTTGCCGCTACGGAATATTTTTTCGGCTTTTGGGGTTCTTTTTCGTCCTGCGGAGGTAAAAGAGGCTTTTGTGGTTTAGGCAAAACTTTAGGAATATCGTTTTCAATATAATTAAACTCGACATTCTTTGGCTTTACAGTTCCCCATTTTGGTACAAAGCTTTTTATTCCTGTGTCAAGGTCATTAATAACAGCTGTGCGGCTTTCGAGTTCGGAATTTTGGCAATAGCAGAAACTTCCACAGTTTGTCCGTGCAAATACCTGCGGTTCGCCGACTATTGTATTTAAAAGGCTTTGTTCCACTGTGCCGCTGTAATACGGAAACGGCCTAAGCTCTATTCTTCTGTACTTTCCCGTAAGCATTACATATTTAAGAAGAACAAGCCCGTCTTCGTTGTCCATGGGTTTAAGTACCGCTTGGGGTAATTCGGTATCGCCGCAGTAGTACGCGGTTTGAAGCCAGTGATATTTATTGTTGTACCTTGCTTTGCTGATAATTTCGCCGTTTAAGTTTCTTGTAATAATACAGTAGCCGTAATTTTGTTTAAATGTTTCCTGCAGTACCGTTTTACCGATTTTCTTACACCAAAAAAAGTTTCTTTTACCTATTTTATAGCGCACTGAAATATCAAGCCCGTTTTTACAGTCGGAAATTCTCCCCGACGCATATTTTCGGGCTTTTGCATAACTTCGGATGATATTGGCTAAAGCCATATCGTTTTGAACACCGCCTTCGTACCGTTTAAAGCGAACCATAAAAAATACGGGAGTAGTTTGCATCGGCATAGCGGCAGCCCCCTTTCGCACAGATTACTATATTATTAATTTTGTGCCTTTATCAGTCATTTAGTAAGCCTTAGCCAAATGCGGAAATAACGTTTTTGGTAAGGCTTTCCTGTTTATCAATATTATACCATACTTGTATTTTAAACGAAACATTTATAAAGAAGCTCACGAAATAAAAAATTCTTAAGAAAAATAAATAACTTATATTTCTATCATTTAAGATAAATACATATAAAGCTTGTTGTCGCCTTTTAAACTTGCGGGTGCATCCCCCGTTTCAAAATTATTCATTATAACAGCACCCGACAGCTTGTAGGTTTTATCCTTTGACTCAATAGTATATTTTAAAAGATTGTTTTCTATTTTAAATTGTATATCGTCTATTTCGTCGACTTTAACCGTATCTTTTGGTGAAGTACATTCTATGTTAAGTACATTATTATCAAGTGTAAATACTGCGCAGTCTTCCAATTTATCAGATTTTTCAGAAAGCTTAAATGCGACAGCGGCATACCGTCTGATATAGTCTTCGGCAAGTGCGGCATTTTGCTGATTCATCGCGCTTTTTGTTCCGCTTTTGAAAAAGTCTTCTCCTAAAAACATTACCGAACATGAAGCCGCAATAATAATAGATGTAAAAGCTACGGAAATTATCAGTTCAACAAGTGTAATTCCTTTTTTGCTTTTTAGCATGAAAAGTCACTCCTTAGCGGTAAAGGCAGTCATTTCAACACATTTACTGCCGCCGTCATCATAATAAACAGCAGTTTTGATACGATAACCTTCAATATATTTTTTATTATTTACTTTATCTTTGACTTCGTAAAATGTAAACTGTTTATCATTTTTAACGGACGGAAACTTTGTCTTTTCAATAAAACACGCACCGTTTATTGTTTCTTTCTTTACAGTTTCGGCATCCTCGCTTTTAAGCTTGTCGATAAGTACATCTGCAACAGCTTGAGCTTCTGCGGCAGCGTTGTTCCGGCTGGTTTTTGAAAGAATTGTTTGCTGTGAAAAATTCATAGTCAGCACTACCCCCGAAACTACAATGGCAAGTATAAAAACCGAAGCTATAACTTCAACCAAACTTGTACCTTTTTGGCTTTTAAAATCCATTGGTATAAACACCCCCCGCTGTTTTGCTTGAATCGGGAGCCGCTTTTGGCTTATGCTTTTTAAAATAATCCGCCCCGTCACCGCTGAATAAATTAATTCTGTAAGCTTTTTCATGCATATTGTTCGTCGGCGGAATACTGTAATAACCTGCTTTTATCTTATAGCTGTGTTCATTTCTTTCTGCTCCCGCATAATAAACAACTTTCAATTCTTTTGGGACATAAAGCAGTAAATCATTTTCTTTATCCGTTGGCTTTAAGTAAAAGTTTGCTTCATCACCCTCATGCGTAATTTTCGGCCTTTCATCATATTTATCCGCAACATCTTTATAATCAGTGCTGAGGGTAATTTTATCGGCTCTTAAAGCTATTGACTTAAATTCCGGTATTACAAAATCTGAGTTTGGATTGACATATCTTAAATTAATTTCTTTCCCTGCATACACATAAATTCTTCCGTCTGTATTGTACGAAACATAATCATCACTCCTACGTGCGTTAGGCAAACATTCTTTCCAATCTTCTACATTATTTAAGTACCAGTAATTAATAAAGTCATTAAAGCGATGATTATCTTCAATAAAAGCACCCATATGGTTATTGTAAATATAGCTTGGACGGTTCGATTTATCTATTATCCCATTAGTGCTCCAACTGTTTCCATCATTAAAGTTAAACCCAAATGGAGTAAAAATAGTTTCTCCCGCATATAATTTTTTCGGTGCTTTATATACACTTTGAGGGATTTTAGCGTAATCCGGTATGTCGCTGAGTTTTTTAAGCTTTTTTGCATCTTTGATTAAATCCGTTCCGTTTTCAAAAGAATAGCAGCCTTTACTTATTTTAATTGGTTTATCAGCGTAAACGATACAGTCATTTAAAAAAACGATAATACCTTTTTTATCTTTTGAAATGCTGTTTAAAGTTAATTTACCCCCAAATATTGCATAGATATTTGAATTAATATATACCGCATCACTCGTTATTTCAAAATTACAATCTCTGAAATTCGGAAAGAATAAAATACTTTGATATAAAATCTTATCAAATTTAAAGCCAAAACTATCTTCAAACTCTTTTAATATATCTTCGTTTAAATTAGTTCCCAAAAGCATTACTTTCGGAGCTTTTATTTTACAGTCATTTTCAATACTTAATGTATTTCCAACCGCTACAGGATAAGAACATTCAACATTTCTTTCCATTAATGGGACATACCAATTGTTATAAATATTGAGATAACTCAAATAAGGAGCGGCGGAAATAAAGTCTTCAACAGGAGCTTCTTCTTCAAACTTATATCCAAGCCTTTTTACTCCGTTTGAGGATTTGTATTTTCCGGCAGCATTAATAGTTCTTTTTCCTCTGTCATAAAAAGCTACAGCATCATTTTTATCAGAGCTTATATCAAACCCTAAACTGCTATTATCTTTTTTTATATAAAAACTTTCCGCATTAGGATTTTTTCTTATGTACTCCTTGCCGTACTCAATAGCGGATTTAGCATCAAGATACGCTTGTCTGCCTTCTAACGTATTTTGAGAAAATCCTATGCTGTTTTTAGCGGCAAGAATTAAGCCGGAAGCCAAAACAAAAAGAACCGCACTGGTCATTATTACATAAGCAAGTGCCGCTCCCCGTTTAGAACGTTTCATTGACGCCACCTCTGCAATAAAATCAATTTGTTAATTATGATTATAACTTTTTTATTATAATTCTGACTTTATTTCACCCATATATGGCGGACTGTGCGGCTTATTGATAATGTTTGCTCTCGCGTCTTTGGGCAAACTCCAGTTTAAAAAAGAAGCAATGGGGCTCGGTGATATAAAACTATTCGGTGTAATCGGAATAATCGTTGGTTTTCCACATATTTTTATAGTTTTTCTCTTAACAATATTCTCCTCATTTTTTTATATTCTGTATCTGCTAATTCGAAGGCGGCTGACTAAAAGTCTTTATATACCATTGGGGCCGTATATATGTTTCAGCCTATTGGTATTTCTGTTATTTCGTAAGCAGTTGAATTATTTTATAGTATGGTATCTGTCCCTTTTTAATGTATAAGGAGTTTAAAATGAAAATAACAAATTTAAAACTCGGACAAATTCTCATTGATTCCGGGGTACTTACCGAGGAACAGCTTCAACTTGCACTTCATCGGCAGAAAAAATCTAATAAGAGGCTTGGTGAAATTCTGATTGAAGAAAATTTTTTATCTGAAATGCAAATTATAAGGTCGCTTGAAAAACAGCTTTCAGTTCCTTATCTTGATTTGGATTCCATAAGCATAGACTCCTCACTTTCGTCCTTAGTTCCGGAAAACCTGGCTCGTACAAATTTAATTGTACCTATTAAACGAGAAGGAAGTATCCTTACGGTTGCAGTATCCGACCCGCTTGACTACAACGGAATAAATGATATTGGAATATATACAAAATTAAAACTCAATCCCGTTATTGCAGAACGAAAAAAGCTGGAAACAAAAATAAAGGAACTATACACAACACAAAAAGCATTTGCAGCTGCTAAAGAGCTTTCTTTAACACAGTCAGAAAGTATTTCGGATACATACGAAAATGCCGACAGTGCCGACCAGCCTATTATAAGATTTGTAAGCAATATGATTGAACAGGCGGTTCTGTTAAAAGCAAGCGATATCCATATAGAACCGCAGGATGACGTTATGCTTATTCGATTTAGAATAGACGGTCATCTAAGTCTTTACATGAAAACAAGTTCAGAACTTGCTCCGTCCGTAGTTTCAAGAATTAAACTTATTGGCGGAATGAATATTGCCGAAAAGCGTATTCCGCAGGATGGCCGCATAAACTATAAGATAGACGGACAGGAAATAGATATGAGAATTTCCGTTTTGCCCTGTGTTTTCGGAGAAAAAGTCGTTATCCGCATTACAACCGCACTAAGCTTTTCACTTGTTAAAGAAGAAATAGGATTTTTACCCGAAAATTTAATAAAATTCAATTCTCTTCTTAAAAATAACCACGGCATTGTTCTTCTTACCGGTCCTACGGGAAGTGGTAAATCAACCACATTATACACTGCAATAAAAGAAATCATGCGGGAAGATATTAATATAGTTACAGTAGAAAATCCTGTAGAAATGATAATTCCGGATATTACACAGGTAGACATAAACAATAAAGCGGGTCTAACGTTTTCTTCCGTTCTTCGCTCTGTTTTAAGGCAAGACCCGGACGTTGTAATGGTTGGTGAAATTCGCGACAGAGAAACAGCCTCAATTGCAAGCAGTTTGGCTATTACAGGTCATCTTGTCCTTTCCACTCTTCACACTTACGACGCACCAAGCTCCGTTATACGTCTTATAGACATGGGGATAGAGCCGTATATGGTTTCTTCGGCTGTGTTAGGTGTTATTGCACAGCGCCTTGTCAGAACTTTGTGTCCTTACTGTAAGGAAGAATATGAGGCTGCCGAAGAAGATTTAGATATTTTAGGTCTTTCAAAAAATACAAAGTTAAAACTTTACCGTGCAAAAGGTTGCAGCTACTGCAATGGCAAAGGTTATAAAGGCAGAACCGCCATTCATGAAATTATGCCTGTAACCAAGGAAATAAAATTTTGCATTAACTATAATAAAAGTACCGATGAAATAAGAGAAGCTGCAATAAAAGAGGGAATGATAACTCTTGACCAAAATATTAAAAAAATTGTAATAGAAGGTAAAACTTCTATTAAAGAGATGCTCGAAGTATATTCGCTTCAAATGTGAGGTGTTAATTATGGACTTTTTGCATATTGTCAAGAAAGCTGTAGAGTCAAACGCTTCCGATATACATCTTTCAGCAAACTGTCGTCCCGCATACCGTATAAACGGAACCATACGTTTTTTAAATGAATCTGTTCTTACTGATGATGACGTAAGTTTAATGATTAAGTCTTGTCTTTCAAAAGATAAATACGAGGACTTTTTAAAAAGCGGAGACACCGACGCTTCTGCAGAAATCAGCGGCTGTGGAAGGTTTCGTGTTAATGCATTCCGCCAAAGCGGCGGCGCCGCACTCGTTATGAGAGTTATAAATGAAAATATGCCCGATATCTTAAAACTGAACCTTCCGCGCTCCATCAAAAAGATACTCGGCCTTAAAGACGGTCTTGTTCTTGTTACAGGTCCTACGGGAAGTGGTAAATCCACCACCCTCGCCGCAATTATTAACGAATATAACAAAACAAGAAACGGGCATATTATCACAATTGAGGAGCCTATCGAATATATACACAAACCCATAAACTGCATAATAAGTCAAAGAGAAATCGGAACGCACAGCAGTTCGTATGCAAAAGCTTTAAAAGCCGCTCTTCGAGAAGACCCTGATATAATACTTGTAGGCGAAATGCGCGACCTTGAATCAATCGCAGTTGCAATAACCGCCGCAGAAACCGGTCATCTTGTGCTTTCAACTCTTCACACTATCGGAGCTTCAAAAACAATAGACAGACTAATAGATGTTTTTCCACCTCAGCAGCAACAGCAAATACGGTCTCAACTTTCGCTCGTTCTTAAAAGCGTAATTTCACAGCGGCTTCTTCCTACTTCTGACGAAAAAGGAAGAATACCCGCTTTTGAAATGATGTTTGTTAATTTTGCAATAAGCAATTTAATAAGGGAAGGTAAAACCGCAAATATTAGCCAGTCCATTCAAACAGGGGTAAACCGGGGTATGATTACTCTCGAAATGAGTATCGAAAATCTGCTTGACCGAGGATTAATTACCAAAGAAACCGCAGATGAATACAATAACTTTTAAGAAGGGATTTAATTGAAATACCAATATACGGCTGTCAATTTAAAAAACAAAAAGTCCTGCGGATTTATTAATGCAGAAAGTAAAGCCGATGCAATTTTACATCTTCAAAACGAGGGTTTGACTGCAGTTGAACTCTTGGAAAATACTGAAAATCAATGCGAGCAAAAATCTATTTGGGAAACAGATGTTTTCGAAAAAGATATCCATAGAATAAAAATAAACAAGAAAAAGCTTCTTACTATACTTAACCAAATGAGCATTATGATGAAAGCAGGGGTATCTCTGCCCATTGCAATGGGCGTTCTGATTGACGGCGAAAAAGATAAGAAAGTGAAACAAATACTTACCGAAATGAATAAAGATTTACACACCGGAATGCCCTTATCAGAATCTATGGATAAGTTTAAAGCATTTTCAAAAATCACAGTTAATATTATAAATTCGGGTGAAGCCAACGGACGACTTGAAACTGCTTTTGAACGCGCGGCAAAAATTTTGGAAAAAGAAATACGGCTTAGTACAAAAATCAAAGGAGCTATGGGATATCCTGTTTTTCTGCTTATTTTAACGATGTTTTTGATGGCAATAATGAATTCATTCGTACTGCCGAATTTTGCTTCTATTTTCAGTCAGTTTGGAGCAGAACTTCCCGGAATTACAGTATTTATTATGTCTATCTCAACATTCATAGTACATAAATGGTATTTGATACTATTTTTCATATTTGTAATAATATTCGGATATAAAATTATTAAACTAAAGAATAGAGCTTTTGCTGAAGAAACGGACAAGCTGTTACTTAAAATTCCCGCAATAGGTACTTTACTTAAAAAATCTTACACCGCTCGTTTTTGCAGGATTATGTCATCTCTTATAGAATCCGGAGTGGAAATTGTAAAGTCGCTTGAAATTTCACGAGATGTAATTCCCAATAAATACTATAAAAATCAATTATCTAAGATAATAACCGAAGTCAAAATGGGAGCATCAATAAATTCTTCAATGTCAAAATATGAAGTTTTTGACTCACTGCTCGTTTCAATGATACAAGTAGGGGAAAAATCAGGTATGCTTAATGAAACCTTGGATAAAATGGCATCTCTTTACGAAATTCAAACCGAAGAGAAAACCAAACATTTAACAAGCATACTCGAACCTGCAATGACTATTTTTATCGCACTTATTGTCGGTACTGTTGTAATTTCCATTATTATTCCTATGTTCGATATGTACAGTATAATATCCGCAGGTTAACTTTAAACAATAAATATCGGCGGAGAATTCCCCACCGATATTTCAGAAAAAATTTGCCGATGTTATTGCCTAAAAATGTCCTGTACGTTTCCAAACATACCGTTTACCGCGCGCATTGCTTTGTTTGCATTACGTCTGAAACCTCTGTTGTTCTTCATCATTCTGTTTCCAACTGCCGCAGCGGTAAAACCGGCAACCATACCGGCGCCCATTCCCCTTATAAAGCCCATAGTTTGTTTATACATAATGAAAAACCTCCACACACAAAATATAAAACGTAGGCCTTTCAATATATTCCCCTCTTTCTGTCTGTTTATATCTGTAATATATTTGAAAATTAATACCATTTAAAAAAAGGAGCATACTAAAATGGCGACATTAAACATCGTAATGGTTGAACCGGAAATTCCACAAAACACCGGCAATGTTGCAAGAACTTGTGCCGCAACGGGCGCACGGCTTCATCTTGTAGGACCTCTTGGTTTTAAAATTGACGATAAAAAATTAAAAAGAGCCGGACTTGACTACTGGCATCTCCTTGATATTTCCTATTATGATAGCCTTGCCGAATTTTTCGAACAAAATTCAGGTAATTTTTACTATTTTTCAACAAAAGCTAAGAATATCCACTCTGATATAAAATATCCTGATAATTGTTACCTGTTTTTCGGGAAAGAAACCGCAGGACTTCCCGAAAAACTGCTTTTTGAAAATTCCGACAATTGTGTACGAATACCGATGCTTAATAATGAAGACGCACGAAGCCTTAACCTTTCAAATTCCGTTGCAATAGGTGTTTACGAAGTTTTACGCCAATGGAATTATCCTGAACTTCTTTGTGAAGGACAGCTTAGAAATTACAAATGGTGATTATTTTTTAACAAAGTTCCTCAAAGACTGTCTGTTTGCCTTGAAATTGTTAAATATTTATTGTATAATATCGGAAGAAAATCGTAAATTCTATTATAATAATATAAAGGAGTGCTAAGCATGAATTATCTCAACAAAAAGACTGTCGAAGATATAGATGTAGCTGGCAAAAAAGTTTTGGTTCGCTGTGACTTTAACGTACCGTTTGATGATGAGGGAAACATTACTGACCCGAAACGTATCAATGAAGCACTAAAGACAATTAAATATTTGATAGACCATAACGCAAAGGTTATTCTTTGTTCACACCTTGGCCGTCCGAAGGGTGAATTTAATAAGAAATTCTCTTTGGCTCCTGTTGCTGTTTATCTTTCAAAAGCACTTGGGCAAGATGTAAAAATGGCAGAAGATGTCATTGGTGAAAGCGCAAAGAGTATTGCAGCTTCATTAAAAGACGGTGAAGTCGAACTTATTGAAAATGTTCGTTTTCACAAAGAAGAAGAGAAAAATGACCCTGAATTTGCAAAACAGCTTGCTTCTCTTGCTGAAATCTATGTAAACGATGCTTTCGGCACAGCACATAGAGCTCATGCTTCAACAGCGGGCGTTGCTAACTATCTTCCTGCTGTATGCGGTTTCCTGATTAAGAAAGAAATTACAATTATGGGCGGCGCACTTGCCAGTCCGAAGCGTCCATTCGCTGCAATTTTAGGCGGCGCTAAAGTTTCCGATAAAATCGGTGTTATTACAAACCTCCTCGATAAAGTTGACACTTTAATTATCGGCGGTGGTATGGCTTACACATTTATGAATGCACTCGGTTATTCAATCGGCACTTCTATTTGTGAGAGCGACAAAGTTGAACTTGCAAAAGACTTGATGGCAAAAGCTAAAGATAAAGGAGTTAAATTCCTTATTCCTGTAGATAACGTTGTTGCTACAGAATATAAAGCAGACGCAGAACACAAAACAGTCAATTCCGACAATATTCCTGACGGCTGGATGGGTCTTGATATCGGGCCTAAGACTTCCGCCATGTTCTCTGACGCAATAAAGGGCGCAGGAACTGTTGTATGGAACGGACCTATGGGTGTTTCAGAATGGGACAACTTTGCAAAAGGCACAATTGCAGTTGCAAAGGCTGTTGCTGACAGCGGCGCTATTTCTATCATTGGCGGCGGAGATTCCGCAGCGGCTGTTGAAAAATTGGGCTTTGCCGATAAGATGACACACATTTCCACCGGTGGCGGTGCTTCGCTCGAATTCCTCGAAGGACGCGAACTCCCGGGCATTGCATGCCTTAACGATAAATAATTATAGATTGTTTTGCATAGAAATGCGGCAGCCCTGCTGCCGCATTTAAAATATAATAACATTTTTAAAGGAGATATGATTTATGAACAAGAAGCTGAGAAAAGCGGTTATCGCCGGCAACTGGAAAATGAATAAAACTCCTGCAGAAACTACTGAACTTATCAGTGAAATTAAGCCTTTAGTAAAAGATGCAGACTGCGGCGTTATTGTTTGCGTTCCTTATGTAGACCTTGAAGCTGCTTTACAGGCAACAAAAGGTTCCAATATCGGTGTTGGCGCCGAAAACTGCCACTGGGAAAAAAGCGGTGCTTTTACAGGCGAAATTTCCGCAGATATGCTTAAAACTATGGGCGTTGAATATGTAATTATCGGACACAGCGAACGCAGAACATATTTCGGCGAAACAAATGTTACAGTTAATAAGCGTGTGCGTGCAGCTTTGGACAACGGTCTTAAAGTTATCCTCTGTGTAGGTGAATACCTCGAACAGCGTGAACAGGGTATTACAGCAGAACTCGTTGCAATGCAGACTAAAATTGCTCTTAACGGCGTTAAGAAAGATGAACTTAAAAATATTATCATTGCTTATGAGCCTGTTTGGGCAATCGGAACAGGTAAAACTGCAACTTCACAGCAGGCAAACGAAGTTTGTGCAATTATTCGTTCCACCGTCAAGAATCTTTATGATACAGCATCCGCTGACGCTATGACTATTCAATACGGCGGCTCTATGAAGCCAAACAACGCAAACGAATTGCTGGATCAGCCTGATGTCGACGGTGGCTTAATCGGCGGCGCATCATTAAAGGCTAATGATTTTGCTGAAATTGTAAAAGCCGCAAGCAGATAAATGCATCTGAAAGGCAGGATTTTTAAAATAACATGAAAAAACCTTTAATATTAATGATTCTCGATGGTTTCGGTATCGGTGAAGAAAGCGGCAATGCGATAAAAGCCGCCAACAAACCAAACTTAGACCGCCTATTTGCAAATAATCCAGTAACACAAATTGGTGCATCCGGTCTTGACGTCGGTCTTCCGGACGGCCAAATGGGAAATTCTGAAGTTGGACATACAAACATCGGCGCAGGCCGCATTGTTTACCAAGAACTTACAAGAATTACAAAGTCGATTGAAGACGGTGATTTCTTCGAAAATCCGGCTTTTGTTTCTGCCGCGGATAATGCAGCAAAAAATAACAAAGCTTTACACCTTATCGGTCTTCTTTCCGATGGTGGTGTTCACAGCCATAATTCTCATTTATATGCATTAGTTAAACTTGCAAAAATGAGAGGTTGTAAAAAAGTTTTTATCCACGCTTTTCTTGACGGTCGTGACGTTCCGCCGAGTTCCGGTAAAGACTATGTCGCCAAATGCGCCGCAAAGCTCAAAGAAATCGGCGTAGGCGAAATTGCAACCGTCATGGGACGCTACTATGCAATGGACCGCGACAACCGCTGGGAGCGTGTGGAAAAAGCATATTCTGCAATGGTTTACGGCGAAGGAGTGCAATGTTCCGACCCGGTTACAGCTGTAGAGAATTCCTATAAAGACGGAGTTACTGATGAATTTGTAATTCCTACGGTATGTGCAAAAAACGCAAGCATTAAAGAGAACGATTCCGTCATTTTCTTTAATTTCCGTCCTGACAGAGCCCGTGAAATTACAAGAACATTTGTAGATCCTGAATTTAACGGTTTTAACCGCAAAAACGGATTCTTCCCACTCACTTATGTATGCATGACACAGTACGATGCAACTATGCCGAATGTTATGGTTGCCTTTAAGCCTGAAGCACTCAAAAATACATTGGGTGAATATATTTCCAATAGCGGACTTTCACAGCTTCGTATAGCAGAAACTGAAAAATATGCACATGTAACATTTTTCTTTAACGGCGGAGTTGAAAAACAGTATGAAGGTGAAGACCGCGTACTTATTCATTCACCAAAAGTTGCAACTTATGATTTACAGCCTGAAATGAGTGCATATAAAGTTACCGACGCACTTGTCGAACGTATCAAGAGCGGCAAATACGATGTTATTATACTGAATTATGCCAACTGCGATATGGTCGGTCACACAGGTGTATTCAGTGCTGCAAAAGCCGCTGTTGAAGCTGTTGATTCATGTGTTGGAAGAATTATACATGAAATTAATGAGCTCGGCGGTATTGCACTTATCACTGCTGACCACGGAAATTCCGACGACATGATTGAACACGACAAAAAAACCGGCAAGCCTAAAATGGACGAAAACGGCGAGCCGATGGCAAAAACAAGCCACAGCTTGAACCCTGTTCCAGGTATTATCTACGACCCCGAATTTAAGGGCGACTACGACAACACCAAATTGAACGAAGGCTTAGGTATTTCTTCATGGCCTGCAACAATCATGGAATTGATGGGCTTTGTTCCGCCGGCAGACTACGACAAATCAATGATTAATTTGAAATAGTTTTTATA
>ENA-UOOK01004126-UOOK01004126.1-fermentation-metagenome-genome-assembly--contig:-NODE-4126-length-15853-cov-12.541144_pt1 | contig 15853 bp, 13 predicted proteins | sample MGYA00245777_ERZ724023 | MGnify/ENA primary metagenome ERZ724023 (study PRJEB28704, sample SAMN03018312) | fermentation metagenome | biome: anthropogenic terrestrial biome; feature: soil...
TTGCAAAGATAGTAATTTTCTAAAATACTAATAGAAAAAATATAGGTAAAACCAAAAAAAAGATATTCCTACCGAGGTAAGAATATCTTATAATTAGGTTTTAGTAAAATGGATTCAAATTACAATTTATTAGAATCAAGATTTAATTTTCTCAAATCAAGTTCTAATTTACAATAATCTTTTAGGCTTAATATCCAATTTAACAGGTTCAATCATATTCTCAGGAAGTAATATGGTATCAAGGTCTTCTTTTGAAAGAATGTCGTGTTCCAACACTAATTCATAAACACCCCTACCAGTAGCCATAGCTTCTTTTGCAATCTTTGTTGAGTTCTTGTATCCAATTATTGGATTAAGAGCAGTAACAATTCCTATTGAATGTTTAACTTGACGTTCGCAGTTTTCAACATCGGCTCTAATATTGTCAATACATTTCTCTCTTAAAGTATTAAAACCATTAGTTAGAAGATAAATTGAATTGAAAAGAGCATAAACCATAACTGGTTCCATAACGTTTAATTCCAATTGTGCATTTTCACTTCCCAACATAACAGTTGTATCGTTACCAATTATCTTATAACATACTTGGTTCATCACTTCGGAAATAACAGGATTAACTTTTCCTGGCATAATGGAACTTCCTGGTTGCATTTCTGGGAGAAATATTTCGTGTAATCCTGCTCTTGGTCCTGAACCCATCAAACGAAGGTCATTACAAATTTTAATTGTTTTTAAAGCAATACGACGCAATTGTGAAGAAAGTCCAACCAGAACAGAAGTATCGTGAGTTGATTCAACTAAGTTTTTAGTAAGCTTTACATCCCATCCAGTTATCTTTCTTAGTGCTTCAATACATAATTTGCTGTATCCTGGTTGAGAACAAATGCCTGTACCTATTGCAGTAGCTCCCATATTAACTGTTAAGAAATGTTTTTTCTCTTCAATCAATCTCTCTTTTTCTACATCTAGCGAATCGGCAAAAGCTTTAAATGATTGTCCCAAAGTCATAGGAACAGCATCTTGCAATTGAGTCCTTCCCATTTTAATTACGTGCTCAAACTCTTTTGCTTTTTTGTTTAAGGAATTAACAAGCTTTTCTAAGGCTATAATTAACCCTTCTGTTTCTAAATATAGTCCGAAATGGAAAGCAGTTGGGTAAGCATCGTTAGTTGATTGCGAACAATTCACATGGTCATTTGGGGAAAGAAATTCATATTGTCCAGATTCTTTACCCATAATCTGCAATCCACGATTTGCAATTACTTCGTTGGCATTCATATTCATAGTGGTGCCTGCACCTCCTTGAATCATATCTGAAAGGAATTGGTTGTCGTGTTTTCCTTCGTAAATTTCATCACAAGCTTGGCAGATGGCATTAAACTGATCATCTGTTAAAAGTCCTTGTTGGTGATTAGCCATTGCAGCCCCTTTTTTGGTGATAGCAAAACCTTTAATAAAATTAGGGTATTCGCATTGGTGCTCATTTGAAATTTGAAAGTTCTCAAAACCCCTCAGCGATTGTATTCCATACAATGCTTCAACGGGTATTTCTTTTGACCCTAATAGGTCAGTTTCTGTTCTTGTTTTTCCTGAATATTTAAGTTTTTTCATGTTATAATTATGTTTTAATAATAAGTTGCAAAGATAAGAAATTTATAATTATAATGAAGAGATTAGGTTTGTATGTATAAGTCAATAGAGAAATAACAATAGAATATATTAACAATTGAATATTTTAGTAGCCAAGGATTTTTAGCATTGACTTATGGCTTTGTTCTTTTGCAAAAAGCTTGGTGTACCATTCTCCATTTTCGTCCTTACCTAAAATAATATGCTTAGGTTGAGGAATTAAACAATGCTGAATTCCACCATAACCTGCCAACGACTCTTGATATGCACCCGTATGGAAGAAACCAATGTATAACGGCTCGTTATCATCATTACTATATTTAGGTAAGAAAACAGCATTAGAATGAGCTTCTGCACTATAATAGTCTTGACTATCGCAAGTTAAGCCTCCTAAAAATACTCTTTGATATTCGTTGTCCCATTTATTAATTGGCAAAAGAATAAACCTTTGACCAATTCCCCAAGTGTCAGGAAGTGTGGTAATAAAAGAAGAGTCAATCATATACCATACCTCTCTATCGTTTTGCCTCTTTTGATCAATAATAGAATATAAAATACAGCCTGACTCTCCAACAGTGAAAGACCCAAACTCCGTAAAGATATTAGGTTCTGTAACCTCTTGCTTGTTGCAAATATCCTTAATCTGAGCTAAGATTTCTTCTGCCATATACTCATAATTGTAAGAAAATGCTAAGGAATTCTTAATAGGGAAGCCTCCTCCAATATTTAAAGAATCTAAATCAGGACACACTTTTTTTAATTCGCAATATAAATTCACACATTTCTGCAATTCATTCCAGTAATAAGCAGAATCTTTAATTCCTGTATTAATAAAGAAATGAAGCATTTTTAGTTTAAATTTAGGATTTGTTGCAATATTGGTCTTATAAAAATCAATAATATCATTATATCTAATACCCAATCGTGAAGTATAGAAATCAAACATAGGTTCCTCTTCGGCTGCAATTCTAATCCCGATTTGACATTCTTTGTTGATGTGTTCGTTCAAAAGCATTATTTCTTCTTTGTTATCAATGATAGGAATAACGTTTGTAAAATCATTCTCAACCAATTCTCCTATATTTTCAATATATTGAGGTCGCTTAAACCCATTGCAAATTATGTATTGATCCTTGTTAATCTTGCCTTGCTGATGCAATTCATTAATTAAATTAATATCAAAAGCTGATGAGGTTTCTATGTTTACATCGTTGGCTAAGACCTCTTCCATTACAAATGAAAAATGAGAGCTCTTAGTGCAATAACAATAGTTGTAGGTCCCTTCGTAGTCCACCTTTGCAATAGCCACGTTAAACAACCTTTTAGCTCTTTGAATTTGAGCACCAATCTTCGGCAAATAGGTTATTTTTAATGGAGTTCCATATTGCTTAATTACGTCCATAAGAGGAATGTTATGGAAATTCAATTCGTTGTCTTCAACAATGAATTCTTCTTGAGGAAACTCAAAAGTTTGCTCAATCAAATCAATATACTTATTTTTCATTTTGCTAATCTAATTTATATAAATACCTAATTTTATACTCATTTAAGTGAATTAGGTTGCAAATATCCGACAAATCTATTTAAGATGAAAATATTTGGTATTAATTTTTTGTAAAATATTGACTATTGCAAAGAAATAATGATTAATTTTGCAAACTTGTTTTACTAATACATTAAACAAGATAATAAGAAAAACACTATACAATATAATATATTGTAAAAATATAGTAGATTAAGCAAAAATAGAAATTAAATAACAAATAACAAAAAATAAAATGAAACAAATAGTTTTAAAATCCGCTGTACTTATAGTAATGATATCAACAATATTTACAGCTTGTTCACAAAAGAAAGAAGTATCAAAAGGAGATTTAAAGAATTTAACCGACTCGGCATCCTATTGCTTGGGAGCTAATATGGGAATGCAAATGAAGCAAGATGGAATTGAAATCAATCCAGAGGTTTTGATGAATGCTTTTTATACAACATTTGAAGGCGACACTAACTTTATTATTAAACAAGAACAAATGCAGGAAGTAATGATGAAGTTTCAGCAAAGCATACAAGAAAAACAAAAATCAGATGCAGCAGAGAAGGGGAAAGTTAATCGTGAAAAGGCAGATAAATTCTTAGCAGAGAATAAAACCAAAGAAGGAGTTAAAACCACTCCATCGGGTCTTCAAATCAAAGTTCTCAAACAAGGAAGTGGCAAAACCCCAACACTTCAAGATAGGGTTAGGATACAATATCGCCTCAAATTATTAGATGGAAAAGTTGTAGAAAGCACCTTCGAAAGAGGACAAGACCCTGTTATTATGGGATTAAATGGCATAATACCGGGTATGGCAGAAGGTTTACAACTTATGCAAGAGGGAGGCTCATATCAAATTTGGGTACATCCCGACTTAGGTTATGGAGATATGGACTCCCCAGAACTACCAGCAGGAAGTTTACTTAGTTTTGAAGTAGAGCTAATTGAAGTAGTGAAAGATGCTCCACAAAAATAAGTAACACATTATAATAAAAATATTCGATAAACCTGATTTATTTTTAGTAATAAATCAGGTTTTATTTATTACTATAATTTTAACTACCTAATAATAATGTATTATATTAGGTAGTTTTGTTTCCAAGTCATTCATATTTAGACACAATAGAATCAAGTTTCCGTAAAATAGAATAAGGATTCATTTTATTGAAATAAGGAGTTGATAAAATTAAACCTTATTTACATAATAATTAATGTAGTTTATGTTCAATTAAACAAGGTTTGTTTCTAAGTAAATTGAATTGTGTAATAGTTAATTACTATTGATTGAGGTATGAAAGTCTATTAGGACTTTACTCCCTTAAACAAAAACCTATTATCAATTAAACAATATTTATATTAATAATACATTTATTATCAAATGGTTTAATGCGAAAATTGAATAATTATTGTTAAATTGCTTGACAAAAGTTGTTTTCGGTATTATCTTTGCATTTTTGTTGTTTTTCCTAATTAAGAATTAACTTTATAATATATTTATATGAAACTTTCCCAGTTTAAGTACAATTTGCCAAAGGAGCTTATTGCAGAAAAGCCTATTCCAAGTAGAGATGGCTCTCGTATGATGGTCATAAATCGTAAAGAGCAATCCATCCAACACAAAATGTTTACCGACATTTTAGAGTATTTTGATGAAAATGACCTCTTTATCTTTAATGATACAAAGGTGTTTCCTGCTCGTTTGTATGGAACAAAAGAGAAAACTAATGCCAGAATAGCTGTCTTTTTACTCAGAGAGATAAATTCCGATACACGTTTATGGGATATTTTGGTTGATCCTGCCAGAAAGATAAGGATAGGAAATAAACTCTATTTTGGTGATAATGATGAGCTTGTTGCAGAAGTGATTGATAATACAACTTCAAGGGGAAGAACCCTTAGATTTCTATTTGACGGCACTCATGATGAGTTTCATAAGGTATTACATAAATTAGGAAATACTCCAATTCCTGATGATTTACTAAAAATCAGAGATATTATACCTGAGGATAAAGAACGTTACCAAACTATTTATGCAAAAAATGAAGGTGCTGTGGTTGCTCCAACTGCTGGTTTCCATTTCTCAAAGCAACTCCTTAAACGTTTAGAAATAAAGGGTTGTGAGTTTGCTTATGTAACCTTACATTCTGGTTTGGGTAATTTCCGTCCTATTGAGGTGGAAGACTTAACCAAGCATAAGATGGATTCCGAAGAAATGCATGTCAATCAAGAAAATGCAAATATTATCAACTCTGCCATAGAGAGAAAAAGTAAGGTTTGTTGTGTTGGCACAACAACTATGAAAGCTTTGGAAAGTTCAACAACCATCTCTAATAGGATAGTTCCTTTTTCGGGTTGGTCCAATAAATTTATCTTCCCTCCTTATGATTTTGGGGTGTCTTCATCATTTGTTACTAATTTCCACCCACCAATGTCGTCCATGCTTATGATTGCAGCTGCTTTTGGAGGATATGAATTAATTATGGAAGCCTACAAACAGGCAATAAGTGAGAAATATAAGTTCTTAACCTACGGAGATGCAATGCTTATCATCTAATCCTTACTATATGATTTTGCTTGGAGCAGGCAAAGGACTTAGAATGGAGAATGATATTCCAAAACAATTCCTTCCTCTCTTAGGTAAACCTATTCTAATGAGGACAATTGAGAGAGTAAACCAAGCTCTTGAAGGGATTAATATTATTTTAGTTCTTCCAAAAGATTTTATAGGGTATTGGAACTTACTATGCAGGGAATATAGTTTCAAAATAAAGCATAGTGTTGTTGAGGGTGGACAGCAGAGGTTTTTTTCGGTAAAAAATGCTTTGGATACAATTACAAACGATAATGCAATTGTTGGTGTTCATGATGGGGTTAGACCTTTGGTTTCTGTTGATTTAATTAGAAATTCTTTTTTTAGGGCAGCCAATAATGAAAATATTGTATCAGCAGTTAATCCTTATGAAACTATAAGAGTTAGCAATACCGATAATAATAGCGAAACCACAACTCTTGATAGAAATAAGGTTTGGCTTGTTCAAACGCCTCAATGTTTCAATATTAAAGTTTTAAGAGAAGCTTATTCGCAGGATTATCAAGCCAAATTTACTGATGATAGTTCAGTTGTAGAGAGTTTAGGCTATGAGATTAGTTTGATTCAAGGTAGCAGAGAGAATATTAAGATTACTAACAAAATAGACTTTGCTTTGGCAGAGTTATTATTAGAAGAAATCAGAGATAATGGAATTAGAGATTAGAGATTTATTTTTAAAGACTTTTTCTTGTGAGATTGATAGCATGGAACCCATATCGGCACATGGCTCTTCACGGAAGTATTTCAGATGTTATTCGCAAAAAATTACTTGTTTGGCTGCTTTTGGTAATGATAAAAAAGAGAATATTGCATTTATAGACTACGCTAAACAACTTTTTGAAAGAGGCATTTCTGTTCCAAAAGTTTATGCCGATAATTTAGAAAAAGGTATATATCTTATTGAAGATTTAGGCAATACAACCCTTTTTGATTTAATAGTTTTGCAACAAGAAGGAAAGTTTTTAACAAAGGATTTGAAGCAAATATATTATAAGGTTATAGAAGAATTACCAAAAATTCAAATTAATGGGGGTAAAAATTTTGATTACTCTAATGCTTATCCACGAAAAGCCTTCGACAAACAATCTATTGCATGGGACTTAAACTATTTCAAATATTATTTTCTAAAACTTTCTGGTATAGAATATGACGAACAGGATTTGGAGAATGATTTCCTTGTTCTGACCAACTTTTTGCTTTTTGCAGATGATAAGTATTTTCTTTTTAGAGATTTCCAGTCAAGAAATATAATGGTAGACAGCTCTAAGATTTCTTTTGTAGATTTTCAAGGAGGACGAAAAGGTGCATTACAATATGATTTAGCTTCTTTACTTTATGATGCTAAAGCTAATCTCTCACCTGAATTTAGAGAAGAATTGCTTGAAAAATATCTCATGGAGCTTGAAAAATACTTAGAATTTGATAAAAAAGAGTTCAAAAATCTCTTCTATGGCTTTGTTTATATTAGAATTATGCAGGCAATGGGAGCTTATGGATTTAGAGGTTATTTTGAAAGGAAGGAGCATTTCTTAAAAAGTATTCCATATGTTTTGGATAATTTGAAATGGCTTGAACAAAACATTAAGTTAAATATTAATATACCTACTCTTAAAGCTATTTTCAAAGAGATGATACTTTCTTCTAAATTAAGAGAAATTTCTACTCAAAAACTTAAAGTTACAATAAAAAGCTTCTCTTTTAAGAAGGGTTATCCCTATGATTTATCGGGAAATGGCGGAGGTTTTGTCTTTGATTGTAGAGCCATTAATAACCCCGGACGTTATCCTGAATTTAAGTTCCTAACAGGTAAAGACCAAGCAGTAATAGATTTCTTAGATAAAGAAAAGGATGCTCATACTTTTTTTGAAAATGCTTTGAATATGGTTAATAATAGTATTTATACTTACACAAAACGCAATTTTACTCATTTAATGGTATGTTTTGGATGTACGGGAGGACAACATCGCTCAGTTTATTTTGCGGAAAAGCTAACAAAAGTCCTTTCTCAAAATGTTGATATTGAAATTGTTTTAGAGCATCTTGAACAAAATAAATAAAATAATAGTTCTAAATTAGGTCTTTTTCAAGTAAAATATCCTAAATTTGCAGACAATTACAGATAGTTTTTTTCTTTATAAAATAAAAATGTATTAAAAAATATGAAACCAAGAACCATTATCTCAATTGTACTTATTGCAGCAATACTTGTATTAGCCTATGTTTTATATGCAAGCATACTGCGTCCAGTTAAGTTTGAAAATGAATACGACAAACGTTCCGAAGAAGTTATTAACAAATTAAAAGATATTAGAACAATTCAAGAAGCCTTTAAAAGCACTAATGGAAGATATTGTAGCGATATAGACTCCCTTATGACATTCCTTGAAGTTGGTAGAGTTAATATGGTAAAGAAATTTGGTGTAGTTCCAGATTCACTAACAGAAGCACAAGCTCTGAAAGCTGGCATTATAAAAAGAGATACTGTGCAAGTAAATCCATTAGAAATGCTTATTGAAGAAGGACGTCTAATAACTCATAAAGACCAATTAAAGAACTTGAAATATATCCCTTTTTCTGACAATCAAGTTTTCGAAATTAGAGCAGATATAATCCAAAGAAGTGGTATCCCTGTTCCTACATTTGAAGCAACAGCTCCAATAATGACCTATACAAAAGGTATGAATGAGCAAGATGTAATCAATTGGAAAGCCGATTTAGAAGGAAAAGACCGTTATCCAGGTTGGAAAGTTGGGGACGTAACCCAACCAATAACTGATGGAAACTGGGAATAAAATATAATTAGATATGGATACTTTTAAGCTAATAAAATTTCTTAAAACAGATGAGAGTATTCTATCAGAAGATACAGATTTATCCATCTGTTTGAGTGCAGATGGATTTTTCTTTTCATTGATAGACAAAAGATATCGTCTGAAAGCAATAGGAGAATTTAAAGTAGATTTGAATTCAGGCATTACAGCAGTTATGTCAAACCTAAGAAAATGCTTTGCAGAAGTAGATATTCGTTTGTTTAACTTCAATAAAATAAGAATAATCACTCCAACAAATAAAAATATTTTTATTCCACACAAACTCTACGACAATACAAAATCAAAAGAATACCTTCGTTCAGTTAGCCTAATAACAGGAACAGACACAATTATTGAAAGCATATCAGATCGTTTAGATACAGTTTCAGTATTTGCGACCCCAATGTACCAAAATTCAGGTATAAAGATACTTATGCCAAAGGCGGAATTTCTTTCCCAACATCAAATAATGGCAGAATATGGCTTTGAAATATCTAAACTAACCAATAATACCGTAGTACTTCATCGCAGAGAAGAGGTATGTGATATTGTTATTTACAAAGGCTCACAATTCGTACTAAGCAATTCTTTCAACTTCACAAATGAAAATGATATGATATACCATATCATATTTACCTTAGACCAATTACAGATAGACACTGCAGAAGTAACTTTTCTAATAACGGGTAGTTCCTATACCTTGGAAGAAAAACAAATGCTAAGCAAATTCATAAAGAATGTATCGTATGCCAATCCAATGGAAACCATAAAGGTAGGGATAGAATTTGATGGCTTAGATATTCAGAAATATTTCCTTGTGCTCTGCAAATGAGAATAATTGCAGGCCAGTTTAGAGGAAGGCGAATAAACACTCCACACAATCTTCCGGTTAGACCAACAACCGATTTAGCAAAAGAAAGTCTTTTTAACATCCTCCGAAATCAAATAGATTTCGAACAAATATCAGTTTTAGACCTTTTTTCAGGTACAGGAAGCATCTCTTTTGAATTTATCTCAAGAGGAGCTCAAAGAGTTACATCAGTGGATAAAGACGAACGATGTATTGAATTTATAAAAAAAACACAGGCCGAATTAAAAATAAATAACCTTTTTGCTCTAAGACAAGATGTATTTGTTTTTTTAGGACGCTCTCAATTGAGCTTTGACTTAGTTTTTGCAGACCCACCCTACGATTTAAAACAATTTCCAATAATCCCTAATTTAGTTTTGGATAATTTTGTATCTACGGGAGGATTATTTATTTTGGAACATCCAAAAGAGTATTCCTTTAAAGATAATCCAATGTTTTTAGAACAAAGAAATTATGGTAAAGTTAATTTTACTTTCTTTGAGAAAAAAGAAGTATTAATTAGATAATACTAAAACAAAGATTCGTTAAATTAAAACGAAGTTTCAGTAAATTAGAATCAAGAGTCAATAAATTAGAATCAAGTTTCAGTAACTTGAAATCAAGTTTAATTAAACTCAAACCAAGACAGCTAAATTTTATAGAATAGAGAAATATTACTATCTAAAAAAATCATTGATTTTGGATTTTAATATCTTTTTAAATTTTGAAGGATTGCTACGTGCATACGAAAAAGCATCCTCTGTTAAATCAATAAATTCTCGTTTATCTTTTTTGTTGTAAATAACTAAAAGCGTTGGAGTTTCTATTTCGTAAGCTTCAATTATGGAGCTATTAGCTTTGTCTTCATAATCAATACTTTTAAGCTTTATATCCCCTTTATTAAACTCTTTCTTATAAGTAGAGCCTAATACGGAATTTATATTCTCTTCAATAGCATTACAAGTTAAGCAACGCTCTGTTCTATGGAAATAAAAAATCTCAATAAAATCTTTCTTAACTTCTTGCGAAAACAGACTTGTTGTAAGGAATACCGAAATAATGATTAGTGTTAATTTTTTCATAAGGCTATAATTTTAATTTAATTTCTATGTTAATACAATTTACAAATATAGTTATTATTTTGAAATCCTAAATCTTAATCCAAAATTAAATTGTCTGCCAATTATTGGGGCATAAATAATTGAGGAATCAAAATATTGTCCAAATGGATTTTCGGAACTAAGTATTGGATTCTTTTGTGTGTAGTTCAGAATGTTTTCGCAGCCGATGTAAGCTTCAATACGCTTGAATTTTCTTGTGATTTGTGCATGTAAAATAAAATAATCGGGACTTCTTTTTCCTAATTGATATTCTACTGGATTGTTTGAGGTGTTAGGAAGTGAAGTTGTGCCATGATATTGCGTTGTAAATGAAAATTTCCATCTATCAAATTTGGTAGAATAGTGCAATGAAACAAGACCTTTATGCTTTGCTGTTAGAGGCATTTCAACTAATTTATCATCAATTGTTATTCTGGAATTGCTAAACACATAAGCTATTGTCGTTTCAAACCCTTCAATTGGAGTAATTGAAACCTCTGCCTGGAAACTATTTGCAAAGGATTTACCTTTTAGATTATAGAAGTGAGCCTCTTGGGCACTTCGCTCCAAATCAATTATAACCCTGTCTGTAAAATCAGTTCTGTGGAAATCTATTAAAAAAGCTATGTTTCTTTCATTAGAAAAGAAAAATTTATGAGTATAAGATATACCATAATTCCAAGCATCTTCCAACTTTAATTCTTCATCAAAATAAAGCATTCTTGAGGAAGTTAAAAGGCTTATGTTTTCAGGCAAAATATTAACGCTATGTAATCCTCTTCCTGCTGAAATTCTAAATGCCGAATTTTCAAAAGGTGAGTATTTTGCGTGAAGCCGAGGAGTTAGAATAGTTTTTTCGTAGAATGTATTATAGTCTGTTCTTAGCCCTGTCATAATAGTCCATTTTTCCTTATCGTTAAAAGTATATTCTGCATAAGCTCCCAAAACCAATTCCTCTTTATCTATGGGTGAGCCCGAAATATAATTCTTGTTTGAAAGACTTTCTTTTAATTTATCGTAGCTTGAATTTAATCCAAGATTGATTTTATTTTTGTCGTTCCAGAGGTCAGAATTAAGAATTATATCAAAATTTCCACTAATTTGAGTAGGATTATATTCTCTTAGCCCAAATTGAGAGTTGAATTGATGATATACAAAATTACCATTAACTCCAATGCTACTATTTTTTGAAGAGTTAAGGAGGAAACCTGTGTTCTCAAAAATTTGTATTCTTTTGGAATTTATAACTGCTCCATAATAATTAGTAGTATTAAAATCTTTTTCTTTATCAAATCGTTTATCTCCACCAATTCTATCTTCGTACAAAACATCAACGCCAAAACGACTCTTTATCCTTTCTTTATAGTTATAGAAATAACGATTAGAGCCAATTAATAAATTAGAAAGTGGAATATCTAAAAAGTTATCATTATTTCTATCTGTTTTTATAAATATTTTTCCTCCATGTAGCAAAACAATAGACTTTAAATATTTGTTTATATTAAAAGAAGTATTTAGATTTACTTCTTGTTTGAGAAAGTCATTTGTGAAATATTCAAAATAAAACTTCTCTTGGTTTTCAGGTTTCTTTACATCAATATTAATTTGCCCTGTTAGGCTTTCATATCCCTGCGAAACTGATGCTGTACCTTTTGAAATTCCTATCCCCTCTAACCAAGGCCCTGGAATATAATTAAGACCATAAGTAGAGGAAAGAAGTCTTATTGAAGGTTGTTTCTCAACTAAAATTTGGCTATAAATACCTGCCAAGCCCAACATCTGAATTTGCTTGGCTCCTGTAACAGCATCCGTAAATCCTACATCAACTGCTGCATTGTTTTCAAAGCTTTCTGCTAACGAGCAACAAGCTAATCGTTTTATTCTTTCTGCTGAAATATATTGATTAAATACTGGCTGCTGATTATTTGTTATTGTACCAGAGGCTTGCTCAACAATACTTACATTTTTAAGCTCTTTTGCTGCTTTGGATAAAGCAAAAACAATATATTCCTTGTCTTTTGGGATATATCTCAACTCTTTCTCATACCCAACAAAGCTTACCTCTATAAATAAACTATCAGTAGTTGTATGTTTTATTGAAAACATCCCATTTTCATTTGATGTTACTCCAATACTTGTACCTTTAATTGTAATATTTGCAAAAGGGATTACTTTATTTGTTTCTTTATCAACAACCTTCCCGCTTATTTCTTGTGCAAAAGATAGAAGAGGGAATAAGATGATAAATAAAATGATTAGTTTTTTCATTTTTAAATCAGGTTTTTTATTTAATTACATTTATCTATATTATCTTTTAAAGCAGAGAAAAAATCATTAAATGTATCTTTGGCAATTTGCCAATTCTCTCTATTAATGCAATATTTAACCTTTGTACCTTTAATTTCGCCTTGAATTAATCCTGCCTCTTTTAATTCGGTTAGATGTTGCGAAACTGTTGCTTTTGCAATTGGTAATTCGTCGTGAATTTTTCCAAAATAGCAGGTTTCTTGTTGTGAAAGAAAAATTAAAATACTTAATCTTGTGGGATTTCCTATTGCTTTGGCAAACTTAATCAAGTTATTTTGCTTTTCGGTCAAGATATTAGTTTTAGTCATAATCAATATTCCATAGTATAGTTCGCAAAATAACGAACAATATTTTAAATAGCCAAATTTTTATTGATAATTCTTTATTGTAATATATGTTTTCTTATCTTTGCAACTTAATTTTATCAAAAGAAAAAGATGTTAGATAAGAATACTATTATTGGTTTAGTACTTATTTTTGCTGTATTTATTGGTTATGGCATTTGGTCAGCACCTTCCGCAGAGGAAAAGGCAGCAATGAAAGCTAAACAAGATTCAATTATTAGGGTTGCAGAACAAAAAGCCATTGAGGCAAAAGCCCTTCAAATACAAGATTCAATTAATCAATTATCAAATGACTCCATAAATGTTTTAAATCAAGATTCCATTAATCTTTCTTCATTTGGAGCATTTGCACAATCTTCTATTGGAAATAACGATACAATCACAATTTCAAATGATTTAATTGAGGTTAAGTTTTCTTCCTTAGGGGCTATGATTAAGCAAGTAACCCTTAAAAATTATTCAACTTATAGCAAACAACCTGTAAGGATATTTGATAAGAATAATTATGGATTAAATCTTTCTGTAGGACAAAATATAGTACGCACAGAAGATTTGTACTTTGAACCAACAATAAATAACAAACCAGTAACTCAACCAATCAGTGTTAAGGGGAAGGATTCTGTTGTAATAGTTTTTAGAGCTAAGGTTCTAAGTGATAGTTTGAAAGAGAGCTTTTTGGAATACAACTATGTTGTAAGAGGAGATGATTATAGGGTTGGGTACAATATTCTTTTCAATAACTTGCAAGGAATTGTAACAGACCAAGGTTCCATTGAAATGTTATGGAATTCTGATTTGAGAGTACAGGAAAAAGACGCAAAGGTTGAGCGTAATAACTCTTCTATCTATTATCTTTTGAAAGATGAGGTTGATTACTTAAAAGAAAATGGTACAGATGATAAGAAAGATGAAAACGGAATTCAAATTAAATGGGTGTCTTACAAACAGCAATTCTTCTCAACTGCCATTATAACCAATAATATTCCTTTTGCTTCGGCAACAATGCAAACTAAAACTGAAAACCGTCCTGCAAAAGATTCCACCTATCTTCGTTCAATGCAATCGCTACTAAATTTACCTTTTGACGGAGATGAAAAACAAAGCGTATATAATATGGACTTTTTCTTTGGTCCTAATAAATATGGAATAATTAGTGATTATAATATTGATATGGAAGAAATTATTCCTCTTGGATGGGGCTTTTTCCTTTTGCAATGGGTTAATCGTTTTGTAATTATTCCTGTTTTCGATTTCCTTTCAGGATTTGGTTGGAATATGGGTATTGTTATTCTTGTGCTTACAATATTAGTAAAGATTATTCTTTTCCCACTTGCCTATAAATCTTATTCTTCTTCGGCTAAAATGAGAGTTATTTCTCCTGAGGTTCAAAAGCTAAATGAGAAATATCCAAAACAAGAACAAGCAATGGAGAAACAAAAAGCTGTTATGGCTCTTTATAAACGAGCAGGGATTAATCCAATGGCTGGATGTTTGCCAATGCTATTACAATTCCCAATACTTGTTGCAATGTTTCGTTTCTTCCCTGCCTCAATAGAGCTTCGTCAACAGTCATTTCTTTGGGCAGACGACCTTTCAAGCTACGACTCCATATTAAATCTGCCTTTTGAAATTCCTTTCTATGGTTCTCATGTTTCTTTATTCTGTTTGCTAATGACTATTGCCCAAATTTTCTATACTCGAATGACAATGAAACAGCAGCAAGGTACAACTCAAATGCCAGGGATGAAAGTAATGATGTATTTGATGCCAATCTTTATGCTTTTTATGTTAAATAAATTCTCATCAGCACTTAACTACTACTATTTTATTTCAATGTGCTTTACCTTCTTGCAAGTTTGGGTTATTGGAAAAACAATCAATGGACAAAAGGTTCTTGATAGATTGAAAGCAAATCAAAATATGCCAATTAAGAAATCAAAATGGCAAGAAAGAATGGAAGCATTAGAAAAGCAAAATCGTACATTAGTTGAGCAGAGACAAAAACAACAAAAAAGAAGATAATAACAATTAACTTAATACATTAACAAAAAAACGAATATGAGTATTTATTTTGTACTTATGATTATAATCTTTGTTCTTGGATATTGTGCTATTGCATTGGAACATCCAATAAAGATTAGTAAAACCGCATCAGCTTTATTGCTTGCAGTAATTTTATGGTCAGTTTATGCTTTAATGGGACCAGGATTTGAACACGAAACAATCCTTATGCACTTAGGCGAAACGGCTGAAATAGTCTTTTTCCTTTTAGGTGCTATGACGATTGTTGAAATTGTGGATAGACATGAAGGGTTTAGAATTATCACTGACAAAATTACAACAACAAGTGAAAGGAAACTATTATGGATAATAGGGATTCTTACATTTTTTATGTCTGCTGTTTTAGATAATATGACAACTGCTATTGTAATTTGTGCACTGCTTCGTAAATTAATTGCAAACAAACATGACCGATGGTTTTTCTGTGGTATTGTAATTCTTGCAGCAAATTCAGGAGGAGCATGGAGCCCAATAGGAGATGTAACCACTATTATGCTTTGGATAAAAGGAAATATCACTGCATTAGGAATTATTACTGAAACATTTATTCCTTCATTAGTTTCTCTTTTGGTTCCTTTAATTGCAATAACATTTATGTTAAAAGGAGATGTTGAAAGACCTGAAATAA
>ENA-UOOK01004127-UOOK01004127.1-fermentation-metagenome-genome-assembly--contig:-NODE-4127-length-15847-cov-5.040464_pt1 | contig 15847 bp, 16 predicted proteins | sample MGYA00245777_ERZ724023 | MGnify/ENA primary metagenome ERZ724023 (study PRJEB28704, sample SAMN03018312) | fermentation metagenome | biome: anthropogenic terrestrial biome; feature: soil; material...
CCTGCAGCGCTTTCAATGGGTGAACAGGAACTGGTTGCGTTTGCCCGGGCAATGCTCTGCGATCCGAATTTGATTTATCTTGATGAATGGACAGAATCTTTGGACGACATTGCCGCTACCCGCCTGATAAGAATCATAAAGCGGAAAAAGGAAGAAAAAAAGACAGTTATCTTTGTAAGCCATAATCTTGACGTTATACAAAAACTAGCCGATGTTATTTGCATAGATGAAGAAGGAAAATTAGTACAAGTTTTAAAACGGGAAGATATTACTTCCGGTGAAGATTTAACGATGATGATAGAAAAAGGAATAACATTATGAAGTTTAAAATAAGATATGCAGATCAAATTGTTGGTCTCTTTACAATAGGTGCAGCAGTTGCAGTTATTGCCGCAGTTTTTTTAATCGGCAGCAACCAGCGCTGGTTTGCCAAAGACTATCATTTTTCGACAATGTTTGATTCTGCAAGCGGTGTAAAAGCCGGAATGGAAATTCAGTATAAAGGATTTACTGTCGGAAAAGTTGAATCAGTTTCGCTCAATAAAGTAATGCAGAAAGATACAGTAGAAGTTCATTTTTATATTTATGATACATATTACAGCTGGGTTCACGAAGGTTCTGTTGTTGAGCTGAATGTTAGCCCTATAGGCTTAGGAAATCAATTTTTGTTTTATCCAGGAAATGGAGAAGCTCTTATACCTGATAATTCTTTTATCCCCAGAATTGATTCACCGGAAGGCAAGGCGAATATTGAAAAGAATCTCGTTGTTGTGCCTAAAAAGGACGACACCATTTCTAATTTGATTTCGCAGGCAAATAATCTGCTGATCACTATCAATTCTGTGCTTGATAATGTTGACAACGCGTTTGCCGGACGGGGCGACGCTCCGCTGGCAAACACACTTCGTTCTGTTGAACAGGCAACTGCAAATGTTTCCGGTATAACGCAGACGCTTAATTCTGATTTAGCTGAAATTACCGGCAATATTCAGGAAATTACAGCGGCTTTAAGCAAGGCTGCCAATTCTCCGTCCGGCGCAGTTCCGGCGCTTATTGACCCGGACGGCACAATTTTTGCAGGAATAAACGAAACAATTGCGCATACATCAGGCACTATTGCAAATCTTGAAAAAGCCACGGCAACGCTTCCGTCACAGTTTCCTCAGCTTGCAGGAACTGTGAGCGAGCTGCAGACAACATTGCAGTCTGCTCAGGATGTTCTTGAAGCCTTAAAAAATAATCCGCTTCTTAAAAAAGGCGTTCCTGAACGTGTTAATACAGACACCAGCGGAACAAGCCCCCGCAATATTGATTTTTAAGGTTGAGGCAGCAGAATGAAAAAAATTGATGAAAAATGTGCTTTTGACGTTTACAACCGATATCTCAACATTCCGAATGATGAACATTTTTTTGCGAATGCGCTTGAATTTCCAATCCTTATACAGAAGGACGGCGAAATGATTGCGAGGGTTCCATTTTTTGTGGAAGAAGATGGCAGCATTGGCTTTTTGGCGGATGTTGAGTCTGGGGATAAGTTTCATATCGGTTATGGAGAACCCAACTTGATTTTGAGTCATTCAGAATCCATACGGAAAGAATTGTACGATTTTGAGCCGGACGCGATTTTCCTGTATGTTTGTATCAGCAGAAGATTCCTATTGCAGGACGATGCGAATCTTGAAATTCAAACGTTCAATCATATTGCACCCACTGCCGGATTTTATACGTACGGTGAATTTATCAAACGGAATAACAGGATGAATCTGTTAAATTCAACAATTGTGATTGTCGGAGTCCGTGAAGGAGAACAAAATCCGCGCCGCAAGCTGGAACTCTCTAAGGGAACAGAAGATCTGCCGATCAGCAACGATCCGTTTTCGGCTACGCACAGCCGTATTATAACGAGGCTCCTTCATTTTATCAGCGTTGTAACATCGGAGCTGGAAGAAGCAAACAAAGAACTCAAAAGGGTATCCGGCATCGATAAGCTTACTCAGATTAATAACAGGCTTAAGCTGGACGAGGTCTTGGAATATGAATTTTCCATCAGTACACGTTATAGCACTGATCTTTCCATTTTCATTCTCGATATTGATCATTTCAAAAAAGTAAACGATACTTTTGGTCATCTGGTCGGCGACTTGGTTCTTACGCAGCTGGCAGGTATTCTAAAATCATGCGTTCGTGAGAGCGATACGGTTGGCAGATGGGGTGGAGAAGAATTTTTGGTAATCCTGCCTCATACTTGTCTGGAAGATGCTCGAAAAGTGGCTGAAAAAATCAAGGGCGCAGTTGAAAAAACGGACTTCCAAAAGGCTGGGCGTATTACCTGCAGCATTGGGACAGCTTCGTTCTGTGAAGGCGACGATAGCGAAAAGCTTTTGTCTCGCGCAGATAAGGCTCTATACCGTGCAAAAAGCGGCGGCAGAAACCAAGTGGGATATTAACCTTTTAGTAGGACATGCGTTTGGGTAAAAAAGATTGCAATGGGGCGCTTTTACGGAAGAATATTTGTGTGATAAATTTGGGAAAGAAAAGGGTGAGGCTCTCTTTTCCCAACAGCAGAATGAATTGCGGAAGCAGATTGCAAAAATCAGAGGAAAAACAAAACAGCAAAGAAAAACGCTTGTCAAAACGATTTTGCCAAGGATTGCGCTGTATCGGGGACTGCAAGCGTCTATGACCAAAGAAGAGGCTTACGGTGTGGTTAACGACTATCTTCAAACCCGTGTTTGTGTCAAAATGATCAAACAGTACCGAATGTTAGAAAAACTGCCGAATTTCTTTTCGCTCTATCATGCAGTGTTCTCCCATATCGTTTTGCATAACGACAATTGGAAAGCCGAATATTTATTTTCTAACTCGAATGAATTTCAGATTAACATTCACCGGTGTCTTTGGTATGACGCCTGCCTTGAAAATGGTTGTCCAGAATTGACTTCAACTTTCTGTGCCTGCAATGATACAATGTATAATTGCTTACATAAAATGCACTTTTTTGTAGTGGGTCGATCGGACGCGGCGATAGGTTGTGCGACTTTCGCTTTATAACGCAACAAATAAGATACGTAAAGGCGGTTATTTAATCCTTATAAAATATAAGCCGGCGATTATCATAATTTACAATGAGGGCCACCATACTGGGTGGCGATTAGCCTAGCGAGGGCTGGATTTGGATTCTTGATTTTTACCGGATACTGAAGCCTTTTTTCATAAGTCCACATTTAGTCCTCGTCTCCCTTCTTAATCTCCCACGGCCATGGCCCTTGAATCCATGACCAGCGTGAAGTACAATCGCTTTTTTGGCCCATGGCACCATAAGTGTCTTCATATTGTGCCGTTAGCTTTTTAGCAAGTGCAAGATTTTCCTCCAGCTTTTTGTAAGCTGCAGCGTCGTTAGGATGTGTATCTAAGAAGATGTGCAGTTCCCAGATTGAAAATTGTACAGCGTAGATTTGCCGCATTAGTTTTTGCTGTTCATTCATTTTGGCGCACCCCGCCTTCCGTAAAAAGGTTTATCAAGATCTGGAAAAAGAGTTCCTGCATTTAACGCTTTTTCCGGAGGAAAAGTAGTGCCAAATTGCTGAAAAGGAACATATGCCATCGCAACGACCGGATTTTCCGGCAGAGGAGATGTTGGTTTAATTGAACAGAACTGCCCTTCTGTTGTTTCTGCCATTATAAAACCTCCCTTCATAGAATCGGGATATTCCCTTAGATATTCTATGAAGAGAGGTCCTTTTGGGTGTTTTTGCCAAAATCACAAGAAAATTAATGCTTTTTTCCGCTGGCGCGAAAACAGCAGCCCCACAACAAACCAAGATAAAAACAGATGACTCCGGTCATGATATAACCCACCATTTTTCTCGCCCTCCCCTGACTATTTCCAAATTCTTCTATTCTAGTATATCCTTAAAACTTGAAAACTTGCAGGAATGGAAAAGCCTCTGCAAAGCTTTTTTGCAGAGGCTAAAAAATAAAGGCGTATTTTAGGGACGACGCAGAGTTTTACGTAATTGATCCAGCGCATCCCGCGCATTTGGGAGCTGCATTTGTATTTTTGGGAAAGCTTTGAGAATTCGATTTGAAAGAGCAGAGAGATCTTTTTCAGCAGCGTTCTTTCGGGCGATTAGATCCGCCGCGCGTTGACGGGTGTCGTTGTCCAGAGTCTCCAGCTTTTCCTGCAGATTATCAATTATGTCATCTTTGGCAAGATGCACCTGAAGACGAATTTCATCGAGAATCCCCTGTAGAACTTCAATCTTCCCACGTATGCGTAGAGCATTTCGTGAAGAGAAGAAAGTATCTACGGCAAAATAAACCACAAGCAAAACCGAAATCCAAGAGATTATTTCGGGGGAAATCATGTGCATGAGAAAAAGAATTCTTGGCTGAAGAACTTCCATTAGGAAGAGGCACATCAGACCAAAAATCAGACAGTTTTCGAGGCAGATGCGCCCATGCAAATGAAAGCGGTGATTGCTGTAATCCCACCATTTAGCATGAAATAATGTTTCTAAAAGCCAACCGGTAAAATATTCAACGGCAGAAGTGATGAGAGTACCCAAAAGGAATACAAGCAGCCAGTTTTCAGAGACGGGGGTCAAAAAATAAATGCTTAGGAGGGCTCCAACTGCATAGACCGGACAAAACGGGCCATACAGAAATCCACGGTTGATCCAGTGCTTTGCGCAGATGGAGCAGAAAATACTTTCGCAGAGCCAGCCCATCCATGCATAACAGGTAAACAAAAGGATTTGTTCTGAAAAGACGGCCAAAAAATCACTTCTTTCTTCTAAAATAGACACGAATACTTTTTAAGTTTACTGATTCCGACGAAAATTGTCAATCCCATGTTCCTGTGTTATAATTCAAAGAAAAGGAGGGCTGTTTATGAATGGAATAGAGGGATTACGGGAACTTCCGCAAAAATACGGAATGGTTTTTCTAGTTTTAAGTATTCTATTGAGTTTATTGAATTGTTTTTTCGGATATAAACTTTTGCGCCTTTGGACAACCCTTTTAGGCTTTTTGATCGGAGGAGTCGGTGCTTATCTAGCAGCTTCTGCCTTTGGCTTTGAGATGACGTGGGCCGTATTGATTGGCTTTGTCGGTGCAACGGTAGTAGGAGCGTTATCCTTTTCTATTTATCGTTTCGGCGTTTTCCTGTTTACTTTTATTATGGGACTTGGAATGGGACTGCAGTTGTTTCAGCAAAACGAGACAGCAGCATGGATTTCCGGAGTCCTTCTGGGAATCGGCTTTGCCATTCTATCGGTCAGTTATATCCGGCAGATTGTGATTGTGTCATCCAGTCTGAGCGGCGGAGTCAATGCAGGAGCGGATTTGGGAACTTTATTTCATGTTGGTGGTCTTTGGGCGGTTTACCTTATAGAGGCGGTTCTTGTAATTTTAGGAATTTTGGTCCAGCTCCGCACGACGAAGACGAAAAAGAAAAGATATTAATAAGAAAAGCCTTTCCGAAATTTCGGAAAGGCTTTTTATGAGTTTTATTTACAAGGAGAGACAAAGATAGAGTAAAACTGCTCCAGAAGCTGGCGTAAGGATCCAAAGCGGAGAAATTTCAATATCGGCTGTGTTGAGCAGTTTACTGATACTTAGGGAGCTATTGAGCAGCTCGCTGCAGAAAAGAAGCAAAAGATATCCTTTTAGACCTAATACCGGGATCAGGAAAAAGCACCAGCAGACTCGAAAGACAGCATCCACGAGATTACAGCACAGAGAATATTTTTGCTGATTCAGTCCTTTCAGCATACCGTCGACTACGCTGTCAAGATATAGAAGTGGAATCAAAGGGACCATAATGCGGATAAGGACAGCCGCGTCCTGGCTTTTATAGAACAGTTGACAAAGCTGCGAAGAGAAGGCAGCCATCAATGCAGCGCAAATAAATGAAAAACAGCTGGTCAGACAAAAGGCCTTTGTCGTGATTCGGCGAATCCTTTTTGGCTGCCCATGCGAATTGGAACGGGCAAGTTCCGGAATGAGCAGGAGAGTTGCAGAGGACAAAATGGTACACGGAAAAACCAAAATCGGCATCATCATTCCTTGCACTAATCCATATTGGGAAAGAGCTTCTTCTCTGGAGCAAAAAGAGGAAAGTCCTCTCGGAATCAGCAGATTTTCCACTGAGAATAGAAAGCTGCGGAGCCCTGCTCCCCCTAAGACGGGCAATCCAATCGCGGCTACCTGACGGAAGGAGGGAATAGGAGCGGTGTCCGTTTTATGATGATACATTTTTTTCAGATAGCAGAAAATCATGAAGATGCAGCCGACCGCTTCTGCTGTGGTGGAGGCAGTCATAACCGCAGTAATAGAAGAAGAAAAATCATCCAGAAAAAGAATGCCAAGCCCGATGGTTGCCCCCTGTTCCACTACTTCAGCAACTGCCGGAACACCAGATTTTCCCTCTGCCAGAAAACAGCCTTTTAAGCAGGCACAGACTGAAATAAAAGGCAGACCAACGGCAAGAATCCGCAGAGGGAGGCTGCCGGAAAGCAGAGGCCCAAAAAGCGGCGCAAGAAGCTCAAATAAGAGACAGGCGCTGCAGCTGATCAAAAGGCTGAAGCAGAGACATTTTCGAATAATTCGGTGGTCGTTTCCATGTTCCGCTACCATGCGAGTCGTACAAAAAGAGGCTCCGGCAGCAGAAAGACTGACCCCTAAAGCAAAAACAGAAAGATTCAGTTGATATAGCCCCATTGCGGCTGTGCCGAGATGGGTGCAGAGGTATCCACGGTACCAAATATCAGTCAGACGCAAAAGTCCGTTTGTAATCGTAAGGACAGCAGCACTTTGGAAGAATTTGCGTTCATTCATGTATATCCCTCCGCTTTATTATATTGAAAGACGGGGGTAAACATGTTAAACTAAAATAAAAGGATTCGAATGCGTTAAAGGAGTTTTAGAATGGATTGGACAGACCTGACCGTTACGGTTTTACAGAAAGACAGTGAAATAGCGGAAGCAATCGCACAGATGGTAGTTCCCTATGGAATTTATATTGAAGATTATTCCGATTTGGAAGAGGGTACATGGAAAATTACGCATGTTGACGTGATCGATGAAGAACTTTTGAAAAAAGATCGGTCGAAAACGATGATCCATATTTATTTGGAACCAGATCAGAATCCGGCAGAAGCCACTGCTTTTTTGCAGGAACGGCTGAAAGCGTCGGGAATTGAGAGTGAGATCGGTTCTTCAAACTGCAGGATGGAAGACTGGATTAATAACTGGAGAAAATATTTTCACCCGATCCCGGTAGGGAAAAAACTTTTGATTCGCCCGGACTGGGAAGAAGTAAAAGACCCAGGGGGACGTATAGTGCTGCACTTAGAGCCAGGGCTTGCTTTCGGGACCGGTACGCATGAGACGACCAGGCTGTGTCTGGAGCTTTTAGAGACCTATTTAAAGCCGGGAGACGAGGTCCTTGACGTCGGCTGCGGAAGTGGAATCTTGGGAGTTGCGGCGCTCCTTTTAGGGGCAAAAAAAGCGGTCGGGGTTGATATTGACCCGTTGGCGGTTAAAACAGCAGTCAGCAATGCGAAACGCAACGGAGTAGCGGATTCTTTCGTGGGAATTTGCGGCGATCTGACGGAGAAAGTGACCGGAACCTATCAGATTGTAGTTGCCAATATTGTGGCGGATGTGATTCTGCGGCTCACAAAAGATGTGGAGCGGTTTTTCTGTGAGGATACGATTTATCTAATGAGCGGAATCATTGATGAGCGCGAACAGGATGTTTTGGACGGCCTTAAAGACCGGTTCGAAATTTTGGAGCGTCGGGAAGAACGCGGCTGGGTCGCTTTGGCAGCGAAAAGAAAAAAGAATCTTTAAAAATAAAAACCTTCTGATATCTCTAAAGATACCAGAAGGCTTTTTTTATAGTTAATTTTCCGAATAATTCCCCAAAAATGAGAAGCGTGGCAGTTCGTCCCAAAGAGAACATAAAAGTTCCAACACAACAGGATCATGGATATTTCCGGAAAAATCCAAATAAAAATCATACTCGAATTCTTTTCCGATAATCGGGCGAGATTCGATCTTTGTCAGATTCATTCCCGCCGCGGCAAAACGGGAGAGAACACCGTTTAAGCTGCCGGTACGATGGGGCAGATTAAAGCAGACACTGATTTTATCAGCTTTTTTGGAAAGACAGAGTTCCCGGCTCAATACCAAAAAGCGTGTATGATTCGCACTGCAGTTTTGTACTTTCAGCGGGACAATTTTGAGATGATTCTCTTCGGCGGCTTTCTTTCCGCAGAGCGCAGCTGAATTTGGATCTTTTGCAGCCATAGCGGCAGCTTCTGTTGTGCTTCTGCACTTTTTGACCGAAAGGCCACAGGATTCTACAAAAGTGCTGCACTGCATCAAAGGCTGTGGGTGGCTGTAAAGGGATGTTACCCTATCAAGTGTTCCGGATTTACTTGCCAAAACATTATTGACGCATAATTTTCCGGCAGCAATGATATAGTATCGGTATTTTAAGAGCAGATCGTATACTTCCAGAACACTTCCGGCAGAAGAATTTTCGATCGGGACCAGAGCAAGGTCTGCATCTTCCTTCTCGAGAGTGGAAAAGACAGACGAAAAATTCGGGCAAAAAATTGGCTGTGCTTTCGGATAAAGGGTCAGTAGCTCCAAATGACTGTAGCTGCCGGGGCTGCCGAGACAGGCAATTCGAGAACTTTTTTGGGGCGTTTCCCGGGCATTTTGCAAAAGCTGCCGCAGCGGTTTTCCAGCACTTAGCATTTGATGCTGCAGCGCGCGGCTTTGACTCATGATTGCTGAAAAAATCACACGAGCAGTACCGCCGTATTCTCCAGTTTCCTTTTCTACGCGGTCAAGAATTTCTTCTTCCCGGAAGCTATTGAGTACGGGAATTTGGTGCTCTTTTTTATAGACGGCAACTTTTTTCGCACATTCCATTCGTGCCGTTAAGAGCGGCAAAAGCTGTGCGTCGATTTGATCGATTTCCTTTCGAATATCAGATAGTTCCATCTTCAGTCCCTCCAAAGATTCATAATTGCAAGAGCCGCAGCGGCTTCTACCACAGGGATCGCCCGCGGTACAATGCAGGGATCGTGACGTCCTTTGATTTGAAGCTTTACATTACGGTGCGTCGATAGATCAACGCTGTCCTGCTCTTTTGCAATGGATGGAGTCGGTTTAAAAGCACAACGAAAAATCAGAGGCATTCCGGTTGTGATTCCGCCTAGAATTCCTCCGGCATGATTGGTGTGCGTTTTGATAGACCCGGTTTCATCGTAAAAATAGGAATCATTATTTTCACTGCCTAAAAGAGAAGAGACTTTGAATCCATCGCCAAATTCTACGCCCTTGCAGGCGGGAATTCCAAATAAAATGGAAGAAAGAACGCTCTCTACACCGCCAAACATTCCCTCCTCTGCATAGCCGCCGGAAATTCCCACACAGGCGCATTCGACGATTCCACCGACGCTGTCCCCTTGCAGGCGGACAGTCTCAATTTCCTGCCGCATCTTTTCCTGCACTTTTGAATCGATAACGGGAAAGAAAACCGTATTCAGCGCGGAAAGCGTTCCTGCACTTATATTAACGCTGTCGAAAGGCGTATCAAAAACATCATGAATTGCATAGGCATGTGCGCCGATTACAATGCCGCGTCGTTCTAAAATTTGACGGCAGATGGCACCGGCGAGAACAAGAGGCGCTGTTAGCCTGCCGGAAAAATGGCCGCCGCCTCTCAGATCAGAAAAACCGTGATATCGGAGAAAAGCAGCATAATCGGCATGACCGGGGCGCGGAATATCTTTCAGAGATTCATAATCTTCAGAATGCTGATTGCTGTTTTTGATGACGACGCAGAGAGGTGCTCCGGTTGTGATCTGATTACAAATGCCGGAGACAATGATCGGCGTATCACTCTCTTTGCGGGCGGTAGCGGTCGGATCATTTCCAGGAGCTCTGCGAGCCATCTGCTTTTTTACTGCCTCTAAGTCAATCGTTTCTCCGGCGGAAAGTCCTTCCAGCACCATGCCGATCATAGGGCCATGACTTTCTCCAAAGATTGTTAGTTTTACACGTTCACCCCACGATGACATGGACATTTCCCCCTAATTGTTTAAAATCTTCAAAAAAATTCGGATAGCTTTTTTGGATTGCTTCTGCGCCATGAATGGTCACTGGACTCTCAGCGGAGAGGGCAGCAATCGAAAGCGCCATCACGATTCGATGATCATGGAAGCCGTCCACTTCTCCGCCGTGAAGAGCCGAGACTCCATTGATAATGAGTCCGTCCGGCTTTTCTATAATATGGGCACCCAAAACACTAAGCCCGTCGTGAATTGCTTTTAGACGGTCGCTTTCCTTGATTCGCAGCCGCTGAGCATTCGATATTACTGTCTTTCCGGGACTGAGAGCGGCACAGACGGCAAGCGCCGGAACAAGATCCGGAATTTCACCCGCATCGATCTCAATACCGGAAAGTGTCCCGGCTTTTGCATGAAGAGATCCATCTTTTTCCCAGTTTATTTGTGCGCCGAATTTTTGAAATAATTCCAGGGCAGCGCGGTCTCCCTGAGCAGAATCTTTTAAAAGGCCCGAAAGAGAAAGATCACTGCCAAGAGCCGACGCTGCGAGAAAAAATGCCGCTTGACTCCAGTCGCACTCAACAGCGAGCCGGCACGCGTGATAAGTTTGCCCTCCTGGAATCTGCCATCCGGTTTCGGTTGGAATGACTGTAACGCCGAATGAGACCATTGCTTCGATCGTCATTTCTACGTATCCGGTACTTTGCAGCGGCGTTGTCAAAACAATTTCACTGTTCCCTTTTAGCAGCGGCAAAGCGAGCAAAAGACCTGTTATAAACTGACTGCTGACATTTCCAGGCAGTTGAAAAGTGCCGCATGTAAGCTTTCCGGAGATTGCTAATGGAAGGCCTCCTTTTGTATCACAGGTAAGGCCATGTGCAGGCAGACAGTCAAGATAGCAGCCAATCGGTCTCTGCGGAAGACGTCCGTGGCCTGTGAAAAGTGCCGGAATTCCTAAAGCACCAAAAATCGGAATTAAAAATCGCAGAGTAGAGCCGCTTTCTCCGCAGTCTACCGGTACGGGGCCGAATGGAAGGGAATCTTTCTTTAGTCCGGAGACGCGCAAAAGATTTCCCTGAAGCGCAACATGTGCGCCCAGTACCGAGATGGAACGGATTGTTGCCTCGATATCTTTGCTGTCCGCGACCGGGGAGAGAAGGCTTTCTCCCTGAGAGAGCGCGGCACAAATAATCGCACGGTGGGCAGCACTTTTGCTGGGTGGAACAGAGAGCTTACCAGAAAGGCTTCCGGGAGAAATCACAACGGAACTCATTTTAACACCTCGCACAGCTTTGGCAATTCTGAGCGTGGAGTTTTACGGAGAAAAGCGTCGCCGATTTGATGCAGAAAAACGAGATTGATACTGTCTGCGGTACTTTTTTTATCGTTTCCAGTGGCGGCAATCAAGTCGTCGATGGATTCTGTAAAAGAAGTGGGGAGCGCATATTTTTGCAGCGATTCTGCAATTTCAGTATGAGTTCCGGTAGGCGTAACGCCTAATCCTTCGCCAATCTTAGCAGCGATCACACAGCCGATTCCAACAGCGGCACCATGGGTAAGACCACCGTAGTTTTGCAGCCGTTCCAGCGCATGACCGAAAGTATGTCCAAAGTTGAGCATCATTCGTTCACCGGTATCAAATTCATCTCGTTCCACAACGGCACGCTTAATTTCAATGCACTGACGAATTAGATCGCAGAGCTTTTCCGAATCCTGACGCAGAGAATTTTGATTGTTTTCTTTTAAAAAGTCAAACAAAACTTCGCTTTTGATACACCCGTATTTAATGGCTTCTCCCATGCCGTCTGAAAAGAATTGATCAGGAAGCGTCTTTAATGTGTCGGGATCGATCAGCACAAAGGAGGGCTGATGAAAAGCCCCAACCATATTTTTGCCCTGCGGCAGATCAACGCCTGTTTTTCCACCGACAGAGGAATCAATCTGTGAGAGCAGACTGGTGGGAACTTGAATAAACGGGATTCCCCTTAAAAAGCTGGCCGCTGCAAATCCGGCCATATCTCCGGTGACTCCGCCTCCCAATGCGACGACAAAGTCGGTACGAGTCAGATGTGCTTCACAAAAAGCATTGTAAAAGGAAGAAATCGTTGCAAGCGTTTTTCGTGCTTCTCCGGCTTCAAAAGAAGCAGCAGAAACAGAAAACCCGGCTTTTTTTAAGCTCTCTTTTGCTCTTTTACCATAAAGGGGCAGTGTATTGCTGTCTCCGACGACACAGCAGCGAGCAGCCTTCGGGAAAATTTGGGCAGCACGTTCGCCAAGTTTTTCCATACATCCCGGCTCAATTTGAATTTCATAAGGATGTCCAACCTGTATCTGTAAAATCATTCTCCCAATTCCTCCTTTACTAAACGACCTTGCCGAAGAAGAGATTCCAGTTTTGGCTGATCTTTAGCGGCAATCGCATCCCGAATCGCACTGAGATTGCGGATCAGTGTATTGAGTTCCGTTTTAAGCGGTTCTGCATTATCCAAAAATAGTTCGGACCAGAGCACTTCATTGATATTGGCGACTCTGGAGACATCTCGATAACTGCCAGCCGAAAAGCCTCGGTGCTGCGGGCAGCAGGGGCTCATCACATAGGCGCAGGCCAAGGCATGCGGAATCTGACTTGTAAAAGCGATCATTGCATCGTGGTGCTCCGGCGTTGTGATGATCGCGCGGCCGAAGCCAAGTTCGTAGGCGGTTTCTTTTAAAATTTCAACGGCACTTTGGGGAGCACCGCAGGGAACGATCAGATAGCTTGCTCCGCGGAACATATCAGCCTGTGAAGCAGAAAATCCATGTTTTTCCGTCCCGGCCATCGGGTGGCTGCCGCAGTAGGTGAATCCGCCAAGCTGAGAAAGTTCCCTGAGTTTGGCACAGACCGCAGTTTTGATTCCGCAGACATCCGTGACAATTCCATCCGGATTGAAAGCATGCAGATGAGATTTTACAAATTCAATATCAGAACCAGGATAAAGGCATAGATAGGTCAAATCTGCCGATTTTAAATCTGATAAATCTGCTTCTTTTTGAATGGCACCGATAGAGAGGGCCTCTTCCAGAACGGCAGGATCGCTGTCAAATCCTGTAACAAGGCTGTCTGTATATTCAGAAAATGCACGGGCAAGGCTTCCGCCAATCAGCCCTAAACCCACAATTACAATTCGCTTTTTCTGCTTCAAAAATTATTGCACTTCCTTGCCAAAAAATTCTGCTGTCTTTTTAATTTTGTCGGAAATTTTGTCGAATTGATCTGGAGTCAGACTTTGCGCACCATCTGAAAGCGCCTTTGCAGGATTATTATGCACCTCAATAATCAATCCGTCTGCTCCGGCCGCGATTGCTGCCATAGAGAGCGGCTCTACCAGCCATGAAATTCCGCTGGCATGGCTGGGATCTACAATCACAGGCAGGTGAGAGAGGCGCTTTAAAATCGGAACGGCGGAAATATCCAGGGTGTTGCGCGTATAGGTCTCATAGGTGCGAATCCCGCGCTCACAAAGGATGACCTGATCATTGCCGCCGGCCATAATGTATTCCGCACTCATCAAAAGCTCTTCAATGGTGCTGGAAAGACCGCGCTTTAAAAGAATTGGTTTTTGAATATGACCGAGCTCTTTTAAAAGCTCGAAATTCTGCATATTTCGTGCGCCGACTTGAATGATATCAACGCCTTCATTGAGAAACAATTCAATATGAGCTGGACTCATAATTTCCGTTACGATCGGCATTCCGGTAACATTTTTTGCCTTTTTCAGAAGCTCCAGTCCCTCTGCTTTAAGCCCCTGAAAAGAATAGGGACTGGTGCGAGGTTTAAAGGCACCGCCGCGTAAAAACTGTGCCCCGGCTTTTTTAACGCGTTTGGCAACTTCGGTGATTTGGGATTCACTTTCTACGCTGCAGGGACCGGCAATCATTGAGAAGTTGCCGCCGCCGATCTGTTGTCCTCCGGGAAGTCGAATTACGGTATCTCCCGGGTGAAATTTGCGATTTGCTTTCTTATAGGGTTCTTGGACCCGTTTTACATTTTCAACAAACTCCTGTGCCGCAATATAGTCAATATCAATTGCACTGGTATCTCCTAAGAGTCCCAATACGGTGCTCTGTGTGCCAATCCATGTATTCACCTGAACATGATATTTCTGTACTAATTCTTTGGTGAATGCTTCAATTTGTTCCTTTGAACACTCCGACTTTAAAACGATAATCATATTCTAAACCCCTTTATCTCATTTAAAAAAATAAAAGGCAAAGCTGATCGCTTCAGCTCCGCCTTTTTCACCATTCCAATGTTCTGTATCAACAGAAACTTTTATCTGCAGAGGAACTTAACACGAATTTTACAGTATAAGAAATTAACCTGCGCCATAAAATAGCGAAGGAAATCAAAACCTGTAAATCGTGTGGAAAGCATTTGAGCAGTCATGGAAAAGCTCCTTTTTGTTTGATTAAAACCATCATACTTCACTTTGAAGGAATCTGTCAAGAACTTTATTGATTAAAAGTGAAAAAGTGAAATACAACTTAGTCTGCATGAAGAAGCTCCATAACCAAACAGGCGGCTTCTTCACTGGTATTTGAAACAGGAATCACGTAGTCGGCAGCTTTCTCATAAATCGGCTGGCGTTTTTCATAGAGAATACGCATAGCTTCTTCTCGATTTTCGCATTCCAAAAGCGGCCTGCTGTGATCATCCTTTAAGCGTTGTTCAATGAGTGCAAGCGGTGCATCCAGCAAAACAGTGATCCCGGTCTCTTGGAACAGTTCTGTGTTTTTTGGATTGAGCAGGCATCCTCCACCGGCAGCGATGACAAGCCCCTCTTTGCGGGAAAGAGTTTCAACCGCTTTGGTTTCCATTTCCCGAAATGCTTTTTCGCCATCCTGTGCAAAAATTTCTGAGATGGTTTTTCCGGACTCTTTTTGGATATAAGAATCTATATCGATAAATTCCCGATTCAGTGCGTTGGAGAGAATTGCGCCTACCGTAGTTTTTCCGCATCCCATAAAGCCGCAGAGAATAATGTTCCCAAAACGGCGCTGCATAGCATTTTGAGCGTCTTTGATAATCGGTGTAACCTGTTCTGGCAAAAATGTTTTTCCGGTCCAAATCTTTTGTGCGGCAGCAGCTTGCCATACCAGCATGCCCATTCCGCCGATGGCTGAAATTCCATTCTTTTTGGCTAGGTGCAGAAGACGAGTGGTAAGCGGATTATAAATTGCATCAAAGACAGTATTACAGGCACATACAACCATTTCACTGACAGGACAGTCTGCAAGGTGAGGAAACATTCCAACGCTGGTAGCATTGATCAGAAGATCAAAAGTTTCTCCTGATTTTACCATTCCCTCCAGTTCTTCAAATGAACAGAGATCAATTACAGCATTTTCTTTGCCAATTTTCCGGCAAGTTTCGCTTAAAGTTTCTGCAATCCGGTCGCAGCGTTGATGAAAGGAAAAAACGGCATTGCCGTCTTCGAGCGGCAGCTCGTTTTTATGACGATGTAAAGCAATTGTCAAATGCGGATTTTTACTTTTGCGCAGAATTTCGTTGATAAATACCTGCGCGACACCGCCGTTTCCGAGGATCAAACAATGTCCCTGCAAAGAGAAGCCGGCATCCTGAATGGTATGGAGAAAGCCATCCCCGTCAGTGGTATGGCCAATTAATCGACCATTATGATTTTCAACCGTGTTGACGCTGCCGAAAGCTTTTGCTTTTTCATCAGTCTGATAAAGCAGCGGCAAAATCGATTGCT
>ENA-UOOK01004128-UOOK01004128.1-fermentation-metagenome-genome-assembly--contig:-NODE-4128-length-15846-cov-9.688177_pt1 | contig 15846 bp, 8 predicted proteins | sample MGYA00245777_ERZ724023 | MGnify/ENA primary metagenome ERZ724023 (study PRJEB28704, sample SAMN03018312) | fermentation metagenome | biome: anthropogenic terrestrial biome; feature: soil; material...
GCTATACGCTATTTAAATGACGGTACATTAATTGCCGGAAAGCATTATATTAACAGTGAGATATGTGGAAACGTAACCGGATTTACACAGGGGCTTTCAAAAGAAAATGAATTGTCTTTAAGCTTTGATGCTCCGTACGATGCAAACGATTTAATAGGCAAATATGTTCACATTTTTAACGATGGAGAGCAGTGCGGAGTATATAAAATAGAAGGCATCGTATCCCAAGAGACAAATGATGTAACTATTAATGTTGGTAAAGCATCATTTATTAAAGGATACGTAAACGACAACGATTTTGAACAAGGATTCACATACAACATAAGCCAGGGCAACAGATTTAGCATCCCTCTTGGATATATGTCGGGACCTAGTGCACTGATTACAGGAATTAATGTAACGGGTATTGATGGTCAAAACACCATTAATTTAGGCGATACATTGCAGATTGTTGCAGAGATCGAGCCTGAAGATGCTGTGATTAAAGATATAGCCTGGAGTATAGTTGATGGTGATGGTGTTGCAAGCATTAATTCAAATGGTCTGTTTACACCGACTGCAAAAGGTACAGTAACTGTCAGAGCTGATGCTTTGGATGGTTCAGGTGTTTACGGAGAAGCTGTTATTACTATTACAGAAAACAGACCTCCTATAATCAGTCCGTTGATCGTGAATTTTGATCTTGACGAACCAAATGATATTAGCACCGAGATTGGTTGGCGTAGAGCAGCATCAGTAATTGATGTAGTGTATGATTCAACAAACCTGGAGATAAATACTGACTATGTTATCAGCGAAGACCTCCTGACCATCAATAAAAACTTTATTTTGGATTTAAATCCATCCGAAGATGATAAAATGGTATTTGATATTGTTTTTGATACTATGGATACCGTAAGCCTTTCGGTTTATGCGGTAAGTGACTACATTCCAAGCTGTGACACTTCACTTAGTGATTTAACAGTTGGAGGAGAAACAATTGATGGCTTCGCGGCAGATAAGACATCATATGAGTTGACTCTACCATACGGTACGGCAATAGCACCAACAGTGGACGCAGATGCAAATGATCCGAAAGCTTCGATAAAAATAACACAGGCGGCTACACTACCGGGCAATGCAACAGTACTGGTAACCGCTGAAGATAATTCGACAGTAACTTATGTTGTTGCGTTTGATTTAGCTGAAAAGCCAAACACTGTACCAAACCGTAAATCAAACATACCCGAAGAAAAGGCAATGACCGTGACAGTAAACAATCAGGTAACCTTCGACCTTTCGTCCATATTTGAGGATGCTGATGAAGACCCATTAAATTATAAAGTATCTATAGATGGTGCGGCTATGGTTGAAATTGATGCTATTTACAACTATACCCCTGCTGAGACAGGTACTGCTACGTTAGTATTTAGAGCTAACGATGGGAAACAGGATTCAGTTGACGTATACAAAGTGATTTTAACAGTGGATATTCCTCAAGATGAGGAGAAATATAACCTGACAATTACAGCAGGAGCAGGCGGAACAATAACAGAAGGTGTTAGTGGAGAGTATAAAGAAAATGCTACTGTAAGCATTAAGGCAAAAGCTAACGAAGGTTATCGGTTTGACAAATGGACATCAATTGAAGGTGGAGCCTTTGCAGATGCAAATAGCGCAGCCACGACTTTCACAATGCCTGCAAATGAAACTACCATTAAGGCTAATTTCATAAAAGTCGAAGATGAAGATGAAGATGAAGACGAGGATGAAGACGACGACAACGGAAGCGGTTCACAGCCAATAGAAACGTCTACTCCTACACCTGTCACACCTACACCAACGCCGATTCCACAAGCACCCGTTTATGAAGCGGTTGTTTCAGAAACAGGTGTAAACATAGCTTCACAGCCTATTGATGTTGATTTGGAAGCAGGAAGAGCAACAGTTGACATGGAATCTTATGAAGGTGAACTTTTTGGAGATGAAGAAACAGCGGTTATCACTATACCGACTATACCGAATGTGAATGCATACACGCTTAATCTTCCTGCATCATCATTGTCAGGTGGTGAGAGCTCACTAGCACTCGCTACCGAAATAGGCAGAATAACTATTCCCGAAAATATGCTGGATAATGTTCACACAAGTGGCGGAGAAATTGCCGGGATTACTGTAAGCAAGGGCGATAAATCTCAATTATCCGATGATGTTAGTAGTGTGATAGGAGAACGACCGCTAGTACAGCTTACTATGACAATCAACGGACAGCATACGGAATGGAACAATCCAAATGCAACCGTAACTGTTGAAATTTCTTATACACCAACTACTGAAGAGCTTAAAGATCATGAACACATAGTCGTTTGGTATATTGACGGCAGTGGAAATGTTATTTCAGTCTCTAATGGACGATATAATCCAGAAACAGGAACTGTGACTTTTAGCATTAACCATTTCAGTTATTATGCTGTTGCATACGTGCATAAAACCTTTAGCGACATAGGTGATAAGGTATGGGCAAAGAAACAAATTGAGGTTCTGGCATCTAAAGGTATTATAAACGGCACCGGTGAGAATAAATACTCACCTGATTCCAATATTACCAGAGCTGATTATCTACTGCTGCTTATTAGAACTTTTGGTTTGACAGCAGATGTTAGCAGCAATTTTGATGATGTGGAGCCGGGAACTCATTACTATGATGCGGTTGGTATTGCTAAAGAATTGGGTGTTACAAATGGAATTGGAAACAACAAGTTTGCTCCAAGGGAAAATATATCACGTCAAGACATGATGGTTCTGACAGCCAGAGCTTTGGAGAAATTTAAAGAGTTGAACCTAACAAGCGATATTACAATTTTGAACAAATTCAGTGATAAAAATGAAATCGCTGGGTATGCAGAAGAAAGCTTAGCCACGCTGGTTAAAGAAAGTCTTATTATAGGAAGCAATAATATGTTGTTCCCTAAAGACAATACCACCCGTGCCGAAGCTGCCGTATTTCTATATCGAATATTCAACCAATTCCCTAACTAAACACATTTGTTTCTCGTAAGAGATTGAAAAGTAAAGAAGCGTGTGTTGCCTAATATTTAGGTGGCACACGCTTTTTTTCTCCAAATTTAGGACAAATAACTGAGTAGCTTCAACTTTTCCTTTTTGAGTAGAGTGTATAGCATTCAAATCGAAAAGAATAAGAACAATAAGTTTTTTGCTTCGCAAAAAACGAGTCTAAGCAATTTCTTGCGATATTATTAAAATGGTAAAAAGCAGTTCTTTTTATGCAACATTTATAAAAAACTATCTTAAAACAAATGAGAATTTATACAAATCAACAATAAAAAAATAAAAAAACATCCAAAATCGTCATATGAGAATAATCATAATAAGTTGACTGGAGTTGATATTAAAGGGTTTAAAGAAAAATGATGATTTTTCTAACCGATTTATTGACATTGTTTTAAGTATACCAGCAGAATATAATTATCATGAAGAGAAAAGATGAGCGCGCATCTTTGACCTATATGTTGCATTAGTGTATGCCATATGAAAATTATACAAGACTAAAAAATCTACATTATAATATCGCTTAATATTTTATTCACAAGTAACAAAAAATAGTAACAACAAAATTTGAAGAAATTAAGAAGGAGTGAATTAATCATTATGAAAAGAAAGATGGTATTAGCTTTTACAATTTTACTTACATTCTCGATGATTTTGTCCGCTTGTACATTACCGGCAACACAGAACACCACTGCGCCTGTTGCTGAGGGCACAACAGCGGCTCCTACAACTGCAAAACCGACAGAACCTGAAAAACCCGCAAAACTAAGACTTTTTTATGTAACACAAGGTAATTCAATTAAGGAAGATTTTGATTTTGCCGATAACCAAATACTAAATGTAATAACTAAGGCAGCGAATGTAGAAATTACAGAGGTAATAGTTCCACCGTGGTCTGATACAAAAACAAAATACAATTTAATGATGTCCTCAGGTAACCTTAGCGATATTATTCATTTTAATGGTGTTGATACACTTATTAATGATGGTGAAAACGGTGCGTTTCATGATTTAACTGACTTTGTAAAAAACAATAAAACAGTAAACGAACGCTATGCTCCATATTTTAAACAATTACAGGCTGATGACGGAAAAATTTATGCTTTGCGTACACTTCCGGTTGATGGCGATCTCAACAGCTCAATGTTTGTCAGATGGGACGTGCTTCAGGATCTGGGATATACAGCGCTTCCAACCACCCTTGATGGATGGCTTGACGCTATGAGAGCACTTAAAGCAAAATATCCTGATTCAGTACCATATACCACCATGGACAACTTCCACTTCTGTGAATTTATATTTAACTGCTTTGGAATATCCGGAAGAGGAATTGGCTGGCAGCAAAATTTTGGAAAGGTTATCCATGCGTTTGAGCATCCGTTATATAAAGATGCTTTGAAGGTGTACAAAACAATGCTTGAAGAAGGCCTTATGGATAAGGAATTTATTACAAGCAAGAGAGCTGATTTTGATGAAAAGAGATACAATAAAAAAGCATTGGTAAACCAACAGAACCTTGGTATGGCAATGGTATTCTTCCCAAACTACATAGATAAAGGAATACTTGAAGCAAGATCCATCCCTGCTGAATGGCCTTTAGTCGATGATCCTCGCGTTGATCCTAACGCTGTTTATGAAGGAAAGCTTGCCGTAGGTAATACGGGATTGTCAATAGCTTCAACCACAAAAGAATTAGAAGGCGCAAAAAGATTTGTTGAACAGCTTCTGACAAAAGAAACAGAATTATTATGTACTTGGGGTATTGAAGGCATTGACTACAATGTTGTAAATGGCGAAAAGATAGAAGTTATAGATGATAAGTCAGGCACACAGGGTCTTTCCGGAAGCTCTAGGAGCTTATATCGTTTCCTCTTTGGTAATAATACAAGAGTAAATATTGCGAAATCATTCCAGGCTGGGATTAATAAGTTAAGAGCAAATGTACCCGGTATAACCGAAAAAGAAATTGAAGATTATACAAAATTGTGCTGGTCACAATATGACAAGATACTTGATATTAATGCCAAACAACCTTCAAAAGCTGCATTTACTTACTTTATAATTCTTGAACCCGACACTAAGTCAAGAGCAGCTGAAGCAAATGCTGAAGCAACTGCAATTGCAGCAAAAGCTATGAGAGGCGACATATCATTTGAAGAATTTGATGCACAGGCTGCTACATTCCTGAAAAAATACCAATTCATCACAGATGAATATAACCAAAAAATGCCTGCAGCTCAAGCAAAAGTTGATTAAGAAACATAGTTAATTAGAAGACAACCTATAAAAATATACCGGGGGTTTAGTAATATAAGCCCCCGGTATATAAGAATATTAATATATGTTGAATTTAAACTCAACATATATAGACCATTAATTGGATGCATGCGCAACTTGTTTTGCATAGCCAAAAAGAGATGACCTTCGGTCGGATATCTTTGGTAACGTTATGTAAGCAAAATGCAGCACATGCGTGAGGTAAATTGAAAAAGAACTCGAATAATATATATTGGAATATTTGTGAAATTTCTTTTTCAATTTGTATAGACAGGTATTTGAATGTACATCTATAGTAGTAAATCTGCCGAAGTGATATGCGTAGCTTAAAGGATGGTTTTTCGTATTGATCACTATGGTGGTTTCAAGGTCAGATGTTCAGAAAATCCATTCACATATAGGCAGGAGGTAACCAAGTTGGTTAAAAACGCAGACGAATTAGCTCTTACAGTGAAAAAGCAGCAGAGCTTAAAAAGAAGCCACGGCTTCAGTAAAAGTCGGGATATTCCTTTATATTTGCTTCTTCTACCCGGGGTTCTGTTACTCTTTGTATTTAATTACATACCACTTTTCGGGGTTGTAATTGCTTTTGAAAATTATGTGCCATTTAAAGGCATAATGGGTAGCGATTGGGTTGGATTTAAAAATTTCGAATATTTTCTTTTGGATAGAAAATTTTGGAGCGTTCTACAAAATACAGTTGAAATTAATTTATTACATTTAATCTTTGGCTTTCCGATTCCAATTATGTTCGCATTACTCCTAAATGAAATATGGTCAACGAAGTTTAAAAAAATAGTTCAGACAGTCAGCTATTTACCGCACTTTATTTCTTGGGTTGTTGCTGCAGGTATATTTTTATCAGTTCTTTCTCCAAGCACAGGTCTGGTAAATGTATTCTTACAAAATGTTCTTGGGATTGAACCAATTCACTTTCTAACCATAGAAAAACTCTTTCGACCAATACTTGTTGTAACCGGAGTGTGGAAAGGGTTTGGTATGAGTGCAGTTTATTACTTGGCAGCTCTTTCATCGATTGATGTACAGCTATATGAGGCAGCGAAAATTGATGGTGCAGGTAAAATAAGACAGACCTGGCATATTACTTTACCCGGAATAAAAAACATAACGATTGTTCTATTGGTTTTACAGGTTGGTTCTATGGTATCCATAGGCTTTGAACAAATATTCCTGATGTATAATCCGCTTCTTTATGAAATAGGTGATGTCATCAGCACCTATACATATCGGCTCGGTATAGAACAAGCACGTTTTTCACTTACATCTGCAATAGGTCTTACTCAGTCTATTGTAAACTTTATTTTGGTATACTCCACAAATCGGCTTTCAAAGGCTGTTGCTGGATGGTCGTTATGGTAAGAAGGGGAGATAGAGATGATAAAAAGAAGCACAGGTGAGGTAATATTTCAGGTTGTAAATGTAACTATTATGTTGATGATTATGGCATCTATAATCCTTCCGTTGATGAGTATATTCAGTCTGTCAGTAAGTGACAGAATTGCAGTTTCGACTATGAAGGTTGGGCTCCTGCCGGTAGGTTTTAATTTAGGTGCATATACTAAAATATTGAGTAATGCGTTATTCCAGCGCTCCTTAATTAACACAGTGGGCATAACGGTCTTTGGAACCGCCATATCTATAATTGTTATAACCATGATGGCATACGCTATGTCAAAACAGTATTTCTTTGGTAAAAAGTTTATTACCTATTTTATGATTATAACAATGTATTTTTCAGGTGGTCTTATTCCATCGTATTTGCTTATGACCAAATACTTAAAGCTCGGAAACACCTATTTAGCATATATACTACCGGCGCTTGTAAATGTTTTTTATGTTATTGTTATAAGAAGCCAGATAGAAGCAGTTCCAGGAGAGCTTTTTGATTCGGGAAGCATTGATGGTGCCGGTGAAATGAGGATCTTATTTAATATAGTTCTTCCTGTTATAGCTCCTACAATTGCAGCTATAAGCATGTTCCTTGCTCTTGGAAAATGGAATATGTGGTTTTCAGTTCTTCTATATGCAACGGATAAAAAGATGTGGTCATTACAGTTTTACCTAAGAGAAGTCGTTTTTGCAAGTTTCCTGGAATCGACTACGCTGACTACAGGGACCTCAATAGATGCGGAGGTAATACCTTCAGAAAATATGCGGATGGCTTCAATAATACTTGTAGCTTTGCCTATAGTAGCAATATATCCTTTCATACAAAAATATTTTGTAAAGGGTATTATGGCAGGTAGTGTTAAGGGATAAAAATGTGTGTTGGAAGTTCAATGAGTGCTTGTGCGAATTGCGCACTAAAACGCTTGATTTCAAGAGATGAAATTATGGAACGAAATTTTCTATGCAAGAAACGGGGTTTTACAGTTTCTTGCATTATGATTGTTTCCCAGAAAGTCGTGAAACGACTTTTTCTGCAGGTTTATATGCAAGAAATTGCAGCTTGCTGTAACTTGGTGCAATCACAATATGGTTATCCAGCCTTCTTTCGAAGACTGATGAAATTTAAGATATCTTAATTTTCACCGGAAAGTCACTTCGTGGTTTTCCGGGTGATGATCACATTATATAATAAAGAAAAGAGAATACTTATGAATGAGCCGCTTAAAGTCGCTCTCGTTGGCGCCGGAAACCGAGGAACCGTGTATTCCGATTATGCGCTTGTTGAGCCTGAAAAAATGAAAATAGCAGCAGTTGTTGAACCTGATTCATTCAGAAGAAAGCATGCAGCAAATAAATACAATGTACCTGAAGCTAATTGTTTCAGCACTGTGCAGGAATTTTTGGAGAAACGCATAAAAATTGACGCTGTAATTAATGCAACAATGGACAGGGATCATATAGACACAGCTTTGCCACTTTTAAAGGCAGGATATGATATGCTGCTTGAAAAACCTATATGTCTAGACAAAAATGATCTTTATAAATTGTATGAATATGCGCAAAAATATAGCCGCAGAATAATGGTTTGCCATGTTCTGCGGTATGCACCGTTTTATGTAGAGATAAAAAAGAGAATTCTTAAAGGTGAAATAGGGGAGATAATAAATATACAAACCGAAGAAAATGTGAGCTATCATCATTTTGCCACATCTTTTGTAAGGGGAAAATGGAGTAATAGTGATGTTTGTGGTTCGAAAATTATCATGCAGAAATGCTGTCATGATCTTGACCTTATAACTTGGCTTAAAAGTGGTATTGCACCAAAATACGTTGGTAGTCTGGGGGGGCTTATGAAATATAAGCCTGAAAATGCTCCGGTAGGATCAGGCTTAAAATGCCTTGCAGACTGTATAATTGAAAACACATGCCCATATTCTGCGAAAAAGATTTATGTTGAAAGCGGGCGTTGGGCTCAATATGCATGGACGAGCATTGAACATCTTGGCGAAGATTTAACAGAAGATGCAAAGATTGAATCACTCAAGAGAGATAATCCATACGGAAGATGTGTCTGGCATTGTGACAACAATGTGGAAGATCATCAAGCGGTAATGATTGAATTTGAAGATGGCTCAACTGCAGTGCACTCGCTGAACGGTGGTGTTCCAAAGCCTTGCAGAACCATACATATTACCGGAGAAAAAGGTGAATTAATCGGCAATCTGGAGGATGCATGCATAGAAATAAGACATCCTGATGCTCGAAAAGGTTATGAATATTCATCAGAAAAAATAGACATAAATGTCTCAAGAGACATGCACGGAGGCGGCGATCTAAGGTTGGTAGCCGATTTTGTCCAAACAATTAACGGGCAGACACCTTCAATTTCGTCGACAAATCTAAAGGATTCCATTTACGGTCATCTAATTGGCTTCGCAGCCATCGACGCCATGGAAGAAAGAAAAATAGTTGAGATAGAAATTTAACGAAGCGTAATATGGATTAAATTCCCCCAAACACCATAGCTTCCTCATTCTTTCTTAGGTGGGGGGGTAGAGTTCCCCACCTAAGCTCATTGCGTATTTTGCTACGTGAATCGCTTGATGTTCAGCTTTAACTGAACGGGTTCACTGCACCGGGTTGTAGCTTGCTATTTAATTAACAGTACCAGCCAATCATAAATGTGAAGCTTTTCCGGTATATCAAAAGTATATTCACCGTAATCGGATTCATAAAAGAATTTGCTATCCAATTCCTTCCACATACCGTCCGCACAAAGCTTTGATACTGATTTTAACTTATTAATATTTCGAATCTTTCCTTTTACTCTGCTTATACTGTCTGCAGCAAGATTTGAAAATGCAAGCAAAATCCCATTTTCAGAATCCCGTCTTACAGTAAGCATTTTCTGCTCAGCCTGTACATGGAGAGGAAATTTATTCCGGCTGAGCCAATCCAGTAATGCAGAAGACCAGGATATCCTCTGGTGATTAAAGAAATCATACCCGGCTAAATTACCAAATCCTGAATAAGTAGCAACTCTTCCTCCTAATGTATTCTCAAAAAGAACTGTTCCGGGCTGCATTTCACCAATGGGATTTATAATACTGGTCAGAACTTTTGCGTTTGGAGAGGGTACCAATTTGCTCCAATTCCCGCCGGGAATTCTTAGAGGCATTCTTTTTGCTTCCATATCATTAAGAATTAAGCCGTGAAATACTTCAGCACTGCTCTGACAATGGAACATGTCGCCAACACTTACGCCTATCATATCCCTGTATCCACGTTTCTCCAGAACCTCTGCTGCCTTACAATCAAGAAGAACGCCTTTTGAAAGAATTTTATCCAATTCGTTATCATCAGGAAGCCATGCTGTCAAACCATCAAGCAAAATTAAATCCTCATCTGATGCTTTTGAAACCTGGACATATCTTGCAGGAACACCCATAAGAAGCAAAACTGGATCCCATGTACGCCCTGTTCCCATGAGATCTCCAATGGAACTGTTTTGTGGCTCAATAACCTGAACCTTTCGGGCTGAATCAGGATCTGTCAGCATAGCTGCACCTTCTGCTTTCCAATCATTAAGTTTGAGCATGGCAAGACTATCCAGATAATCCTTTTTACCCCTAAGCAAACTCTCATACAAGGGTTCTTCATCCAGTGAAGAGCCTTCAAGATCATAAAGACTCAATGTAATACCGCTGCAACCGGCCAATTGGCCCAATGTCAGCTGAAATCCCGTAGCTGCAGCGGATTTTGCCCATCTTGTAAATCTTGTATTTTCAATTTCAGGACAATAATCAATCCTTTCCACTATTTGGCTTGCAATACTGGCTATTGTTTGATCCAGCATTAAATAGCTATTTACAAAGTCAGCAGGTGATACCTCGGTATATGGTCCGAAATGCGGTCTTATGATGGGCGTATATCCATCACCGGATATACTTTTAAGAAAATCCTTCCAGTTACGCCCTTCAACAGCATGAACATCAGGCATTGAAGTCATCAGAGCTATCCTTGTGAAAGGAGAAATCTTATGTATCTGATTGCAAACCCATGACGCTGTCTCACACATTGTATCATTCAAAAAATCGAGCCAGGCATTTCGTACTTCTACGGATTTAGTAATTTTTTCTATAAGGTATTCTCTTGTCAGGCTTTTTCCATATACAGAGGAAAACTTCCCCAGATGGTTTGGGCAATAGCAATACCAGTCTAATTCATTTTGACCCAGACCATGGTTGTGTAATCTAAAATCATCGTCAATCCAGATTACATCAGGTTTTGTCTCTGCCCAGACCTTTAGCTGCGTTCCCATAATTGCTCGAAACTTCACACCAAGAGGGCATGCACACCCCGGATTTTCAACGCCTTGGTGGTTAACCAAATATTCCCAGTCTAAATCCTTTCTATGGTCTGCTCCCCCTGTGGTAGCGCCAATAAGGTTTTGAAAATTTATTTGATATGATATTCCTGCTTCCCTGATATATGGTATAAATTCCTGCATTTCTTTCGCCCATCCGATTGCATGAACAGCTGTATCAGGCATATAATACCAATTATCTTTTAAATTTACGTAAAACTGTACTGCGTCAATATGTGTGCGTTTGCAGAATGAGATTAGCTCCTTGAGCCTTTTGCTTGTCATCTCATTTGATACATATGGTGGTCGTGGAAGAAAGTATCTTAAAATATATGTTGCTTTATTTTGCGCTAATTCCCATTTGTAATTCATAGTATTCATCCTTCTTTCCGCACTTTATTATAAAAACCAAAATCTATTTTGGTTAAATTGAATGAAAATATATGTATTTTTAATTGCTTTACTCGGGATTGCTATGGTAAACTAACCTTAATTACTTACTTGATGCAACCGAAAGTTATTACTTTATTATATCGTAATTACTGTTAATTACCAAGGTGTTTACATTTTCTTAGGAAAATGGTTTGTGTTTTCATTGTGTTATTATCACATGTAATGATAATGATTAAATAGGTTGAACGATGCGAACATACTTTGATTGATTTTTAAAGCGATCTGTTTGAACTCCGGTTTTATTATTGTGGCACTGATCGATATAAATGCGTTAATTGTATCTCATGGCAACTATGATCATACTTTTGGAAGACATCATAAAAAATTTTATCAACAGATATTATTTAACATCGGAGCAAACAGAGCAATACAACATATTCCATTATTCTGAAATATGTCTATTAAATGATCGGGGGGTAAATATAATGTTAAAAATGCCACACCAACATAATTTAGAATTGATGAAAACTATGAGACCATCCATGAAATATGACGGGTCAGAGCCCTTTGAAAATTGGCAATGCCGAGCGGCTAAAAAACTAAATGAACTGCTGGGTTTGCCATTTCAAAAATGTGACGATATGCTGACAATAGAATACAAAAAAGAGCGGGATGGTTTTACAGATATTCGCTTTTATTTTCAAAGTGAATCAGGCTATTTCGTTCCATGCAATTTATGGATACCAGCAGGAGCAAAAAAAACTCTTCCGGTTGTAATCTGTTTACAGGGGCATTCCACGGGTATGCATATTTCACTGGGAAAGCCAAAATATCCAGGTGATGAATCATCCATTAAAGATGGAGATCGTGATTTCGCTGTTCGCGTTCTAAAAGAAGGTTACTGTGCTCTTTCGATAGAGCAGAGAAATTTTGGTGAATGCGGAGGTAATGAAAAAGGACCGGACTGCTATAAATCTTCAATGGCTGCAATTTTAATCGGCAGGACTACATTAGGCGAAAGGGTATGGGATATACAACGGGCTATTGATGTTCTTGAAAAACATTTTTCGCAAGTGGATATGAAAAATATTATCTGCATGGGTAATTCTGGCGGAGGTACGGCTACTTTTTATGCCGGCTGCCTCGAACCGAGAATTAAATATATCATGCCAAGCTGCGCCATTTGTACATATGAAGATTCCATAGGCGCAATTGACCATTGTTCCTGCAATTTCATACCAGGTATCCGAAAGTATTTCGACATGGGTGATCTTGCGGGTCTGATTGCACCGCGTTATTTAGTTATTGTTTCCGGGAAGAATGACGATATTTTCCCATTGGATGGGGTACAAAAGACCTTTGAAATTGTTAAATTGCATTATAAGTACGCAAACGCACCGAATAACTGCATGCTTGTTGTTGGCAAAGAAGGACACCGTTTTTATGCGGATGATGCATGGTTGGCAATGAATGCCTACATAAGCGGATGATATATAGGTAATTGCGAAACTAAAAAACAAAAATTGTGGATAAACTTTTTTGTACAACGAAGTAATGCGGCGAAGGAAATGGGTGAAGCCCACTTTTTTATTGCATATAAGTTTGTTCTCACTTGATTTTGTCATATACTGAATGATATTATAATATGGTTATCACTTGGAAGGACACAAGGTGACTAGCTGATGAAATTTAAGATATCTTAAATTTCATCAGCCTTCGAAAAGAATGCTGGATAACTATGGGGAAAAATACAGCTAGGCAAAAGTATAACTATGCCAAATGTTTACTTATATCGACTGAATAGAATACAATGTATTAATTTGCTTTTATAGGTGCTAATCATGGTAAAAGATGAGACAGAAAATTTGAAGTTATTAAAAGAACTTATTACAAACACTGGTGATACCTATGCGTTTAATGGTGAAACGTCTGTTAAAACCATAGAGGTACTATTGGCTGTAATTAAAGATATGGGGTTAGATCCGGGCAAGACGGAAGAACTAAGAAAAGGATTAATGAGTTTATTTAATATAGAAATTTTAAACATGCCTGACTTAGAGAATAATCGCTTTATTTTCACCCCTAATCATGTTAGTGATTTTGATGCGGTTATATTGGGGCTATTGCATCCTAAGATAAGGATTGTTTCAAAAAACGACTGGACGGATAATAAAGCGTTAAGACGATTTTTAGATATCCACTATGACTTATATGGATTAGACCGCACGTCACTAAAAAGTTTACGTAGTTTATTAAAAGATGCTATAAATTATTTTAATAATAGTGATGAAATAAAACATTATTTAGTATTTAGCCAGGGGACAATTTCTGACTTTAATAATAATAGTTTGGAAAGAATTTCATCTATTGCTGCAAAAATATCAAAAAAAACGGACGTACCAATTGTTAATGTGTTCGTCGAGCAAGTATCATTACATTATCCAACTCGGATAGTCTTTGATAAGCCAATGATTTTATCAAAAAGAGATGATTTCCGCGAGATATGGTTAGAAAGAGAAACTGCTATACAAAAAACGTTAGTTCCTCCAGTCAGACCACCTAAATTGTCATATAAACATAGGAATAATAATAAACCGGGAGATACTTTCTTTAAGCGTATAAAATAAACACACCATATAAATACACCTTAATAAAAAGACTCACTAAGAAATTTCAAATTCTATTTTATACAAGCATAATTTTTCACGCTTAGGTTAACTTAAGAACACTTGTATTCATATCATGGCATTAAGTGCTGCGTTTTTTTGAATACAATAACCGGAGTAAAACATAAGAATGCAGCTTACAAAAGCCCCCAATAATAAAGGCAGGGTGTAGAAAGCTGCATGCATATTTGACTGGAGCGTGCAAAATGTTTTTAGAAAAAAGAAAATCACTTTTTCGGTTCAGCTTTTTAATATTAATTGTTTTTGTTTCTTTTTATGTTTCATTAATAGCCTTTACACCAAATCAAATGACTTTTTTAGCCGGTGAGGAATATCGAGTTGAATTTTTTTCGCCATTCCAGCTTAGGCTTTCAGCGGAAACAGCGGGGGTACGTGTTCAAAAGCTGAATGCAAGCGAAAGTCTGTCAAGTTTTACAAATCCATATTTATTGAAGTGTACCGGGTACGGGCAAAATAAAATCAAGCTCAGCCTTTTTGGTATTGTTCCGGTAAAAGATATTGAGGTAAACTCAATACCAGCCAGAGAATTGATAGTGTGCGGGAATACAGTAGGCATTAAGCTATATATTAAAGGAGTGCTGGTTGTGGGAATTTCAGGTGTTGTTACACCTGAGGGCAGAGAGGTAATACCTGTTAAAAATACCGGTTTGGAGACCGGAGATTTTATTATTGAAGTAAATAATAAAAAGATTGAAAAGATCTCGGATATGTCAAGAATAGTAGAAGAATCTGGCACGGGAGAGGTGGATTTGAAATATATCCATGAAAACCGAATATTGACTGCAAAAGCTGTGCCTGCGCAATGCATCGAGGATGGAAAATACCGTCTTGGGCTTTGGGTTAGAGACAGCACAGCGGGAATAGGCACTCTAACATACATTGAAGAGGAAACAGGCAAATTTGGTGCTCTTGGGCATGGAATAACGGACATAGATACGGGAATAATGATGCCGGTTAAAAACGGTGAGCTGTTAAAATCATCTGTGCATGGCATCAGAAAGGGAGTGCAAGGAAATCCGGGAGAATTGAAAGGTGATTTTTTAGATAGCCCAGAGGTGGTAGGGGATATATTTTGGAATACCGCTTTTGGTGTTTTTGGGCAAATCAGAACCAGCTCTATGACTAAACTATCGGGAGATAAATATCCTGTGGGAACAAGAAGTGTGGTTAAGGAAGGCCCTGCAATAATTCTTTCAAATATAGACGGAGATAGTGTTGAAGCTTTTAGTGTTGAAATTCAAAGAGTTGCGAAAAAAAACTTATCGGGACCCAAAAGCATGATATTAAAAATTACGGATCCTCGTTTGTTAAATGAAACCGGCGGGATAATTCAAGGGATGTCAGGCAGCCCAATTATTCAGGATGGAAGAATCATTGGAGCAGTAACACATGTTTTAGTTAATGATCCTTCCCGGGGATACGGAATATTTATTGAAACAATGCTTGGGATGAATTAAATATTCAGCACAGGTTGTCTGTACAAATACGGAAATGCTATGGTATAATTCAGACAATAAAATAAAACGTGTTTGTGAGGTCTTATGACTTTCCGGGAGATAATCACTTTAGCTGTTTAGCAATATTTATCAAATGCCCGCGGTGTAAAGCGTATTTTGCAAGCAAAAACGCGGTTTGGCGCACAATTCGCGCAAGCGCTCATTGAAT
>ENA-UOOK01004132-UOOK01004132.1-fermentation-metagenome-genome-assembly--contig:-NODE-4132-length-15832-cov-12.703936_pt1 | contig 15832 bp, 18 predicted proteins | sample MGYA00245777_ERZ724023 | MGnify/ENA primary metagenome ERZ724023 (study PRJEB28704, sample SAMN03018312) | fermentation metagenome | biome: anthropogenic terrestrial biome; feature: soil...
CTGGTGGCAGACCTCGACAAAGCGACTTTTTCCAATATCGAGCATCAGTCTATTAGCTTTGTCGTTCACACCATTAGACCTTGGCTGGTTCGACTCGAGCAGGCCATGAACAAGACACTTCTTTACCCATCTGAACGACAAGATTATTTTGTTGAGTTCAATGTGGACGGTCTTCTTCGAGGTGACTATGAAAGCAGGATGCGCGGCTATGCTACAGCCAGACAAAACGGTTGGATGAGCGCCAACGATATCAGGAGGCTTGAAAACATGAACCTAATATCAAAAGAAGAAGGAGGAGATCTGTACTTGATCAACGGCAACATGACCAAACTTGAAGACGCTGGCATCTTTGCCGGCAGGGAGGTGAAAGCAAATGGAAAAACGTAAGTTCTGGGTCTTTCAACGAGGAGATCCGGAAAAGGGAGAAACCGTCCTAAGACTGGACGGACCGATTGCAAAAGAGAGCTGGTTTGGCGATGAGGTCACACCGGCTCTTTTCTTGTCGGAGCTGGAAAGACATCCGGGAGATTTAACGGTCTGGATCAACTCTCCGGGCGGCGACGTCTTTGCGGCATCACAGATCTACACCATGCTCATGGACCATCAGGGAAAAATCACGGTCAAAGTAGAGGGCCTAGCCGCTTCTGCCGCTTCTGTCATTGCGATGGCCGGCGGCGAAGTGTTGATGAGTCCCTCTTCCATGATGATGATCCATAACCCGACGACCATTGCCGAGGGCTGGAAAGACGAGATGGAAAGAGCCGTAAACATTCTTGAGGAGGTCAAAGCCTCCATCATCAATGCCTACGAACTCAAGACCGGGCTTTCAAGGCATAAGATCTCCCAACTGATGGACGACGAGACATGGATGAATGCAAGGAAGGCAAAGGAGCTGGGATTTTGCGACGGTTTTCTTTTCACCGGAGAAGAAAGCGAACCGGAGGAAGGCATGGCTTATGCCGCCAGAAAAATGGTGGCTCAAGTCCTAAATAAAATCGGCCCTGATGCTGTTTTTAAGAAAGAAGCGGAGGATACAAAACCCGCAGAAAAAACAGACATCCAAGAACAATCCGAAACAGGCACAAGATACACAGAGCTGGAAAAAAGGCTCGAACTTTTACGTCATTAAGGAGGACGAAGAAATGAATAAAATTCAGGAACTGAGAAACAAGCGCCTTGAAGTTTGGGAAAAGGCTAAGGCATTTTTGGAAGAGAAGCGAGACGACAAAGGCATCGTCTCAGCAGAAAACACGGCCGCCTACGAAAAGATGGAACAGGAAGTCGTCGATCTTGGAAAAGAAATCGACCGCCTGGAACGCCAACGGGACATGGACATGAAGCTTAACGAGGCGACCAGCCGTCCTGTGGTGACAAACCCTATGCAGGCCAAGGAAGACAAGACCGGCAGGGGCAGTGATGCCTACAAGCGTGACTTCTGGAATCTTATGAGAAAGAAGAACGCTGTTATTACGAACGCCCTGCAGGTCGGTACGGACTCCGAGGGCGGCTATTTGGCTCCGGATGAGTTTGAACAGACGCTTGTGGAAGCGTTGGAAGAAGAAAACATCTTCAGAAAAATCGCTCATGTCATTCAGACCTCTTCCGGCGACCGCAAAATCCCCGTTGTTGCAACAAAAGGCACGGCTAGCTGGGTAGATGAAGAAGCAGCTATCCCGGAATCTGATCCTGCCTTCGGCCAGGTCTCCATCGGTGCTTATAAGCTGGCGACCATGCTCAAAGTCTCCGAGGAACTTTTAAACGACTCGGTCTTTGACCTGGAGAGCTACATCGCTAAAGAATTCGGCAGGCGCATGGGTTCTAAAGAAGAGGAAGCTTTCCTCATCGGCGACGGCACAGGCAAGCCTACAGGTATTTTCCAAACCGTAGGCGGTGGAGAAGTTGGCGTTACGGCTGCGTCGGATAAAGCAGTGACGGCAGATGAGCTGATCGACCTCTTCTATTCGCTCCGTGCACCGTACAGGAAAAATGCCGTCTTTATTATGAACGATGCGACGGTGAAGTTGATTAGGAAGCTTAAGGACAATACCGGACAGTATCTCTGGCAGCCGGCTCTTACGGCAGGCACACCGGATACCATTTTGAATCGTCCCGTGTACACGTCAAGCTTTGCTCCTCTGGCAGAGGGTGGAGCGTTGGCGATTGCTTTCGGCGACTTTTCCTACTACTGGATCGCCGACCGTCAGGGCAGGTCTTTCCAAAGATTGAATGAGCTCTTTGCCGCAACGGGACAAGTTGGCTTTAAGGCTACACAACGAGTGGACGGAAAGCTAATCCTGCCTGAGAGCGTGAAGCTCTTGCAGATGAAGGCCGGCGCTTAAGGAGGAAACGATGAACGCAGAGGAGCTTCTTCATCCATTAAAAGAAAATCTGGTTGTGGAGCATGACGCGGATGATCCCCTCATGCTCCGCTGCCTTTCCTCTGCGATTTCCTATGCAGAGGGATACCAGAAAAAAGGGCCGGATCACTATCAAAGTCATCCGATGACAGAAAGCACGAAGCAGGCCGTGATCGTCCTTGCCTCTTTCTTTTATGAAAGCAGGGACGGTTCTACGGCCGGCTTCTTTTCCGATTCTCCCGATGCTGCGAAACAGGTCTGGGAGACAGTGAAACTTCTGCTTCAAGGTGATAAGGACGTGATCCTATGAGCATTAAATTGACACATTTTATTGAGCTTTTCCGCGTGGAACAAGGAACGGACGAGGATGGTTTTCCGGTAGAGCGTGACGAACTTTTAGTAAGCGTCAGAGCCTACCGGGAAGACCGCTATGGCAGTGAAATGTGGAAGAATAGAAGTCTTTTTTCCAAAGCGACGGTGCTCTTTCGCATCCGCTCCATCCCCGGCATCACACTTGATACCCGGTGTGTGGTGGTGACGGAGGACGGCAGATACAACATCCTCTCCGTCGAAGATATCCGTCATAAAGGGCTCTACTGGGAGATCTTGGCTGAAAAGGTCGATACGGAAGGGGTGGTCAAAGATGGCTAGGTGTGAAATCAAGATGCCGGATGAGTTTTTGGACAAACTCTCAAAGCTCGGCGACCGCTTTGACCAGGCAGCCCCTAAGATTTTACAAAGCGGCGGCAAGGTTGTGCTTTCGCAGATGAAGGCAAACCTTGAAGGCAGGATCGGTAAAGATACCAAGTACCCTTCCCGCTCTAAGGGCGACCTTGTCAGAAGTCTCGGCATTACACCGGCCTTGCAGGATAGAAACGGCGAGTGGAATATCCGGGTGGGTGTCGGAGATTCCAAAGACCGTGAGGGTGTGCCGAATGCACTGAAAGCCCAGGTCTTGGAGTACGGAAAGTCCGGTCAGAAGGCAAAGCCCTGGATGAAGCCTGCCAGACGAAAGGCAAGAAAGCCTGCTATCCATGCGATGGAAGAGACGCTGAAAAGGGAGCTTGACATATGAGTGCATTAGCGGAACTGAAAAGAATAGCAGAAGAGTTAGGACTTCCGTCAGGAGCCGTTTCTTTTGAAAAGAAGGCACCGGAAACCTACCTCGTCTTTACACCGCTTTATGATGACTTGTTACTCTATGCCGACAACAGACCGTTAGTGGAGACGGAGGAAGTCCGCATCTCACTATTCAGCAAGGAAAACTATCTTCTTTGGAAAAGACGGTTGACGGACATCTTGCTGGAGCAGGACTTCATCATCACGGAGCGGAGGTTTTTAGAACTTGAAGAAGACACAGGATACTACCATTACAGCCTGGACGTGGCGAAAGAATACGTCAGATAAGGAGGAATGAACTATGGCAACGATAGGCCTGGACAAATTATATTATGCAAAAATTACCGAAGACGCATCCGGTGAGGAAACCTATGATGCGCCCGTACAGCTGGCGAAAGCCATCACGGCGGAACTGTCGGTGGAACTTGCCGAAGCGATCCTTTATGCCGATGACGGTGCATCGGAAATTGTAAAAGAGTTCAAAAGCGGAACGCTGTCGCTCGGTGTAGACGACATCGGCAGTACGGCGGCATCGGATTTAACAGGTGCCGTGATTGATACGAATAATGTGCTGATCTCCTCGTCGGAAGACGGCGGACTGCCTGTCGCTATTGGATTTAGGGCAAAGAAATCAAACGGCAAATACCGTTATTTCTGGCTTTACCGGGTGAAATTCGGAATTCCGGCGACGAACCTTGAAACGAAGGGCGACTCCATCACCTTCTCTACACCAACCATTGAAGGCACCATCATGCGGCGAAACAAGCCGGATGCGGAAGGAAGACATCCTTGGAAGGCGGAAGTGACCGAGGGCGATGCAGGCGTGGCTCAAGAAGTCATCACTGGTTGGTATGACAACGTTTATGAACCAGTCTTTACACCGGTTGCACCATAAGGAGGTTGGCGTATGTATCAAGAATATATGACGAAGATTAAAGTCGGCGAGAAAGAATATGAGCTTCTCTTAACGACTAAAGCGACCAAGGAAATCGCCGGGCGCTATGGCGGTCTTGAAAATCTCGGCGACAAGCTCATGAAAGCGGAGAACTTTGAGATGGCTCTGGGTGAGATCATTTGGCTGATTACACTTCTTGCGAACCAGCCGATCTTAATTCACAACTTAAAACATAAGGATGATAAACAAGAGCTTTTAACCGAAGAGGAAGTGGAGCTTTTGACTTCTCCGATGGATTTGGCGGAATACAAGGACGCCATTACGGACGCACTTTTAAAGGCGACCAAACGGAACATCGAAAGTGAGACTGACTCAAAAAACGCAGTGGCCGGGTAAGTGACGGAGAGTTATTTACCAGGCTTTTATATTTCGGGCTGAGCTGGCTTCACTTGTCGCAGGATGAGGTCTGGCTCATGCCCTTTTCTTTGCTCTTAGACCTAATGGAATGCCATAGACAATATGAAGGAATAGCAAGGCCCAAGCGAGAGTTTTCCATTGATGAGGTGATCCCAAGCGGGATTTAAAAAGTATTCACTGTGCAGGACGGCATCTACCCCGAGGGAAGGTGCTTTTTTCTTGCTCTTTTTCGGGAAGGAGGTGGCATAGATGGCAGATAAATTCGGTTTAAAGATTGGTCTTGAAGGCGAACGGGAGTTTAAAAAAGCCCTCGCCGACATCAATCGCTCGTTTCGAGTCCTCGGCTCGGAGATGAAGCTTGTTGAGTCGCAATTCGGAAAGAACGACCAGTCTTTGGAAGGCTCTGCAGCAAAACAGCGGCTTTTGAATAAAGAGATTGATGCGCAAAAGGACAAAATCAATACCTTAAAAGCCGCACTTGAGAATGCAGCCACCTCCTTCGGAGAAAATGACCGCAGAACCGATAACTGGCGGATAAAACTGAACGAAGCGGAAGCCGCCTTAAACGATATGGAGCGAGAACTCGACGAGTCGGCGGAAAGTGCTGATGAGTTGGGTGATGAACTGCAAGAATCTGGCAAGGCTGCAGAATCTTCCGAAGGTAAGTTCAAAAAGCTCGGTTCGGTATTAAAAGGTGTCGGAGCAGCGATGGGGACAGTCGCTGTAGCCGCCGGAGCTGCGGCTATCAAGCTCGGAAAAGAAGTCGTGAAAGAGTTCGGTGAGCTGGAGCAAAACCTCGGCGGATCGGAAGCCGTGTTTGGAAAGTATGCCGCGTCCATTCAAAAGACCGGTGAAGATGCATATAAGAACATGGGCGTTTCGCAAAGTCAGTATCTGGCAACGGCAAACGTCATGGGCGCTCTTTTTCAAGGCTCTGGCATCGAACAGCAAAAGAGTCTGGAATTGACCGAAAAGGCTATGCAAAGAGCGGCCGACATGGCATCCGTCATGGGAATTGACATGCAGATGGCTCTAGACTCCGTAGCAGGTGCAGCCAAGGGCAACTTTACCATGATGGATAACCTCGGTGTGGCGATGAATGCGACCAACATCGAGGCCTACGCACTGGCAAAAGGTCTGGACTTTACCTGGGCTAAAGCGACACAGGCGGAAAAAGCCGAGATGGCCATGCAGATGTTCTTTGAGAACACGGAGCAGTATGCCGGAAACTTTGCCAGGGAATCGACCGAAACAGTAACGGGTGCACTAGGTCTATTGCAGGCATCCGTTCATTCCTTTGTCGGCGGCTTGGGAAACGCCAATGCCGATATGACGAACCTGACGGCAAATGTTGTTGATGCCTTTGGCGCTGTTGTAGAAAACATCGTTCCTGTTTTGGAAAATGTCATCACGGCAATCCCTATTGCTGTGGGCGGCATTATTGAAGCCATCGGCGAGCTTCTGCCGACACTTCTTGAAACAGCAACATCGCTATTTACGCAGGTTTTGGAAACACTCCTGTCTCTTTTGCCTGAGCTGATCCCCTTTGCGGTGGAAGCCCTTATGACGATTGTGACGGCTCTGATTGAAAACCTGCCGCTCTTAGTAGAAGCGGCAACGACGCTGGTCACGGCTCTGGTGGAAGGGATCGGCCTTGCCCTGCCGACTTTGATTCCTGCCGCTGTACAGGCGATTGTGACGATTGTTCAGGGCTTAATCGAGAATCTGCCCTTGCTCCTTGATGCGGCTTTACAGTTGATCATGGGGCTTGCTGAGGGTCTGATTACGGCCATCCCTGTGCTGATAGAAGCCCTCCCTCAGATTATTGAAGCAATTATCAGTTTCCTGTTAGGGGCAATTCCGCAAATTATTGAGACAGGCATTGAGCTTTTGACGGCACTGATCGAGGCCTTGCCTGACATTATTGAGCAGATAGTGACGGCGATTCCGCAGATTATCGATGCCTTGATCACGGCGATACTCGGTTCAATCCCACAGATCATTCAAGCGGGAATTGATCTTTTGGTGGCCCTCATACGGGCACTGCCCCAGATTATTACGACCATTGTCAAAGCGATCCCTCAGATTATAGCTGCCATTGTGAACGCCTTTGCCGGAAATATCGACAAAATCATTATGGCTGGTGTTGAACTCTTTGTTGCTCTCATTAAAAATCTACCGACCATTATTGTTGAGATCGTCAAGGCTGTGCCGCAGATTGTTACAGGGATTGTCCAAGCCTTCGGCTCATTGATGTACAAGATTGTGGAAGTCGGCGGCAACATCGTCAAAGGCCTCTGGCAAGGAATCAAGAGCCTTGCTTCTTGGCTCTGGGATAAGGTGACGGGTTGGATTTCCGGTATCTGGGACGGGATCAAGAACTTCTTCGGCATCTCCTCGCCGTCCAAGGAAATGGCCTGGATTGGTGAGATGCTGGTTAAGGGTCTGGCAGGTTCAATTGAAACATCCGGTGATGAAGCTGTGTCGGCTAGTGAACGGCTTGTCCGTGACATAGGCGATGTGATGAATAGCTTGGGTGAAGATATGGAAACAGCAATCCCCACAGACTTTCACTTAAATGCCAAGAGTACTGTTCTTCCCGCAGGCGATACAAGCGCTTTCTCTGAACAAAGAATGCCGCTTATACACATTGAGCAGATGTTTGTCAGAAGCGAGGACGATATCCGGAAAGTTTCGCAGGAGCTGTATAACCTCATCGAAGCGGGTTCAAGAGCACAAGGCCGCTTCTCGCCGGCTTAAAGGAAGAGGTGATGATTGTGGGATTTATCTATGACGACGTTTCATCAAAAGATATGGGTGTGAAAGCAAGGCTTACCTCATGGCAGGTATCGGGCACACTTAGGAACTACTCCGCCGCTATTCCCGGAAAATATGGTGTGGCGGACTTTGGAGCAGATATGGATGCAAGGGAGATCCCTGTTTCCTGCTCTATTTTTCCTAAACTGCGTTTTTCAGACTTGGTGGAAACCTTGGACGGGATTGCTCTTTGGCTTTCTCCTGTGAACGGCTTAAAGCAGTTGATATTTGATGATGTGCCGGATCGCTATTTCATGGCCAGATTAAAAGACAAAGTGGACTGTGAACGGATTATCCGGGCTGCAGGCGTGTTTGAACTCTCTTTCTATTGTCCTGATCCCTTTGCATATGCTTTGGAAGATGAGGTCTTTACTATTATGACGACAGGGCAATCCGCAGTAACACGAAGCCTTGGAAACATCGAATCGAGACCTGTTTATTATCTAAAAGGAAGTCTGACGAAGGGTGCGGAAAATTATATCTCCATTTCCGTGGGTGGCATAGAGATGAAGATTGTAAACGCTGAGCTTTCTACAGGAGAGATACTTGCCATCGATACAGAGAAAATGACGGCCTATGTGGAGGATGGAAACGGCTTTGTACTGAGAAACGCCCTGCCTTACTTGCAGGAGCTGAACTTCCCGGAGCTTGCTGTCGGAGAAAACAGCATCCTGATTGAAGCAGTAAACGGGACATTTTCAGAACTTGAAATAAAGGCAAGAAGCCGCTGGAGGTGATGAAGCATGGCTCTTAAAATACATATCCAAACACAGGAGGATTTCACAGGCGAGTTTCCTCTTGAGTTTGCAAAGTCCGGTCTTTGGCGTTTTAACGAAAATGATATCGATGATCAGGGTTATCTTTTAGATTCCTCTGAAAACAATCGCAAAATGGAAGTCATTAATCGGGCCGGTACAACAGCGGGACTTCGAGCGGGGGCTATGGGCAACTATGTGCAGATAAACCTACATGATCCGGGAACGGAAAAGAGCTATCTGAAAGTCTCAAACGACGGCAGCATCTTTCAGAACATAGGCGATACAATTCTGGTTGGTGGTTGGATTAAGCCTACGATCTACTCCATTGGGAACACGTACTGTCCGCTCTTTAACACCCGATCCGGTCCCGGACATCCGATCTTTTATCTTTCCTTCTTTCAGGGAAGACCCCGCATTATGCTCTATAACGAATCGGGATCACTCATCTTGGACAGGACGACTTCTCCCTCTTTTTCTTTCGTGAATGGAGGAGTTTACTTTATCGCTTGTCTCATACGGCCAAACGCCAAGACGGCGCAGTACATCATAGGTGACAGGTCGGACGGCAAGTGCTGGATATCAGCGGTATATTCCTTTACAGGCGAGCTGAACCGCTCCTCAAAAGCCGATATTGTCCTTGGTATGCACGCCGGAAGCTACTGGTATGCAGGCGGTTTTGACGATTGGTTTTTGGATACCGATTCAGAGCTTACGATGGATGATTTGGAAGAACTGTTTCGCTCCTCCTATTTTGCAAACGGCGGAGACAAGGTATCCTCTGTGGATGCCTTGTCTGAACCCGGCAAAGTACTTTTAAAGAAAACGGAAGGTTCATATCCTTTATCAGGGGAACTGTTGACAAAGGCAAAGCCCCTGTCCCTTTCAGGCACGGGCAGGATTGCTATTACGAAGGAATACGAAGCAGGGGTAACAGATATCTCCTTAGTGGAGTATAGGACAAGCTCCGATTTAAATACATGGGGTGCTTGGACAGCTCTTCCGGAAGACGGAAAAATCGAAACCTCAGCTGATTACATCCGCTTTCGCATTACTCTTGCTACAACAGACCAGACAAAGACACCCAAGCTTGTCGATATCCGGATCTACGATATTCCGAAAGCACCTTATGAAAAGATGGGCTATGCCCGGCCGGTGCTTTTAACAGCTGCTGGAGCTTGGGAAGCAGTCTTAGAAAATGCTTACGACATTGTTGTTATTAGTGAAGTGAATGGTGAAGATACTCTGCACTTTAAACTGCCTTTTAGGGATCAAAAGCGTAGCTACTTAGAAAACGAGAAGAAGATTCAGATCGTAGACGACATTTATAAAATTCGCACCATCAATGATATCAAGGATTCTACAGGAAATACTGTGACGGAAGTCTATGCCGAAGCGGAGTTTTATGATCTGACATTCAGTGTCCGAAAAGAAGAAAAAAGCTTTGATGCGGAGACGGCGGAAACAGCGATGGCCTATGCCCTTGAGGGTACGGACTGGAGTGCGGGTACGGTGAATGTCAAGACAAAGCGTACTTGGGTTTCTTCAGAGAAAAACGCCCTCTCCATCCTTCGTGCCGTCGCAAGCCTTCACGGTGGAGACCTGGTCTTTGACTGTCCTAACAGACTCGTTCATCTCTACACGGTGAGCGGCAGGGACAGCGGTGCGCTTTTTGCCTATAAGAAGAACATGAAGAGCATTGAACGGGTGGTCGATACGAGAAACCTAATAACGCGCCTGTATGCAATAGGAGCAGATGGCATGACTTTCTCCGACATCAACAATGGAAAGCCTTATTTGGAGGATTTTTCCTACTCGAATGATGTACGCATCTCCACACTTGACTGTTCTTCCTTTACCAATCCCTACCAGATGAAGGAGTTCACAGCGATGCGGCTTAGTCAGTATGCCAAACCGAAAATCTCTTATGTCCTCCATGCGATGGACTTATCTGTCCTTACGGGCTTTTCACATGAAGCCTGGTCACTGGGAGACTATGTGCTTGTGGAAGACAAGGAGCTGGGGATCTCTGTTACGACAAGGATTGTGAGGAGAGAATATAACCTGCAGGAACCTTGGAATACAGTGTTGGAGCTTTCTACGACTTTGAAAAACCTCGGCTCCTCCGTTGAAAGGCTGGAGACCATAGCGGACACTTTGGAAGGAGCAGGCGCTTTTGGCGGCGGAAACATCAGCGATATGGTGCCTTTTAACCATCTTAAAAACTCGAGAGCGGACGACGGCATGGCGTATTGGCTGAACTCCGGATTTGAAGCAGTGGCCGAGACAGGCGGCACGGGGACGGCTGCTTTCAAGGCGGAAGGCGCAGCAGGTCTTACTAAATCAATGGCGCAGACCGTCTATCCGTCAAACAGGCAAAGCTACACGCTTTCTCTTGCCATCGCTTCGGAAAATCTGGAAAAACTCTCGGACAATTCCCAGGTCGGTGTGGAAGTGGAAATAGAGTATGAGGACGGGACTGTCGAGACACGATTTATTGACCTTTACTAAGGAGGGATGTAGAGATGGCGTATTTTAGAAAAGTGAAAGATACCGTTGCGCCTAAAGGCTACATGTCACGGCTGAAATCCATCACGGTGCGCATCTTTATCTCCGACTGCACCGGGAGGATATTGGTGACGGACATTCTCCTGCAAGGTGGATCTGCCGCTACAGGCTGGGTGCCGCATCCTTCTGAGATTCGTTATTCTCTGGACGGGTGATGCTATGAAGAAGTTTTATAGGCTTTCTGAGACCATCAATAAAAAAGAAGATGAGCGGGTTGTATCGGTGACGATAAAGCCGCTTTTAACAGATATGTCAGGCACCGTTTGGATCACAGACCTCATGCTGCAGGAGGGCGATCGGGTGACGGGCTTTCATCCGCATACGGAAACCATGCTTCAAAAAGAGCGTGAGGGTGAAACTATAAAAGAACCTGTCTGGTATAACGGCATCGTCCGTGGGAAGGAAACGCTGATTCTTTTTAATCTAGGAAAGACCTCAACAGGTCTTGATCTGAAGCTTTATCCAAAATCGAATATGGAAGGCATAACCATTTCGCAAGCGGCAGGCGGACAAAGAGCCTATTTCCCGGATGCCCTTCAAAAGGATGACGAGCTAAGTTTCTCCGCATCGGAGAGAAGCACAACAAAAAATGGACAGCCCTTTCAAAAAGAAGGCTTTTATTCTTACAGTGCGGCTTGGGACTCCAAGCACAATGTAGAACTCCCTCAAGGGAAATCTGCCAGAGTGTTGTTTACCTTGCAGGAAATGGATGAAGGGGGTGAGCTGTTTTGATTAACCCATTGAAAAATAAAGAGATCATGGTCTGGACCTTTATGGGAAATGCCAGGATGTATGAAGCTTTAAGCAAATATGGAGACCGCATCAGTCAGATCGGTCTTTTTTCTTTTAAGGTAAGGGCGACTGGCGAAATCTACGAATCAGGAGTCTCCATCTCGAACATGATGCCTTATATTCAGCAGTGGCCGCATATCCGCTGGCTTTTAACGGTGGCAAATGACGGCTACAATCCTATCTTTAAAGCAATACGGGAGAATACAAACGGCGCACAGGATATGTTCTTATCCGAACTTATCCGCATCATGCAAAAATACCCCTGGTGCGATGGAGTGGATATTGACCTTGAAGGTGGTGGAGATTATTCCACAGCGGCGAAGTCCACAGCAATGTTTCAGAATATCCATCATGCCGTGAAAAGTTATGATGCAAGAAAACGCATCAACATCTGCTGGACTGGTGCGGAAAAGTGGACACTAAAGTTGTCTATGTTGGTGTTCAAATTCCAATGGGCTTAGGTAGCCCAGCGACGAATGCATTCTGCTGCGATTGTACCAGCTTTCAATCCACCAAAATATTTTTGACCTTGCCTCTTTTCTGCTCTCAAAGCGATAATACACCAGCTCAGTTTTCAAAGTGCTGAAAAAACTTTCCATGGCGGCATTGTCATAGCAATTACCTGTGCCACTCATACTGATTTGACAACCAGCCTTTTCTAATTCATCTAAATAATCGTCGGACGTATACTGACTGCCTCTGTCCGAATGGTGCAACAAGCCTTTGCCAGGATTGCGTCTCTTAAGTGCCATCTGCAAAGCACTGATAACCAAAGCTCGATCAATGCTTGCAGACATACCCCAGCCAACAATGTTTCTCGAGTAAAGGTCCAAAACCGCTGCCAAATAGTACCAACCCTCTTTCGTGCCGATATAGGTGATGTCCGTCACCCATTTCTGATTGGGAGCGCTGGCTTTGAAGTCCTGGCCCAATAAGTTCGGTTCAACCCGGTTCTTCAAGTCTTGATTTGTGGTTTGAGGACGCCACTGCTTTCGTTTTCTGGCTACCAGCCCGGCTTTCTTCATCAGACTATTGATCCGTCTCCTCGATAAATGGAACCCCTGTCTTTCTAAGGCAATCTGAATACGCCGACTGCCATAAGCCTGGTGAGAGTTATCGAATTCCTGTTTGATCATTTTGCTGTCTTCGGCATCTTGCTCATCTTGCTTGTCGGCTCTTTTCTTCCAGGCATAATAGCCACTGGCTGAAACTTCCAACAATTTGCACATTCTTCTCACAGAATATTGGTTTTCATGCTTGTGAATGAAGTTGAATTTCATTCGCTTTGTCGTGAGAAGATGCCGAGTGCTTTTTTTAGGATTTCTATTTCCTCATTCGCAACTCGTAATTGCCGCTCTAATCGCACGTTCTTTTCGTCTTTTTCGTCCATCCCTTTGGGATAGAGCGCTTTGTTTGCCTGATCATCAAGCGCTATATCATGCCTGGCTTTCCATTTTCCCAGCAGGTTTGGGCTGATCCCAAGTTCGCGTTCTATCTGAGCCATCGATTTGCCGGAAGTTCGCAGCATTTCGAGCGCTTCGATCTTTAATTCTTTCGGGTAGTATTTGTTTTTTGGTTTTGTCACTGTCTTTCTCCTGTTAGTTAACTATAACCCAACTGAGACACTCCTGCGTCCACTATTTGCAGCCAATTTAATTATCTGCTGCAATTCGTCAATGTCCATTTAATCTTTAGGCGGAACTAACTCCAGATTTTAGTTTTAAGTAGTTCTGCTATATTTCCCGTCTCAGGCAATTGTTCGGTCTCCAGAATTTGGGTCAAATCGAAAAAACGAGTTCCCATCGGTGCATAAGGTGATGTTTTTTTGAAGTCTGTCTCATAAAACCGGTCGACGAAAAAATACCTCACGTTAGCAGTCTCCATATTGTAACCATATTTCTTTCCGTCTTCTATAGCTTCGTCTATGAGTTGTTTTCGTTCCTCGGTTATCTCTCCTAATTCGCTTTTATACTCAACTCCTTCTTCAGAAATAATTCTCGAAATAATTGTATTAATTTTCCCGATTGCCCTCACACTTTTATTTTTATACAGACCAAGATAATTGTGTGGGCTGAATTTACGGTTATAGTCGTTATAATACAAATCGTTACTAAAATTGAATTCAAACGTGGCGCTTGCTAATTGCATTCTCATGCGCTTCCAGGAATCTGCACTTTTGATTAGGTTGTCGTCATTACAATAATCCAGAAAATCATTTAATACGTCCTGCATTTCATAATCTCTGTCGTCAATAAATTCTCTAATTGCATTAGCAAATCCTTCAAAAGTAGTATTCACATGATTCACTGGATAATTTTGTATGGCATTATATGTTATTAACAATTCTTTGATTTCATTCAACTTCTTCGGATTCATCAATTCCGGAGCTAATGTAAGGATTACTTTGGATTTTTCATCGCTAAAAACTTTTAAATGATTGAGGAGTTGTTCTGAATTGAACCAGTCACCCATTTTTGTTTCAACAATAATCTTGAAGCCCTCCTGTGTAATAGTAGCATCTGGAACACTGTCTTTACTTTTTTCCTGAAGATTAAAGATGATCTCCGGTTCAAAGGCATCAGTAAAGAAAAAAGATTTAAAAAACTGGAAAAACTTGTTCGGAGAACTTGCGTATAACCGAGACAAAAGCAACATAGTGTTAGCCGTAGCAACATTTTCTTTTCCGTGATATCTCTGGAAATAGTGTATTTTCATATTGGAAGACCTACCTATCATGTTTTGTGTTGGAGAGAGGTGCTTAACCCTTACGATATTTTAGCATATTCAGGTGATTCCAAGAATGTCAGATAAAAAGCCTAGGAAATCAAAGAAGTTGGCGAGATAGATTTGTCTGTCTAATCCGCCGATATCAATGATCACACACGCTTTTAAGAACAGAACTATCAATGTTGTCCGGGAGTTGTTTTTAAGGCTAAGTCCTGGCTTAATTCAATAATTTTGGACTTGTGTGGGGTTGGGGTATAGTCTTTATATTCCCATCAAGGAAACAATCGGTCCTCAGTTTAAATTCACATTTCAGGATTGAAACAAAAGATTTGTGGTCACGCTCTTTTCACCAATACCTGGTATTAAGATATTCAAACAGTGTATTATATCGATCCCTATCTACGGTTTTCAACAGTGCTTCAGGTGAAACAATCACATACCTGGATTGATCATTCAGGCATTCACGCCATGTTGCTTCCATTCCTTTGCCGCTGCAAGGGTAATTTTTATGTAACAAATTGCCATTTTCACCAGGTATCACATGAACATGAATAAAAACATCAGCCTTGATTGTTTCAGTTTTTCGGTGCGAAATCATTTGTTCTGCCCAGAGGGTTTGCCGCATCAACTGATAGAACGGTTCGAAATAGTAAATTGAATGATCATTTGATTTCAATTGAGCTGACTGATTGATCAAATCAGTATATCGTTTTATTCGGGTTATTCCGGGATTGCCGCTTGCTTTGTCTTCGTTGCCGTAGGCTTCAACATACTTCCATTCAATAGGAAAAAGAATTTTCTTGCCATCTCTACCTTCACCATAAATCAAGGCATCGATCGAAGTACATTGACTCCCTCTTATTGAGTTAACTTCATTCAGATGATCATCATCACTGATCGCCTCGAATTGAATAAATGCCGGCAGAAACTTGTCAGTTGTCAACGGTAATATATCGATAATATCAGGATAAATATTCTTTATTATGGAGAATACAGCTTGTTTGTCTTCTCTGATTGAAAACAAATGGTTCAGACAAGCAACTTGTGAAGAAAGAGGGTGGTTGGTTAATTGACCATTCCACCAGATTATTTTGTTTTGTTTGAAGTAATCAAGAATTGTTTGTCTCGATGGTGTGAAGAGGTTGTTATTCTCGTCTTGTAGAATAAACGGATAGCTATGCTTCTTGAATACGCCTTGACCCCGATCCTCGTTGAAGATAGAGCTGTCTCGCATCAGATTTTGCACCCGAAAGTATTGAGAATTTTTATAGTTCACAATGTGTTTATATTGCCCCATGACCGCCTCCTAGTTTATTTTACCTTAGGAAGCGCTTTATCGTCGTTCCCAGCATCATGACCTCAGTCTTCCATAAATGAAGACGGGA
>ENA-UOOK01004133-UOOK01004133.1-fermentation-metagenome-genome-assembly--contig:-NODE-4133-length-15832-cov-6.733346_pt1 | contig 15832 bp, 13 predicted proteins | sample MGYA00245777_ERZ724023 | MGnify/ENA primary metagenome ERZ724023 (study PRJEB28704, sample SAMN03018312) | fermentation metagenome | biome: anthropogenic terrestrial biome; feature: soil; material...
TATCCGGGCAATTAACTTGGTGGTGAGTGTCTGCCAATATGGAAAGGACTGAACCCCGGATCAACCCGGGCTTCTTGTGGTTGTATTGAAAATCTTGAAGGTGGATTGTTCCACGACTTCACATCGGCCAATCGTCCCGGTGCAAACCTTTTATCGGTAGTATGCTCGTGGAGGCCTTTGAACTGATTGCCTAATTGTGGGTTATATTTTTATAAAGTGCTTGCGGGCTGCCGAGCTTTTTTTCTGATTTTTGCAGGAGTTGATTCGATTTTATCTATGCAGAAATTATACAGATGTGATATATTGGAAAATCCTGTTAGTGACGCAATTTTGCTAAAGGATAGATTCGTATTTTGTAAATAGTGGAGAACCTCCTTTTTCCTGATCAACATTAACCATCGCTTGGGTGTCATGTTGAATTCCCGTTTGAAGTGCCGGGTAAATGTTTTTGTGGACTTAAAGCCACAACGTTCAGATAGATCGTTTACGGAATTTGAATATTTATAATGTTTGAAAACCCGTTCAATAAAATTTAGTTTCGTATTATTATTATTTAGTTCCGTATTATTATTGTGTCTTACTATGTTTACCGCAAGAAATTCACCCGCTTCATCGCTGGAAACAATTTTGTATCGACCGTCGTTGAAATACAAAACACACTGTGTGACACCGTTGTAAAAATCTGCGTTTTTGTCTCTTTTTTTCTTTATACGATATGAGTTCGCTAAAAGAGAACTTTCAAGTACAGATTTACCCATTTTTGTTGAAAAGCTAAAGATTCCCTATATATCTTAGTTATCATTATATCTTAACACCATGCAACCACCTTCTAGCCCTTTACTAACGGCGCTTCTTGTAGCTTGTGCTCTAGGCCACAGATTAAGAACATGTACCGAAAATTTATACTCGTGATTGCGGTAAATATTATAATTGTTCGGGTTCTCCGGTGCATTACGGATAGGAAGATAAAATTCTTGACTGCTTCCCCCTTCCGATTGTACAAACTGAAGACCTGTAACGTTCATGTTTATTGTACCCGTAGCCTCTCTCCAGGCAAAACTACCGGGTATGAAGTGCATGTACTTTCCACTTACCGTTGGATGAGGAGCTACTTGAAATAGACTGGTTAACGATTGTCCGTCCAGCATTTCATTAATTGGAGGATAATACCATTTAATGTCACCGCCTTCCATAGTCCACTGTACATCGTCCTGGTTGTAACTGAATTCTATCTCGTTGATATAGGGCAAACGTGCGACAGATGCTTTCACATACAATTTGGTAGCGTTTGTCGGGTCGGTGTTTGTCGATAAAATATGTTCGGGAACATAATATGAAATGTTTCTTTCGTTTATATCCCAATATCCGCCTGTCACCTGAGGCGTGATCACAGGATTGGTGTATGTAATATTTCCGGTATCAAAACCTCCGCCCATGCCGGATTCAAAATAAGTCAGCAAGTAATTTAGAAAATTTCCTTCATTTACATTGGGAGTTGTACCATAGTCAAAAGGGTACGGATTGCCGGTGCCGTAAGAGTTAACACCGGCGCTGTTACTAACTTTGTATATGTTACCCGTACCATATTGTCTCCAGGTAACGTCCGCGGTTATATGTGCCGAAATAGAGCCATCCCATGTTCTCTCGTAGAATAATTCTGCATTCTCCAATCCGAAATCTATTGTATGATATCCCAAATTTGTATCATAGGGAGGTATGGGCGCCGGATAAGGATTATCGGGAGTAAGAGGATCTTCTACAGGAAACCGGTTGGGCGACCACATATATTGTTTCGTTACATTTATCAGCCCTATTTTATTAATGAAAACATAGCTGGTAGCCAGCTTTTGGTCATCCAGCACCGGGGTTTCGTCCATCAAACGGTTTGTAACGTTCTCGATCGTTACTTTGGCCATGGTGCGATCCATGGCAAACCCATTCGAGCTGTCTGACGGGCCGCGTAAATCGGCCATAAATGGATTGTCGGCATGTCTGTTGGGTTCAATATTGAAATTATCGTATGTGACCATAATAAATGGAGGCTCGACAGGTAAGCCGGTTTCCGTGTTATAAGTAACACGAATAGGGGTATATCCTAAGGGTGTATTCACTAACGTGTGCATTTCTCCTATATTGGAAATTCCTTCAAGCGCTGCTGTGAGCGATTGTCCGCTTACCACTCCCACATCCTCGTTGAGCACCACATAAACGATGCTCGGGCCGGGGCGTGTAGGCACAAGGATATTTGAAAAATCAACCATCCAGCTTCCGGTGGTGGCGTCGCGCGATATTTGTGTGTTTGAGATGGCAAAATACCGGTTGGTGATGATGTCTCCGCGGTCATCCTCCCTGTCGGAGAAAACAAGAACGCGCAAACTGTTTAAGGTGATGGACTCGTCGGCTGAAGTTCCGGTAGCTCTAACTACCGTGATAGGCGTTGAGTTGAAACTCAGATAAGTTTCGTCTTCGTTTGTTTTCTCCAAATTACCGGGGACGTCCGTAAAACAGCCCGTAAAAAAGAAAGAAAGCAGAATTGCCGGAATTAATATCTTATTCTTCATATAATTGTTTTTTCGGTTTGAATCTCTAAAATTTGCATAAATTGCCACAACGCAATCCTATTCCTTTATTCCAAAGGCACTTTGTATTGATGAACCGTCCAGGGCAATACCTTTACCTTCGTGTTGAGCAGTGTGAATGCACCCAAATCGACAATGGTTCCCGTGAGTTTGTATTCGTATCCCCGTCTCAGTTTATAAAAATATTGCGGATCATCGGAAGATTCCGAGTTATAGGGCTCTCCTGCAATAGGAGCCGGTTGAGTAATATTTTCGTTTAAATAAACAGTGTATAACGTCGGAATACCTCCCGGCACAGTGCCATCGTCGTAAATAGCTTCAATCTCAAGAAGCGTGGCATTTGTATTCTCGCCATCAGGTGCTGTCGCCGGATTCTCATATACATACACAGGGGGTAATACAAGTTTTCTTGTTGGATCATCCGAAAGTTCATAAGAATACGGATAGGGTGTTACGGTATAGTTGTAATAGCTTTGTCCCATAACCGGGGTATTGCTTTTCCACAATGTGGATTTCCCGGCATTACTTTTGAGGGATACTTTTTTTATAGTTACTCCATTGCTTGTATTTTTCAACAGTTCAAGATTTATTTTTGCCGCTGTGCGAGTAAGCGCCACAGTAATCGGGTTTTGCTCCGGTTTTGGACGGGTAACCTGCGCGTTTAACGTTTCGCCTGTCATCATAAGCGGAAGCGAGAGTGGAGCAGTTATTTCACCGGGTATCAAAACACTCTTCAGGGCAGCTTTTGTGTTGATGCCATCGAGTATAGGTGTTAGTGCCGCGTTTTCGTTCGCTACCACATATAAATCTTTTGGTCCGGTAACCACATCCAGAACAAATGGGTTATTGAATGAGGTTTCACCGGCCGTAAAAAGCCGGTTTACTTCCAGAGTTTCATTGATAAATACAAAAATGCGGACTTTGGTTATCTCTTCATCGCCTGCAAAGAGTGCATCGCCAGCTGCACGGGTTTTTATACCGTCCAGCGACATAATGATGAGGCCTCGTTCCTCGTCTTGTACCAGTTCATCGGAAAGACATGACGATAACGTTGCTATCAACGCAACTAAAGTGATGAGCACTTGTAAACAGTATGGATATTTTATTTTTTTCATAGTCCTCAGTTTTATTTATATTCTACATACTGATATACTACATTCCACGGAGTTACTATGGACTTAACCTGCAATTTGGCCGAAAGCACGATCAGAATATTAAGGGTTCTGCCCAGTTGTGGAACAAACGGGTTCCCGTCGGAATCCTTATCGGCCGTGAAAATGACTTCACCGTTGAAAAGGATATCCACCACAAACGATTTTCCGGGCACCGGAGGGAAAGCATAAAATATGGGCGTCACGAAGTTTCCACCGCCCTGGAAATTGGCTGGGGGAGAGTATGAAACGGGGTTTCCGGTAAGGTTTCCGTCCTGGTCGTACGTGTCCAGCGATTCGCGTACAACATACGAATAGGTTCCCTCTTTATTGCCGTTCCATTGTTTCAGTTCTACGGTGGTGATGGTAACTCCGGCGGTTTTGCGGCTGATCTCCACCACGTGTGATGTTCCGTATTCGGTTCCGCCGTACTCTACCGGAACATTTATGCTTCCGTGGAAAAGGTCGCCGGGCGATTGTGCCATGCCGTTTTGGTTCTTCAGTTTCACGTAAAGATCCTGCATTTGTTTAACGGTATTTATCTGCGAAAAGTCCACTTTTCCGTCAAGGTTACCCCATGCCACGAAGGTAAGATTATTATATCCCGGATAATCGAGTTTGATGTCTATGGGTTTCCGGTTCTTGATCTGATCTGTCGTGAGTTCGAAAGCGTAAACTACCTGTCCGTTCTCGTTAAACACAAACAGTATAACCTGTTGCACGACTCCGTCTTCGGTAATGTCATTCAAATCAGCATCCAACGCTTTAATGGTTACCTGAAACGGACGGGGACAATCTGACAAATCTTCTTTCAGGCAACTGCTCAGCAATCCTGTCAACAACAGCATTGCTACAAGTAAAAAGCTGTATTTGTTTGTGTTGTTCATCTTTGAATACAATTTTTATTTTCTTTCTTTGTTCCGCGGCGGGGTATCACTCCCCACCGCGGCGGGTTTTTACTTTGTAAAAGGTTTTACGCTTTAACAAAGCTGGTTATATAACTTAACTTACGGAGTTGGTGTTTCCCAAATTACAGTTTGTGTTACTACATTCCATGGAGCCACTTCCACCCATACGTCAAGTTGGGCTTCTTCCGCAGGATCGATGGTGGGGTTACCGGCTTTTTTAAGCGTGGCTGTGATGTTGTATTGGGTATTACGCATAATAGTCCCATCTGCAGTGTGGCCTTCATTGTATGACCAGATTGGATCGTTTACCCAAATAGCGTAGTAAGTATAACCCTCGGCATCAGTAGCCAATCCCTCGGCAATGTATTGCACATCATCTTTAAATAATTTACCTTTCAACACGATAAATGTCCCTTCTTTGTTATCATTGGTATTCGCCGTGTTTTCGAACGCGTAGAAGTAATGAGCATTAACGGCATTTACCAGTCCCGGGGCTTCGAGAGCTGCATTTGGCTGAAACAGCTCTGCTAAACTGGCGTCATCAGCCGCAGTATATGCTCCGGTATATCCGGCACTTCCCACATAGGAATGCAATGTGGAAGGATAGGCTGAGCCATACAAAAACTCAGTACCGTTAACGAGTGATGCACCAAATAGCTTGGACGATTTGCGGGCATTGAACAGGGTAACTTCCGTCAGTTCGAATCTGTTGTAGAACGGATTGTTAAAAACATAGGATAACCCCACCAAGGCTAGGCGGGCGTTGATGCGAGTGATGGGCAAGCGTACACCTGGACTAATTTGCTTAGCTTCTGCATCATATAACGATAATGCCGGGTCGGTATCCGTTGTTTTATAACCGTATTGGTTATGTCCACCTTCCAAAGTCATATCAACCGGTTCTGCCGTCATCACCAGGCCACCGGTAAGATCTTGAGAAAGTGGTGTCTGAATTTTTGCCAGCAATTCGGCTTTGTTGGTTACCGCTCCAATATTGGCATTGGCTGCCACCACCATGGTCTTAGGACCGGCAGTGGTTATTACGCCTTCCACGAAAGCTTCACCGTCATCTCCTTTTTTGTATCCGTCAGGTGTTTCACCGATAAATAACCATACCTCCACGTTTTTGATGGCACTTTCGGCAGCCAATCCGGCCGGAGTAACGCCGTCACCACTTAAATCACCTGCCAAGCGGGTTACGGGTGATTTGCTGCTTGGGAATACTTTTACCGAAATAGTTGCCTCGGCTCCTTTCTCCACGTCGGGGACTTCACTGTTACAAGCCACCATACCGAGTGCAATGGCTCCTAGTAATAATAATTTTCCAATTTTCATAACATTAACAATTTAAAAAGTGAGTGATTTAATTAATTAAATTTGTTTTAGTTTTTTACCCCTATACCCCCCTAAAGGGTACTTTGGGTTGTGAATTATTTTAAGTTTTAATTAGTTATTTATGTTATAAGTCGTAAGTTTATCATCCGTCATCTGTCTCCCATCATCCAACATTTCACATATTATCTTCTGTATATTGTTGCAGTTGTTCCGCATTGTGGCGTGCATCGGCATTACCGTTCCGCACCGCTTTGTCGAAAAACTGCTTGGCCCTGGCTGTGTCTCCTTTCTGCGCGTAGGCTATTCCCGTCAGGTTCATGGCCATTGGGCTGTCGGGACACTTTTGCAGGTGTCGTAAAGCGGCATCTGCCTTGTTTACCCGCAACTCTCCGACAGCAGCGTTTATGCAGGCCACTTCCGCATCGGGAAAAGTTTCACAGGCAATATCGAACACTGTTTTGTACTCGGGACTGTCTTCCGGGTAGGTCTTGGCCACCAAATACATTTCGTTTAAGCTTAAAAGTTTGGGTCTTGTTTTTATGATTTTCTTGGCTTCTTCCACATTGAACGGACGGGAAACGTAGGCTATATTATAATCGTTACGGCGCAACGGGGGATAGAAGTCACGCAACAGCCTGTTGTAGGTTTGCCCGTTATCTAATGCTATAATGCGTGCATCCCGTGCGTCATAATCGGGTACGTTATCGATGATCTCCGCAATAGCGTCCTTGTTTGCCAGGTTTGATGCTACAACGGCTTTCCGCAGTCCGTTCCAATCTTCTCCAAACCACTCTACCTTGAATTGGCTGCGGGTATATCCGTATTTTTTTTCTATATACCGGGCAAATGTTTCGGCGCGCCGTTGCGACAGCAGCATATTCCTTTCCTCCGTGTCTTCGGGCGAGGCATATCCCGATATGGTGAAATCGGTAATAGTCAGGTCCTTGTCTGATTTTAACTCTTGAATAATTTTGTCCACTTTTGCCAGTTCTGTCGCATTGTTTTCGAAGTTGGGCAACAGGTCGTGCCTTCCCACAATGTAGTTGAGGTGCGCGCTATAGCGTTCGCTGCGCTGTTTCACGGGCTCCACTTCGGGAACGACGTAGGGTATTCGGTAGTTTGGAATAAATTTGTCGGGCAAAATTTTTTGAGAAATAAGTTTGTCGGGTTGCGCTTCGCTACAATCGGCACAGCCGATAACCTCGGTTTTCAACACCAATTGAGCCTGCCGCTGCCACTCGTTGAACGGCAATGTTGTCTTGTAGTGCAACGTTTGGTTCGTGCCGTTGCGACGTACAACCTGGTTTTCAGCCGGCATGGAAAGGTGCGTTTTTCCTTTCCACTCAAACGGCCTTTCGAGCACCTTGTTTCGCAACGTGCCTTTCACGGCTATGGGTTCAAGTTTCACCTCGTTCTGTCCGGAGACTACCACGGGTGTGATAATCAGCATGTCGTTTTTGTCGAGCCTGAGGTTGTTCAGGTTAAAATCCATGCTCACGTTCGTGGTACCGGTCCTTTTGGATATGGCCTGATTTTCAACTGTTATTTGATCCATGTAGTTGACTTGAGCAGTTGCCGCTTCAAACAAGGCAAACAAGGCAACTGTCATCACAAATACTGTGCTTATGCTTTTCCTTTTCATATTTTTTTATTTGATAAGATAAATAAGGGAGATTGCCGCTTTGGTAATACCAAGGTAATTGTTGGTGCCGCTTGCTATTTTACTCCCGCACTTCACGCAGGGATATTTATCGTAAGTGAGGTATACATATCCGGCCCCAAGGTTAAATTCAAGGTTCCACCGCGGCAATACCACCCATTGGTATCCGTAGCTTAGTCCGCCGCCATAGGCAAAACCCTCGTACCGGTAATCTTTAAATTTAGACAAGCGTCCTACCGGAATGTCCATTCCTCCTATATTATATTCTCCAACCAGTGCGTGTAATCCGAAGAAATGACCGTTGAAACTTTCACACAACCAATAACGTAATTCGGGTTGCACAATCCAGTGCTTGGCCTTTTTATAATCTTTAAAAGTAAAAGGGTTGAAGCCTCCTCCCACTTCGAGCGTGTACTTGCGGTTGAGGGCAAATTCCAGACCGGCATTTGGAGTACCGGCGGCAGCCCAATGGACGAGATTTGTTTTGATTCCTGCATTTTGGGTAAAAGCGAGTGAACAGCAAGCAACAAAACCGAATAAAAAGGAAATGATTCTTTTCATGAGTTTTTATGTTTTATATATTTGCATTGCCACGGTTTTCTTTTTTCTTTTTGCAAAAGAAATCGCGGAACATTTTCCTTATGAAATTAAAAAAGGGTGAAGAGACTTTTTCCATCGGATGATCATACGTGCCGTCGTTGACTTGTCCCGTTTTTTCGAGCAGTTGGAGCCTCTCTTCAATGAAGCGCGTAACCTCTTCATTGGTCATTTCTTCCGGTTTACCTCTTTTATCTTTCATGAAAATTTTTGATGCAAATTAAGGATAAACGGTCGCAGGTGTGTTAGGAGTTTTTGTGCAAAAAATTGACTTTTTTAAGCAAATATTTTTTCGAAATTTGACAATATTCGCTTTTTTATTTTTGTATTAGGCTGGCTATAAGTATGGTAAAAAGTCAAATATGGAAAGTGAAAAATAAGTTAAAACTTCTTTTTGATAAGATGTTTTTGAAGAATAAGGCTGTGGGGGTAATTTCTTTTCGGTGGAAATGCATCTAAAGTGGGGGGATTACTCCGTTTATCCAGGTAGCTGCAGCATTCAGGAGGCTTTTATCGCACGCGTTTTCGGTATTGGGAGGGAGTCATGTGGAAGAGGTGCTTGAATGTCCTGGAAAAATAGCCCATATCGGTAAATCCGCACTCGAGTGCTATTTCTCCAATCGGGGTAAGAATATCGGCATCAAGCAATCGTTTGGCTTTTGACATACGTATCCTGAGGATATAGTTAGAAATATTGTATCCGGTTATTGCTATCATTTTCCGGTTTAACTGCGAACGGCTCATGGCCATGTTGGAGGCCAGGTTTTCGACATCTATTTCGCCTTTTATCATTTGAGCATAGACCATGTCTGTAAGTTTGGTGAGAAAATTTTGCTGAGCGGTTGTTAGCTGGATGTTGGCCTCCGTTCCTTCGTTTAATGCCTGGGAAAATTTCTCCCTCAAAACTTTTCGTATTTCAAGCAACTTAACGGCCAAAACGTTTAGCTCCTCCGAATTGAATGGTTTGGTAAGATAGGCTTCCGCACCTGCTTCAATGCCTTTAATCCGGTCTTCTTCATTCCCCTTTGCCGTTAAGATAATGACGGGAATATGGTTCACCAATTCCGATGCGCGAATTTTCCGGCAGAGTTCGTATCCGTCCATCACGGGCATTCTTATATCGGTAATAATCAGGTCGGGGATAAAATTTTCCGCTTTTTCAAATGCTTCTTCCCCATCTTTGGCAAAGAGGAGATGGTATTTTTTGCCGAACTGGCTTCCAATGTAAAACAATACGTCGGAATTGTCTTCAGCTATAAGCACTGTTTCTTTGCTGTTGTCTTCAACAGCATGATGGTCTGGTGTCTCAACGAGTTGAGGAGTGTTTCTCTGCTTTCTGCATGCGGTCATTATTTCAGGTGGAATCCAGGTTGCCCATTTTTCGGTTCCGTGACGTAAAGGCAGGACCAGGGTGAATGCCGAGCCTTTATCCAGGGCAGTTACCACAGTGATGTTCCCGCTCATCGCTTTTACAATTTGGTGGACGAGTGACAAACCTACTCCCGAGCTTGTCGGCATGCGACTGTTTTCTCCCTGGAAAAAAGGCTTGAAAATATTTGGTAAATCCTCCGGATGAATTCCGCATCCGGTATCGACCACACGGATCTCTATCTCGTTGTTTTTCCGTCTTGACGAGATATAAACTTTTCCTCCCTCGGGGGTATATTTCAAGGCGTTGGCAATAAGGTTACACATCATTTTCTTTACATAATGGGGAACAAAATCCATGATAACCGTAGTTTCTGCGGTTACGAAGCGTAAGTCGATGTTTTGGTTCCTTGCCTGCATTTCAAAGGACTCCACAAGCATTTGTAAAAGAATGACGACGTTGCCGGTGCGCCAATCGGCTTTTCCGATGGTGGATTGAATTCGTGAAATATCGAGCAGCTGGTTAATAAGCTCCAGGAAGCTGTTGCCTTGTCTCATAATTACGGATCCTGCCGCCATAATCTCCCTTTCTTTTTTGAGTTGTCCCGATTCGAGTTGTTCTCCCAACCCTAAAATAACCGTGAGGGGGGTGCGGAATTCGTGTGTGATGTTCGTAAAGAAATTGGTACGTATTTTTTCTGTTTTTTGCAACATCCGTTGATTTTTCGTGCGCATTTTCAGGGCGTACAACAATGCCAGCAATGCTATCAGGGATATGACTATCAATCCAGTAGCGGAATAGATAAGCGACTGGGTAAACCGTCGTTTTCTTTCGTAATTTTTGCTGACGGTTGCAATGTCCAAATCCCGTTTCTTTCTTTCGAATTTTACGATTGTATTTTGTAAATGGATGTAATTCTTCGTATTCAGAAGGCTGTCGGCATATAAGTGAAACAGTTGGTAGTTGCGCAGTGCCTCACGAAAATTCCCTTGCCTTTCAAGTATCTGGTAATTGAGTTTGTACACCTCGGAGAGGTGTTCCAGGGATTTAATGTCAGTAGCCGTTTCGTGGGCTTCGGTCAAATACTTGTTGGCGTTAGGCTTGTCTCCCGTAAAGAAATAGGTGCGGGCAAGGGCTAAACAGGATTCCAGCCAGTGCCATTTATCGGTGCTGTACTTCATAATGTCATAGGCTGACTGGTATTCGAGCAGGGCTTTATCCCACTTTTTTTCCTTCTCGTAAAGGCGGCCGAAGTGATTGTGGCAGAGGGAAATCCCTAAATTAGACTTTGCTTTCCGGTTATATTCCATCGACTGGCTGTAATAGTACCGGGCAGAATCTACCATTCCTCCGGATTCGAATGTGGCACCGATATTCGCATAGTTAATAGCTTGTCCTACAGAGCTATCTACTTTTTGTTCGCCTAATAACGCTTCCCTAAAAACCTTTTCCGCAGCCTCGTTATTACCAAGCGTAAGCTGGATGTTCCCTATTCCATTTAGTGTGACGTTTCTATTTTTTATGGCAGCGGGTGATGTTTTATCACTATAGGTTTCGCAGTATTCCAACGCTTCGTAGTGGTAAGAGGAAGCTTCTTCAAGCGCACCAATCCGGCGGAAATTTGTCCCGGTGTTGTTTAAGGCTTGAATTATTTCGAGTGTATCTTCCAGTTCTCGGGCTACTTTTAGCCCGTTGAGACTGGTTTCTATGGCATCGTCAAAACGGTTGTTTTCGCGGTAAAGCTTTCCCAGTTCCCGTTGACCGATCATGATACCCAACTTATTTTCATCCACGACAAAACGGTCCAGAAGTACTTCCAGCGAATCTATAGACCGGTTTGCCCATACCATACTATCCGTGAGTTTTCTGTCAGTTGATGAATAAACGGACAGTGTGTCATTCCCGTGTTGACAAGAGACCAGAAAGCCAAGAAGTAACGAAAACAACAGGAATCTTAAACAGCAAAGGTTTAGTATATACCTATTTCCTACGAATATGAAATAAATCTTTATTTGGTAATGATTTAATGCCATTTATCCTGAATTCATAAAAACAGAAAAGAGAAGAGACAAGACAAGCAGTAAGCAATTTATTCTAAAAACCCATGGAGTGAAGGTAATAATTATAAAGGAATCGTAGCCGCAATTGTAGAAAACTTCTACACAAGCATGTTGTTGCTGCTGAATTTGAATGACCCGTCGAAAATACTCATCGCGCTGGAGCTGCCCAGATTTATCTTGAGTACGAGAATGCAGGGGTAATACGGGTTACGTTATTGCTTTAGTTTTTAATTTAAAACACAAAAAAAATTGTCCGAATATTCGGACAATTTTTTTCTCTGTCTTTCACCCTGCAGATAAATCAGTTTTCTGTAATAACCTTGAAGCAATTGATCTTACTGATTGGTATGGCGGGTAGTTTTATAACAGCCTATTTTACAGTCAGGTTGTTCACAATTTGTACCGGCTTCAATGCATTCAGTTTTTCCATTAATACGGTAAGTTCCTTCTCCTTAATATCGCCCGAGAGTGTGATAATCCCATCCTTTACGGTGGCCGTTACTGTTTTATAGTCCTTGAGAAGATCAGGAAAGGCTGCATTGATGGCAGCATCGAGTGCTGTGTAATCGGGTGCAGGAGGAACCACTTCGATCTGGTTAACTACAGATTTCACATTTTCCACTCCGGCTATGGTGCTTTCGGCATAAGCCTTCATAGAATCATCGGCAACAGTTCCGGTTAAGGTAGCCACTTTGTCTGTTACGGTTACCATCACACCGGCCAGATCAGGATTGGCAGCCAGCAGTGCCTGAGCAGCGCTTTGAATGTCTGCATCATTTACAGTTTTACACGACGTGGCACCAATGCCCAGTGCCAGCACGAATAATGCCATTGATAATAAACGAAATGCTTTCATAACTTTTCTTTTTTAATTAAACATTGAACGTATCTTATTTAGACGATACTTGTAAAACGTTTAAACATCTGAAATGTTTTAAAAAAGAAGTATTAATTTGCAAAGATGGTTGTTTGGCTCAAAATATTTTTGTATAGTGATGGCAGTAGGGTGTAGATCCTTTATGGGCATAGTACTGTTGGTGGTAATCTTCAGCTTTCCAGAAAGTAGCAGCAGGTTTGAGCATGGTAGCCACACGGTATCCCTTTCCAAGGAGTATGTTGATATATTTTTCCGCGATTGCTTTCTGTGATTCATCGGAATAGAAGATGCAAGAACGGTACTGCGGCCCGATATCAGGCCCCTGTCCGTCCACCTGTGTAAAGTCGTGCGTTTCGAAGAATAGCTTCACCATCTCCTCGTAAGATGTGACAGAAGGGTCGTAAATCACTTCGGTGGTTTCCAGGTGTCCCGTATTTTTTTGACATACCTCTTCGTAGGTTGGGTTATCAACGTGACCACCCATAAATCCGACGTTTGTGTGTGTTACTCCCGGAGCTTTCATGAAAAAATATTCCGTACCCCAGAAGCAACCCGATGCAAAGTAGGCAGTTGCAGGCCCCTTCTGTTTAGCAGGCACGAACTTCATGGAAATGGAGTTCACACAGTGTCGTGTCTGTTTGTCTGTAAATCCTTCGCCCAGAAAGACATGTCCCAGGTGTGCCCCGCAGTTGTTGCAGATAATCTCGGTACGCCGGCCGTCCACATCGCGTACCCGCTTTACTGCGCCATCAATCTCATCGTCGAAGGAAGGCCATCCACAATCAGAATCAAATTTATCTTCCGACCGGTAAAGGGGAGCATCGCATCGTTTGCAGAGATAGATGCCTGCTTCTTTATTATTCAGATATTCGCCGGTGAAGGGACGCTCTGTTCCCTTGTGAATGATTACTTTCTCCTCTTCCGGAGTCAATAGATTGTATTTCATTTCAGCATGTTGATTGATGGTCGTTTTCTTTTCATTTCCCTGTGCGCACATGGAGAAAAACATGACGGCAAAGATAAGTAGCAGCTCTGATCTTTTCATTGATGTGTCAGTTTTTAACAAGTGAATACCTAAAAAACATTGACCTTTCTGATGTTCCACAATTTATCAAAGATACTTTTTGAAGGCATACTTTTTTCTCTGTTTCAAGTATTGCAAATCGGTATCGTTGTCGTAAGCCTCCCTTTCAAACCCGATGTTCAGGTATGCCTTATGTCTGTCCTTATAATGAATCCACTTTATGAACCATTCCACAATATACCAGATGTAAAATCCAAAGATAAACAACTCCAGCATCTGTCGGGTGTGGATCGTTTCGTGATTCAGTATGCGTTCGTTTAACGGTGCAGTACCTTTTTTTGCGAACACTATTCCGAACAGATTGATTGCCCTGAATCCTTTTAACGGAAGAAAACCGGAATAGATAATCTTCATTCGTTTTTCTGTTTTACAGAATACTTGAACCGGATAGAAGAAATGTTCCCGCGTTCCTCCCTGTTCATTATCCTGTTTTATAACCTTTCTTATTCTCAAAGGTAGAAACAATCTATAAATTTCGTAACTTTGCATCCTTAAAAATCGATAAATCAAAAAGAAACCAATATGAGTAACATTTTTTCCGCCAATCTTCCGTATAAAGTGGCAGACATCAGTCTGGCCGGATTTGGAAGAAAAGAGATCGATATTGCCGAGCATGAGATGCCCGGATTGATGGCAATCCGTAAAAAATATGCGGCTGAGAAACCCTTAAAGGGTGCCCGCGTGATGGGATCGTTGCACATGACCATCCAGACGGCTGTTCTGATTGAAACGTTGGTGGAGCTGGGTGCTGACGTTCGTTGGGCGAGTTGTAACATATTTTCCACTCAGGATCATGCAGCTGCTGCTATTGCTGCCGCAGGTGTTCCCGTATTTGCGTGGAAGGGTGAGACGCTGGAGGAGTACTGGTGGTGCACGGAGATGGCACTCCGTTTTCCCGGTGGTAAGGGCCCTAACCTCATCGTCGATGATGGGGGAGATGCTTCCTTGCTCATACATATGGGGTATATGGCCGAAAATGACGCTTCCACCATCGACAGGAATGGATCTAATCACGAGGAGCAGGTGATTCTCGATACACTGCATCGCATCCTGAAAGAAGACGGACAACGCTGGCACAGAACCATTGCCGAAATGAAAGGGATATCGGAGGAGACGACGACCGGAGTACACCGGTTATACCAGATGATGGAGAGAGGTGAATTGCTGGTCCCGGCCATCAACGTGAATGATTCGGTGACCAAATCGAAATTCGACAATCTTTACGGCTGTCGCGAATCACTTGCTGATGGTATTAAACGCGCCACCGATGTGATGATTGCGGGTAAGGTGGTCGTGGTACTCGGTTACGGTGACGTAGGCAAAGGCTGTGCGAAATCGATGCGTTCCTATGGTGCACGGGTGATCGTGACGGAAATCGATCCTATTTGTGCCCTACAGGCTGCCATGGAAGGGTTTGAGGTGACCACGATGGATGAAGCGGTGAAAGAGGGTAATATTTTCGTGACCACGACCGGAAATCGCGATGTGGTGACCATTGAACATATGCAGCAGATGAAAGATCAGGCAATCGTTTGCAACATTGGTCATTTTGATAACGAGATACAGGTGGACAAGCTGGTTAATTTCCCGGGAATTGAACATCTGAATATCAAACCACAGGTGGATAAATACACTTTCCCGAGGGGGAATTCTCTGTTCCTGCTCGCAGAAGGGCGTTTGGTGAATTTGGGATGTGCCACAGGACATCCTTCCTTTGTAATGAGCAATTCATTCTCGAATCAGACACTGGCCCAGATTGATCTCTGGCAGAATAATTATGAAGTGGGCGTATACCGCTTACCGAAGCAGCTGGATGAAGAGGTGGCCAGGTTACATCTGGAACAGATTGGTGTGAAACTGACGACACTCACCCGTAAGCAGGCCGATTATATTGGGGTAAGTGTGGACGGTCCCTATAAGCCGGATCATTACAGGTATTAGTATTGGGTCTTTTGCGGTTAATTTTCGATATTTTTGTGGTTGGCGATGATATGTTGCAATGATTGAAAGTTGAACAGAAAATTACTTGCTGATTTAATAATTTGATACAGAAATAAATACCTATAATGTGTGAAAAAAGCCGCTTTTTTATCGTGTGAACTGTTGTAAAAACAAAATAAAGGTTTTATCTTTGCACTCGCTTTTGCAAGAAAGCAATTAGGATGATTCGCTAGCTCAGCAGGTAGAGCACATCCCTTTTAAGGATGGGGTC
>ENA-UOOK01004134-UOOK01004134.1-fermentation-metagenome-genome-assembly--contig:-NODE-4134-length-15829-cov-13.100038_pt1 | contig 15829 bp, 14 predicted proteins | sample MGYA00245777_ERZ724023 | MGnify/ENA primary metagenome ERZ724023 (study PRJEB28704, sample SAMN03018312) | fermentation metagenome | biome: anthropogenic terrestrial biome; feature: soil...
CAAATATTTTCATATTTATTTTTTATAATTATAAAGTAAACGCAATTTACCCTTACACTTACCACAGCGGTAACGGCGAACGTTGATTTTACGGATTCGCGGATAGTGCATTCCGCACTTTTCACAAACATAAAGATAATTTACCTTGCGTTTTCGGCGCAAACCAATATCAGGAGCATAGCGACTCCCACCTACCTGTCGCAATAAATTTTTAAAATCCCGGTTACGGTGTTCATAACCCATACCTAACAAATGTAAATGATAGTGTGTTAACTCATGTTTAATAACCCCTACCAAATCATCATGATATTGCGGTGCCAGAAAATGGGCATTTATTTCAATATGGTGATCATTTATGTGGTAACGGCCCCCAGTTGTGGTCATTCTTTTATTGATTTTAACCTTATGAACGAACGGGCGTCCAAAATACTTTAAAGAAATTTGTTCAACTAATTTTTGTAGTTCTTCCTCAGTCATTCTTACAGAAATCACCTAAATATTTTTGCATACAAACCAGCTTCTTTAGGAGTTTGAATGTGCCGCTTCAAGTAAGTAACGATTTTTTCTTTTAAAGAATGCTGACCATTCATCCAAGTACCAGTAAACAAGTGTATTGTCCTTGAATCTTTGCTTGGGTTACATAAAATACCATCAGGATAAACGTGAATATCATCCTTTAAATTTTGGTCAAAATTGCCTATTTTCAGGCCAAATTGCTTCTTTAAAATATTCGTCACTGACAAACTATTTACCCCAGCCATTTGATTATCATCATCAAATTTAAAATCAAGGTTTTGGTAATAATCAAGGATACTTTTCATAAATGGATGCCCAGCTTCTGCACCAAAAATTGCAGCAGACAGATAATTTTTATTTTCAAAACCGATAAAAGCTCTGTGTTGTAAAATTGGCGTAAGTGGTGCAATTACCCGAACGTCGGTATCTAAGTAAATGCCTCCTTGCTCATAAATTACCCGTGCACGAATATAGTCAGAAACGAATGCCCATTTTTTAGCTTCATATGCTTCTTCAATATAACGATTTTCATGCATATCGAAGTTATTTTCATTCCACTCAATAATTTTATAGTCAGGCAGATTTTTATGCCAAGTTGCAATACATTCTTGAATGAGTTGCGATTTAGGATTACCTCCTACCCAAATATAATGAATAATTTTAGGAATCATAACTGCCTCTCCTTTATCTTCTGAAGAAATTCTTGACTAAGTTAACAATATCCTCGTTAAGATCCAATTTCATGATAAACATCAATCCAAGATAAATGATTAACATCAAAACAGACTTAAAGGCCATGTTAAAGAAAACTGAGTGAAGTAGGTTAGGTACAAACATCCCTACTGCTAGAGTAATAATTGCAATTAAGAAGTATTTCGGCACATCTTTAAATGAATACTTAAAATCATAGCCATCACGCACAATCCAAAGTCGCAGAATTAGCACTACAACTTCTGTGGTTAAAATTGCTACCATCGCGCCAAAGGCACCATACGGACGATCTAAGAAATAACTCAAAACAATTTCTAAAATTGCACCAATCACAACTGGAAAAGCATAATCTTTATCACGCTTATTAGCTAACGCAAACTGGTTGGCAAAAACACCACCTGTTGGAATCATAATAATAGTAAGGGTAAACCAAAACATCAATGGGATCATCGGAATATATTTATGGCCAAAGAAGAACGGCACAAACTGTTTAGTATTAGCCATAATAATCACTGCAAACAGAGTCCCTAGCATAATCGTTGCTTCAAGTGATTTTTTTAAAACAACTTTCTGAGTTTTTTTAGCTTCACTCGCCATCTTAGGCATAATTACCAGAGAAATACTGGTGATCACTCCAAGTACCATATTTGAAATTCTCTGCGAATTATCATAAAAAGATACCTCGGTTGAGCTTTGAAAAATACCCAGAATTGGCTTATCTAATGAGGTATAAATTTGGGTCGCAATTTGGGGAATCATCAAAGTTGCAATGGCTTTAGAAGTTGTTGAAAATTTATAAAAGTGGGCAGCAGGTTTATCCACATAACGATGAATATCAAACCAAAAGACAACTGAACCAAGCATTGTCGTCACCGACATGATCAGCAAATATTTCCACAGATCACCGGGTGCCTTTACCCATAATAAAATCAAAACAACGCTGGCTAATTTTACAGCCGTATTTTTTAAAACAACCCGACCAAATTCTGCCAATCCTTGGAAAAACCAAGAAATATCGATTTGCGCCGAAACAAGGTATGGAACCATTAACAGTAAATAATTCCAATATTGAATATGAAAGGCACTGGTAATAAACACCGTAATCATTATGGTAATAATACCGGCTATGCCTTGAAAATACCATAAGCCCCAAAAAGCATCGGTTAAGTCCTGCCGGTTTCCAAACCTTCTGGTACGTGCAATGGTTCGCATACCCACGTAAGATACAGAAAGTGTACAAAAGATCATTAGGAATTGAACTGTATTGTTAACACTACTATATATTCCATAGGTCTTAGGACCTAAAACACGTGAAAGATAAGGGACGGTAATCAAGGGAACTAAAACAAGAAAAACTTGGTAGACTGCATTATAAAATATATTTAAAAATGTCTTCTTCATTTCTTCTCCCTAGTAACCTTTGGTCATAAAATCAAAAATTTTATCACAATATGAATCAGCATTTACCTGATCGGTCAAGTTTAACCAATACAAGCGTAAATTACGCAATTGCCGGTTATCCAAGTGATCCAAATTACTAATCAAATCCCTTTGGGAATTTACATTAATTCCTGGAATAATATCTTCATATGGACCTATCAGCAAACCACGTGTCTTTTCATATTGTTTTAAATAGTTAGTGACAAACACAATTGGCTTATTTAAATGAAGGTAATCAAAGTAAATTGATGAAAAATCAGTTATTAAGAAATCAGTATCACCGAGTAGTTCGTACAAGTCACAGTCATGGTCAAACAGATAATCATTATTCAAAAAAGCAATATTAGAATACTTGCTCTTAAAATTAGAAAACATGCGCATTTCATAGGGATGTAATTTGACGATCAAATATTGCTGCCGCTCTTTTAAAGCAGAATTTAATTTTTCAATATCAAAATCATCAAAGGCAAAGAAGTTTCCACTTTTAATTCTTTCCATGATTTTAGGATCATTTAATTCATAACGAAAAGTCGGCATATAAATACCAATTTGTGCATCTTTATCTTCTACTTTGAATAAATCCTTTAGTAATTGTTCTTTAGAAATTACTGGATTTTTTAACGCGTCTAACCTAGGAAAGCCAACTTTATGGTATTTCTTAGTTTCAATTGCCATACAGGCACTCATCAAGGTTTCATAGAGATCTGAACTAGAACATACAATGTCCGCATATTTATGCCATAATTTTTCGTTACGACGATTATCCCGGCGCTTTGTATTATTAGCCATAATCCCCATTCGCTTCAATGGGACACCATGCCAAAATTGAACATTAATTTGGTGTTTGCGTACCTTAAAAGGTTGGTGTGTGGTAATGATATACCGGGCTGCACCAATCTTCTGCCAAACTTTCCAGCCAAAATGTGATGACGGCCATGGCTCGATTAAGGTCACGTTATACTCAGGATGGTTTAATTGCAAATATTTATAAAATAAGTACCCATTGGACCCTGATCTGCCTGAACCATTAAGAATAACTATCTCATTATCCTCCATCGTGGTAAAACGAGCTAAAAATTTCATTAGGGTCATGTAACAACGGAATAAAAAACTTTTCATCAAATAACTTCCTAGAAAAAACTTCTTACTCTTAAGAGTACAAAAAAAGCTTGAATAAACTCAAGCTTTTCTTGACTATTTTTTAAAATTTTATTCTTTTCCTACTTTTCTTTCAAAGAATTTGACTATTTCAACAATAATAATCATACAGACGCCGGCGCCTAAAACAACGCTCCATTGCTGACCATTAAGTTCAGTGACATCAAAGAATCTTGTCATGAATGGTAATTCAACGCATGCCATAACTAATGCAGAAATCAAAATGGCCCAATTAAACCATTTATTAGCAAAAGTTTCTTTTCTAAAAATAGATTGGTGGATATACTTCGAATTAAATGCATGGAATAACTGAATCAAACCCAAAGTTAAGAATGCCATGGTTAAGCCATCGCCATGTTGCATAACTGGATTATTCACGTGTGGCCCAATCTTTAATCCAATAAGGTAAGCACCCAGTACTAGAGCACTTTCCAATATACCCTGATAAATAATCGAGCTGGCAACACCACCGCTGAAGAAGTTGGATTTCTTACCACGAGGCTTACGTTTCATAATACCATCTTCAACTGGTTCAACCCCTAAGGCAATAGCCGGAAGGGTATCGGTTACAAGGTTAATCCAAAGCAATTGAACCGGGGCCAGAATATCCCAGCCCAGCATAGTCATCATGAAGACCGTCAGAACTTCACCAACATTACAACTCATTAAGTAAAGAATCGATTTTTGAATGTTGCTAAAAACTTTTCGTCCTTGTTTAACAGCTTCGACAATCGTGGCAAAGTTATCATCAGCCAGAACCATGTCACTGGCACCTTTAGATACTTCGGTACCTGTAATACCCATGCCAATACCAATATCGGCTTGCTTTAAACTTGGAGCATCGTTTACTCCGTCACCGGTCATGGCAACGATTTTATCATTTGCCTGCCAAGCCTTAACAATCCTAACCTTGTGTTCAGGAGAAACTCGTGCGTAAACACTGTAATCACTGACATGTTTCTTAAAGTAATCGTCACTAAGTTCATCAAGTTGCGCACCAGTAATTACCCGCTTATCTTGACCAGGCTTAAGTATCCCTAACCTTTCAGCAATTGCTTGAGCTGTAACTTGAAAGTCACCTGTAATCATAACGGTTCTAATACCAGCACTATGAGCTTCTTTAATAGCTTCTTTTGCTTCCGGACGTTCCGGATCAATCATTCCTACTAGCCCAGCAAAAATCAAATCTTGCTCGACGTTGTCAGTTTTAGGATCATTATAAGTTTTATCAACAATTTTATAAGCTAAACCAAGGACACGTAATGCTTTTTTAGCCATATTTTGATTAGCAACTAAAATATCTTGTTTTTGCTCATCACTAATCGGAGAAACCTGTCCGTTAATCGAAACAGACGTTACCCGTTTTAATAACTGATCTGGTGCACCTTTAACGGCAATATAATACTTATCACCATACTTATTGATAGTACTCATCAATTTACGTTCAGAATCAAATGGTACCTCTTGAATACGCGGATGGCTCTGTAAAAGATTTTGGACATCAATATTTTGGTCAAAAGCATACTGAATTAAAGAAGTTTCCGTCGGATCACCAAGTAAATTTCCTCCGTTTTCAATTTTGGTATCATTTGCCAAAATCATAGAAAGAATAGCTGGATTATCCGCATGAACTTCATGATCCGTTCCATGAGTCCGGCCACGGTAGTAAATTTTTTCAACGGTCATCTTATTTTGGGTTAAAGTACCGGTTTTATCCGAACAGATAATATCGGTGGCTCCCAAAGTTTCAACCGCAGGCAGTTTTCTAACAATTGCCTTATGTGTAGCCATTGTTTGGGTTCCTAATGCCAAAATAATTGTAACAATTGCAGGCAATCCTTCAGGAATAGCTGCAACAGCCAGAGAAACGGCAACTAGGAACATATCGATTACTAATTTATCAGTTGGTTCCGTGCCACGCTTAGTAATTAAACCAACAACGAAGACAATTGCACAAATTGCCAAGATCATAATAGTTAAAATCTTGCCAAGCTGGTTTAAATTTTGCTTTAGAGGGGTATCAGTTTCATCGGTATTATTAAGCATGGTGGCAATTTTACCAACTTCAGTATGCATCCCTGTGCCAATAACAATACCTTCACCACGACCATAAGTTACGTTAGTGCTTGAGAAAGCCATATTAATCTGATCGGCAAGCGCAACCTTTTTATCTTGCAAAGTTTCATTACTCTTGTCTACCGGAACTGATTCACCCGTTAAAGCTGATTCCTCAATCTTCAAGCTCTTGGCAACGGTTAACCGCAAATCAGCTGGAACAACATCCCCTGCTTCAAGTAAAACAATGTCCCCCGGAACAACCTCTGTACTTGGAATTTCAAGCACGGTGCCATTACGCCGAACGTGAGCATTGGGTGTAGACATTTTCTTTAAGGCATCGATTGCTTCTTCTGAACGTGTTTCTTGGAAAACTCCCAACACAGCGTTCAAAATAACAACAATCATAATGATTGCGGCGTCTGTCCATTCATGAGCAACGACACCAGAAAGAAGTGCAGCTATGATCAAAACAATGATCATGAAGTCTTTGAATTGGTCAACGAAGCGCATGAACATACTGGTTTTCTTCTTAGAAGCTATGGCATTGTTCCCATATTTTTCCCGTCTTTTCTTAACCTGGTCATCATTTAAACCTTGCGTAAGAGAAGTATGTAAACTTTTCTCCACGTCAGGAATTATTTGGTTAAAATAATTTTTGACCACTTATTTTCCTCCTTATAAAAAAAGAGCCTTACATGCTTAAAGCACATAAGTCTCACTATTTAAGGTAAGTCCAGAAGATACTATTCTTCGGTTGTTGGACTTACCACAAGTAATTGTTGTTACTCCCTTATGATTATCTATAATTATAAAGAAAATTATTTATTTTAACAAGTTTTATTTCTGCTTTTACTTTTTATAAAAATCATCAAATACGGTCACCGGCAAATGCCGCTTATGCTTACTTTTGTTCCATAAAGCTTCGATTGTCTCCGCATCCTTTTCAGGAACTTCTCGTCCCTCAAGGTAATCATCAACTTTATCATAAGTTACACCCAGTGCCGTCTCATCAGGCAAATCAGGTTTATTTTCTTCCAAATCAGCTGTAGGGGCCTTCAAATATAAATGCTCTGGACACCCTAATTCCTTCAATAATTGCTTACCTTGACGCTTATCCAAACGAAACAATGGCGTTATATCAGCTGCACCATCACCATATTTAGTGTAAAAACCAGAAAAATTCTCCGCTGCATGATCGGTACCAACGACCGCACCCTTATTTGCACCAGCAATGGCATATTGAACGATCATTCGTTCACGAGCCTTGATATTACCTTTATTAAAATCCGTAATTTTCTGACCCGCTTTTTCGAGACTTGCAACCATCGCATCGGTTGCAGCTTTAATGTTAACAATTGGATCCTGATCTGGCTTTTGAAAGGCAATTGCATCGGCTGCGTCTTGCGCATCAGCCTGAACATCGTAAGGTAAACGAACAGCAATAAATTGGTAAGAATCATCGCCCGTTTCTTTGCGCATTTCAGAAATAGCCATTTGCGTTAACTTACCGGCTAAGGTCGAATCCTGTCCGCCAGAAATTCCTAAAACATAAGATTTTAAAAATGGATTGGCTTTTAAATAGCCTTTCAGAAAATCAACTGAACGTCTAATTTCTTTTTTGGGATCAATTTCTGGTAGAACGTGTTCATAAGCAATAATTTCTTTTTGTAATTTTCTCATCTACTAATACTTCTTTCCCTAATCTTGCGCCGAATATCTTGAATAAGATGCATTTTACTTTCATACAAATTTTGTGACAAGTCAACTGGATATTCTTGAGGGTTTAAGCTGCGCTTGTATTCATCCCATAACCCATCGAGGTTATCCGCACAGAACTTTTTAATATCTGCTAACTTAGGTTGCTTATAAACTAACTTCCCATTCTTAAAAATATCATGTAAAAGTGGAACAGCAGTATAATTTGTTACTACTTTATTGATATAGGTGTACTGCGGGTGGAACATGAAGAGTGCATCAAACTTACGCGGATCTTCATCATACCTTGCTACCCAGTCACCTTCGTTTTTCTTAGCTGTATTAGCTGAAATACGCCATACCTGTTTTTTACCTGGAGTTGAAACCTTAACAGCATTTGAAGAGATCTTCAACGTATCGCGCATTGCATGGGTTTCGTCTTCAATTGAAACCAACTTATACACAGCACCTAATGCAGGTTGATCAAAAGCGGTAATGTACTTGGTTCCAATACCCCAAACATCAATCTTGGCACCCTGCATCTTCAGGTTGGTAATGGTATTTTCATCCAAATCATTCGAAGCGAAAATCTTAGCATTTGGATAGCCAGCATCATCAAGCTCTTTACGAACCTGTTTAGACATATAAGCCATATCGCCAGAATCAATCCGAACCCCTTGAAAATTAATCTTATCGCCCATTTCGTTGGCTACCTTAATTGCATTTGGTACCCCACTGCGAACGGTATCGTAAGTATCAACCAAAAAGACACAATTTTTATGCGTTTCAGCATAAGCTTTAAAGGCCGCATACTCACTACCAAAAGCTTCAACTAAGGAGTGGGCGTGGGTACCAGAAATTGGAATGCCAAATAATTTACCGGCACGCACATTACTGGTTGAATCAAACCCACCAATATAAGCAGCACGTGCTCCCCAGATTGCAGCATCTGTCTCCTGTGCACGACGGGTTCCAAATTCCATTAACCCATCATCCTGAACGGCTTGTTTAATTCTTGCTGCTTTAGTAGCAAGCAAGGTTTGGAAGTTAATAATATTTAAAATAGCCGTTTCGACTAACTGACATTGAGCAAGAGGACCTTCAACCTGAAGTATAGGCTCGTTAGCAAAGACTAACTCCCCTTCTTTCATTGAACGAACAGTAATTTTTAACTTTAAATTACGAAGGTAGTCAATAAAGTCATCATCATAACCTTCTTGCTCTTTTAAGTATTGCAGATCACTTTCTTTAAATTTTAAGTTCTTTAGATATAAAATGACGTGTTCAAGACCTGCATAGACAGCATAGCCACTACCAAACGGTTCCGTTCGGTAAAAAGCCTCAAAAACGGCATTGCGGTTAGCCATGCCTTTTTTGAAGTAAGTATACATCATATTAATTTCATAGAGATCGGTATGCAAAGCCAAAGAATCATCTTTGTCTAATTCTGGATAAAACATTGTTTCCTCTCAAATACTAATGTAAATAACATTTTGCCTTAATTATAACCGTGCTGACCCATTACAGCAACGCGACCACACTATTTAGTTAGCTGCTTGTGATTAACAAGTGATAATGTCTTAACTGTTATCAAAGGAAAATGTCCTAATAGATAACATATGTATAATAGTCTCTATTGGAGGTTATTGTGCTATATGAGAAGGATTAAGTTAAGAATGAACGAGCAAAGAAAATATCAGGTAATTAAAGATTTAGTTGACCAGCACAAAAATAAAAGACGAGCCGCCCTCACCTTAGACATTACTGTCAGGCAGGTGAACCGGCTCATCCGCAAATACCAAGACAAAGGAAAAGCGGCTTTTGTTCATGGGAACAGAAACCGCCAACCTGTTAATTGTCTCACCACAGAAATTAACAAACAAATTGTAACCTTATACCGGTCTAAATATCAAGACTGTAATTTTAAACATTACACCGAATTATTAAACCGGCGCGAGCACCTGCCAGTTTCTTATAGCAGTGTCTACAGCCGCTTAACCCAGGCCGACATCTATCCGCCTAAACTCTGGCGCAAAACCCGCAAGAAACGGGCTAAGGCTAGATATCGGGCCAAGCATCCAACAGCCAAGACTAAAACTGTTAAACAAGCAGTTAACTATCAGCTGGCTTTAGAAGATGCTCACCCACGACGGGAACGCTGTAAATATTTTGGTGAGGAGATCCAAATGGATGCCTCAAGTATTGTTTGGTTTGGGACTAAAAAAGCTGCACTGCACCTGGCAATTGATGATGCGACCGGCAACCTGGTTGGTGCTTACTTTGACTGGCAGGAAACTTTGAACGGTTACTACCACGTCTTTGAGCAAATCCTCAAAAACTATGGTATCCCTTACCGCTTTAAGACCGATAACCGGACTGTCTTTAACTATGAAACTGCTAAAACCAAGTCTGAAAATAAAGATGTCTTAACGCAATTCGGCTATGCCTGCCAAATCCTCGGTGTTAACCTAGTGACCACCAGTGTCTCCCAAGCTAAAGGCCGAATTGAGCGGGCTAACCAGACCGTACAGAGCCGCTTGAAACCGGAACTAAGGCTAGCTGGGGTGACTACCATTGAACAGGCCAATCACTATTTAACTGCAACCTTTATCCCAGCTTTTAATCGCGAGTTTGGTCAAGACTACCGGCAGGTTACTTCAACCTTTGAACAAGCCCCAGATAACCGCAAAATCAATTACACCCTGGCGGTGCTTTCACCCCGGGTATTTGACAGTGGCTCGACAATTTCCTTTAAACATAAATACTATCAAGCAGTTAAAGCTTCCGGTGAATTAGTTTGCTTCATGAAAGGCACCAAATGCCTGGTCATTGAAGCTTTAGACGGACAATTATTAGTTACCGTGAAGGATCAGGTCTATGCCTTAAAAGAGCTGGCTAAGAATGCCCAACACTCTCCGGATTTAGATGTAGCTGCCAAGCCTAAACGCCCTAAGAAAAAGTACCTGCCGCCAATGAGCCATCCGTGGAAACGAGCTTCATTTCTTGCCCAGCAAAGGAAGGCACATTACCAGCATCAGTATGCTTAAAAAATAACAAAAAAGCGGGATAAAGTTCCCGCTTATGTTTAACAATTTTTAGGACATTTTCGCTTAGTATTGACACGCGACCACACTATTTAGTTAGCTGCTTGTATACCTTTTCAATTGAAGCTAATTGTTTTTTTACAGAAAAATGATCGGCAACATATTTTTTCTCACGCGTGGCCATAGCAGATAATTCTTTAGGATCCTTATTAACTGCTTCCCTTAATTCATTAACAATCGAATCAACGTTACCAGTTTTAGCAATAAATCCATATTCAGGATTAGGAATCATTACCTTAATATCACCAATATCTGTTGACAAAATTGGGAGCAGATTATCACTAGCCTCGAGAAGAACCAATGGAAAACTTTCTGAATAAGAAGTTAAGACCGCCAAATCCATTCGCCTATATAAATTTTTAAGCTGTGCTTGAGTCATAAAACCGCTAAAAGTTACCTGTGGACCAAGATCGAGTTGACGCGAAAGAGCCATCAAGTTACTCAATTCTGAGCCGCTACCAGCAATATAGAGGCGAACATGCGAATCATTCAATTTCTTAATGGCATGTAAAAGCAATGCTTGCCCTTTTACCTTTTCGGTTCGAGCAACATTAATAATATTAAAGTAAGTGTGTTCATACTTAGCCGGAATTTCACTATTATCATGAAAAAAGATACCGTTGTAGATGACATGGATCTTGTCCTTATCTACATGTGCTTTATCTACCACAAGCTTAGCGAAACGTTTAGTCACCACAAAAACACAATTGGCGTTTCGTAATGCATGTAAATTGAGCTTAGTAAAAACCTTGCCAAGAAAGCCCCGATCGGCAAAATCCAAATACGGATCCGAATGGACGGTAATACACCAAGTTGCAGTAATTTTTCTCCTAATTAATGATAAAAATAAGTTAGCACGTGCCCCGTGAGTATGCACGATATCGTAATGTCCATCATTAATAAAAGCCGTCAGTCGTTTTAAACTAGACAAATCATAGCGCCCTTTTGCCCCTAAAACATGGGTAGCAATGTTAGCAGCTCGTGCTGCCTTAGCCACTGGACCCTCTTCTAAGGTCAAAAGTTCAAAATCTTTTTCCTCTTTTTTTGCCTCGGTTAACAAATTAACAATGTGTGACAAACCGCCGCCTTGTTCAAGACCAGCATTCACATGCAAAATCTTCATGTATTATTTCTTTCTCTTTTTTGATTTTTGAACATCCATAACGAATCTTGGCAAAACTGTCATTCTCTTAAATCGCGTTGGATTACTTACCAAACGGTAAAACCACTCTAGGTGTGCTTTTTGGAAAATTTCTGGCGCCCTCTTAACAATTCCTGAAAAGACGTCAAAACTGCCCCCAACCCCCATCATTAGCGCAGGCAATAAATTTTTACGCAAGATTGAAATTAATTTTTCCTGCCTTGGGGAGCCTAATGCAGCGAAGACTAAATCAGGCTGGGTTCTTTCAATTCGGCAAGCTACTAAATCCAAATCTTCATCAAAGTAACCATCTTCTGCTCCAACCAATCGAATGCCAGAATAATCGCGACCGATTTTAGCTTGAACAGCATGAATGACATTTGGCTTAGCACCAATTAAATAAACCCGTAAACTGCGCTCATCAGCAACTTTCATCAGCCATGTAAATAGGTCGTAGCCGGTTACTCGTTCTGGAAGCGGCGTTCCTAACATTTTGGCTGCTTTAATGATTCCTATGCCGTCAGCCGTAATATAATCAGCATCATCATTCAAAATCTTCATAAATTCAGGATTTTCGTTTGCTGCCATCACAATTTCCGGGTTAGCAGTAACGATAAAAGTGGATTCATGTTCATTTAACCGACCAATAAATTCATTTTGAAATTGGTTAAAAGTTTTATTATCGAAATTAACACCTAAAACATTCACTTTATCCATAGAAAACACCTCGTGCATCTTTTCTTACTATTCTATCAAAATATCTCAGTGACCGCTGTAAGTTTTACCTTTTCTATAAATATGATACGATAAGTGCGTCTAATAAATAGGAGCACTAACAAAATGAAAAAAGTTATAACTTACGGTACTTTTGATTTACTACATTACGGTCACGTTCGTTTGCTCAAAAGGGCAAAGGAATTGGGCGATTATTTAATCGTTGGTTTATCGACGGATGAATTTAATGAATTCAAAAAACACAAAGAAGCCTACAATAATTATGCAGAACGTAAATATATTCTAGAGGCAATTCGTTACGTCGACAAAGTCATCCCTGAAAAGGATTGGGACCAAAAGATCAGTGACGTAAAAAAGTACCATATCGATACTTTTGTTATGGGAAGCGACTGGGAAGGCAAATTTGACTTCTTAAAGCCATACTGTAAAGTCGTTTACTTACCCCGAACTCCGGGCGTATCAACCAGTAAAATTAAAGAAGATTTAAAGTAAACAAAAACTCCAATTCGGCTTATATAATAAGTTGAGTTGGAGTTTTTTCATATTAAAATCATTTTGAAAACGTAAATTCAAACCGTTCAGCAACATAGCTAGCCCGTGTGTATTCAAATGGCGTACCATCAGACAATTCGGTTACCTGTAAACGGGTAATAAGCGCTTCGCCGCGCTTAGCATCAAGCAAACGAGCATCATTTTCATTGGCAACTTCAGCTGAAATATGTTCAGTTACCCGGCCAATCTTATAACCATGATTTTCTAATGTTTCGTACAAATGTGCCGAAATATCTGATTTAGAAAGATCTTTTATTAAGCGGTACGGAAGCGTAACCACCTCATAACAAATTGGGACTTTATCGGCATAACGAATTCGTTCCATTCGTAAAACATCGGCATCCGGTTGCAAATTTAAGCGCTCTTTTTCTGACAGGGATGGTTTGCCAATCCGGTAAGAAATTACTTTGCTCGATGGTGTTTGACCGTTTGCATGGGTAATTTCCGTAAAGGACATGATACCCGACATTGTCTCTTGTACTTTTTGACTAGCAACATAAGTACCGCTGCCTAGCCGGCGTTCTAAAATGCCTTCATCTTCAAGCGTTTTAATTGCTTGACGCAGAGTCATGCGGGATACACCAAATTTCACAGCTAGTTGGCGTTCAGCAGGAATTCTGTCCCCTACCTTATAGACATGATTTTCAATATCACGTTTAATTTGATTATGAATTTTGATATATATTGGTTCTTCCATGGGGGTACCTCCAAATACATACCTCATTATAATCTAAATTGGTCTATATTGCATGAGTAAAAGCACTATAATTTTTGTTGCTTATTTTCTTTTAGCGGTCCACTTTAATCCCAAGATATGAACATTAGGCTTTTTATTACATTCAACCTTAAGTGAAGCATCCCCACTGGCTAAAACGCTGGTGCTTAAATGCGCGTCATCCTGGACAGCCATATCTGCACCATTGGAATTTAAAATCAAATCGTGACCATCTAATTTAGCATTTCCACTAAGCGCTAAAAAGTATTGATAATCTGAATCTCCGTTAAAAGTAACCCTGCGTGCAGTACAACTTACATTATCTTGAAAATCCGCATGTGCCAAAACTACAGTGTTACTTAAAGTTATTTTGGCTTTATTAACGGCAATCATTCTGTTAAAACTACTATTTTGGATGAGCACGTGTGCCTTTTTATCGATGTAAATACCACCATTAAAGCTGCTGCTAACAACGTTAATCCAACAATCATCACTGATATACAAACATGTATCTTCTTTTGACAAGACCTCACTGTTAAGCATGTTCATCCAAGTTTGACCATGAAGAAGAAGATAATCAACAACTGAATTATTAATATCTAATTCCGCATTTGTTTGTGCAAAAGTATTAACACTGCCATGAATATGAGAATTGTTAATAATTGCGGTGCCTCTTCCTTCTAAAGCAAGGGCACAGTATTCATCTGAGTCATAATCAATATACGTATCATTCATTTCTAGTCGAAAATCAGCGTCCGCAAACATAGATACAGAGCCATTAACAATTTTAGTTGAATAAAGTTCCAGCGTGATTTTTCCATTAGCAGCGATTGCTGCGGTATCACTATTGGTGCCTTTGATCACGCAATTGCGCAAACTTAAGTAGGTATTAGCTTCAACTGGTACAAAGAGGCTGTTGCGATCCTTAATGGTATTAATACACAAATTTTCTAGCGTTACATAACAGCTATCAGGTGATACACTCACATAACCTAAAATAGTCGTATCTTCTGGTAAAGTACCGGTGCCTTTAATCGTAATATCAGCTAATGTTATCCCCTGGGGTAAATTGTAAAAACCCGGTTCCAAAAGTAAAACATCATCAGCACGTAAATCTTTTAAAGCATCGTGCCAATCAATTTCTCCGCCACCGGCACCTACTTTAATTACTCGCATCTAAAAAATCCCTCTCTTAATTAAAATGCAAACCAGCTACTATTGTACTAGTTTTAACTTTTTATAGGTAAAAAATTGTTTATACACAAAAAGGGTTCTATTCAAATAGAGCCCTTTGTTTGTTATATAAAATTAATTTTAATCTTTTCTACATAAAGTGATAATTGCATGACACAGTAAACCTAAAATTAAAAAAGTTAACAAGCCAATAGCACTATCAATTATAATATTTTCCCAGGTAAAACCTGTAACAACCATTAAAATCAATGCAAGTAAAATACCTATAAAAAGAGCAACAGCATAAAATAAACCCATAGCAGTATCATACTTATTAACCTTATATCCACTTTGTTCAGTATTTTCTTTATCACTCATAATATTTTCTCCACTCTGCTTTTTATTACTTTTACTAACAAAATTATCAATATTAGTTCCCAAATTTTCAGCTAAAACAGCAATCATTGAATCATCAGGAACAGTTTTATTCCTTTCCCAATTAGAAACGGCCTGTCTTGTAACGTGAACTTTTTCAGCTAAATCCTCTTGAGTTAAAGATAATTCTTTTCTTTTATTGTGAATAACTTGTCCAACATTTTTATCATCATTCATGTATCCCTTATTTCCTTTCAACACATAAATATATTCTATTGAAAATTCATAATTTTTAAAGCAATTGTGGAGAACAATTGCGCAACGAAGTTAATGCAAGAGACAAAAAAAGCAGTTTCAAAAGAAACTGCTTTTTCCTGGGTTATATGTCCTAATTAAAGAACAATTGGGTTAGCTGGATTCGAACCAGCGCATACTAGTACCAAAAACTAGTGCCTT
>ENA-UOOK01004135-UOOK01004135.1-fermentation-metagenome-genome-assembly--contig:-NODE-4135-length-15825-cov-58.198922_pt1 | contig 15825 bp, 10 predicted proteins | sample MGYA00245777_ERZ724023 | MGnify/ENA primary metagenome ERZ724023 (study PRJEB28704, sample SAMN03018312) | fermentation metagenome | biome: anthropogenic terrestrial biome; feature: soil...
GCTGCACCATTTCTTTCAATAGCTCTTGCATTATATTCCTGATGATTGTTTGCTACAAAAGGTGATGGAATTAAAATTGAAGGTATTCCAAGTGCAGTAATTTCAGATAGTACAGTAGCTCCTGCACGGCTTATTATTAAATCACAAGCTGCCATAGCCTCATCCATATTAAAGCAATAAGGGATTATTTTAATTCCCTTTAAACTATTAATGTCCATATTAATAGATTTTAATTTGGTTTTTACATTCTCATATTCATTTTCGCCCGTAATAAATAAAAGCTGAATGCCGCTTTGCATAAGTTGAGGTATAATATTAACAACAGCATTGTTAATATTACGTGCTCCTCTGCTTCCACCAACAACTAATAAAAGAGGTTTATTAATATCAAATTTCATATCTATTCTCGATTTTGCCTTGTCTGTTTTAGTAAATTGGCTCCTAATAGGATTACCGGTATAAATTACTTTATTTTTAGGAAAATATTCTTCACTTTCCTTAAAATTAATAGCTATTTTTGAAACAAAACGTGATAGCATTTTATTTGTCATACCTGGAAAGGCATTTTGTTCATGGATAAGTGTTGGAATATTTTTCATTGATGCTGCAAGAACAACAGGACCGCATACATATCCCCCAGTACCTACTACAATATCTGGTTTAAACTCCTTTATAATATTTAACGATTGAAAATATCCCTTAAATACTTTAAAAAACGAACCAATTTTTTTAATTGTGAACTTTTTATTTAATCCCTCTACAGTTATATATTTTATATCAAAGCCTTCTCTTGGCACCAACTTTTTTTCAAGACCATTTTTACTTCCCACAAATAATATTTTGGCATCAGGCATTTTTTCAAGTATCTTTTTTCCTATTGCAACTCCTGGATATATATGTCCTCCAGTTCCTCCACCTGATATGATTATTCTCACAAATACCAACTCCCATTCTATTCTGAGTAACGTGAAATGCTTAAGAGCAATCCTAATTCCGCCATTGTAAACACTAGTGAAGAACCTCCATAACTAATAAGAGGAAGGGTCACTCCTGTAACTGGCATAAATGATGCAACAACTAAAAAGTTTATACTTGATTGTACTGCTATAAGAGAAGTTATTCCAGTTGCAAGCAATGCTCCAAACCTATCTTTACAATTTAAAGCAATCTTCATTCCTCTCCATACTAGTACAGCAAATAAAACTATAACAAAGAATGTACCAATAAATCCTAGTTCCTCTCCAAGAATTGCAAATATAAAATCATTTTGAGCTTCAGGTATATAATATCCTTTTTGTCTTGACTTTCCAAGACCTACACCAAAGATATTTCCAACACCTAAGGCATATAAAGATTGGATAGCTTGATAACCTTTGTCCAGTGGATCTTTGAAAGGATCTAAAAATCCAAAAACTCTCTTTTTTCTATAATCCTCTGAAAAAGCAAAATACGTTCCACCACAAAAACCCAAAGCAAGTAAAGCAATAAGATGCTGCATTTTGGCTCCCCCTACAAACAGCATACAAAAGGTAGTTGCCATAATTATTACTGCATTACTCATATTAGGCTCTTTAAGTATAAGTCCCGCAAAAACCCCTGATACTAAAAGAACTGAAAAAATCTTTTTCCACTCAGATATTGAGCTTCCCTTTCTTGAAATATATTCAGCTACATATATTATTATCATAAACTTTGCAAGCTCTGATGGCTGAAATCTTAAACCGCCTATTACAATCCACCTGTGAACGTCTTTTACATCAGGCAGCATAAATACTACTATTAGACATATTAAAGTTATAAGCATTCCAAAGCCAACTAGTTTTCTATTTTTCAACTTTTTATAATCTATGTTTGCAGTAAAAAGTAAAACAAACATCCCAATTGCAGACCAAACAAGTTGTTTCTTGAAATGATAAAACTTATCATGATAATAAAAAAAGTCTTCATACATGCTGGCACTAAAAACCATAGTGATTCCTATACAAAGCAGTATAATTATTACAAGAAACAACGGAAAATCAAAAGGTTTTTTCTTTTTCTCCATAAAATCCTCCTAATAACTAATTGCTAAAAAACCTACCAAACAAAATATAGCAGTAAAAATACAAAACCATGAAACTACTTTAGTTTCATGCCATCCACATTGCTCAAAATGATGATGCAGCGGAGCCATTTTAAAGACCCTTTTTTTAGTCAGCTTAAAGGAAACAACTTGAATTATTACTGAAAGCACTTCTATTACATATATAGCTCCAACTATAACCAATATAAAAGGCATTTTAAGAAGTACTGCAATAGCTGAAATTGCTCCACCAAGTGCTAAAGATCCTGTATCGCCCATAAAAACCTGTGCAGGATAAGAATTATATTTTAAAAATCCTAATAAGCTGCCTGTTAATGCCCCGCAAAATATGGCCATATCAGTTTTATGCATTGAATAGGTTACAACTGTAAAAAAGACAGACACTAATACAGTAACACCTGCCCCAAGGCCATCAAGACCATCAGTTAAATTAACCCCGTTTACAGTCCCAACAATTACAAAAATCATAAATGGTATATACCAAATTCCTAAATCCCACATTTTATTTGTAAATGGTATATGCACAGCACTTCCAATATCTTTACTATGATAAGCATAAACAGTCAAAATAAGTGCAACTGCCACCTGTCCTAAAAATTTTTGATGGGCTTTTAATCCCTCATTATTTTTCTTTTTAATTTTAAGTGTATCATCTATAAATCCAACCATTCCATATCCAAGCATTGTTATTAATGTGAAAAGCAGCGGCATTGTTATATCCTGGTATACAATAAGTGTTGTAATAATCGAAGATATTATAAACATGATCCCACCCATTGTCGGAGTGCCTGCTTTTTTCATATGGCTTTGTGGCCCTTCTTCTCTTATAAACTGTCCAAATTTAAACTTTTTTAAAGCTGGTATAATTATAGGCCCTAATAAAAGTACAATTAAAAAAGCAACAATAACTGAATAAATAATAACATTCATTTTAAATTCCTCTCTTCCTGTCTTTCACTATAAAATCAACTACACTTTCCATCTGCATTGCTCTTGATGCTTTTACTAAAATTGTGTCATTGTTAGTAATAATTTTTTTTATGAGTTGGCAGGCCTCTTCTTTGGTCCTAAAATAATATGCTTTCATATTATTAACAGCTTCATCATAAATATATTTTGCATCTTGTCCAACTGAAATAAGTATATCACATTTATCTTTTAGATAAATACCTACATCTTTATGGGCCTTAATAGAAAAATCTCCAAGCTCATACATATCACCCAATATTGCAATTCTTCTTCCATTTGAAATAGAATTAAGCACGTCAATAGCTGCTTTCATGGAATCCAAGTTTGCATTGTAGCAGTCATTTATAATCCTTATACCATCAGGCAGCTCAATAATATCATTTCTCATATTGGAAGGTTTATAATTATATATTCCATCTATAAGCTGTTCTAAAGAAAGGTTAAACTTATCTGCTACAGCAATGCCCATAAGAGCATTATAAACATTATGAATACCAGGTGCATTAATTTTAAACTTATACTTATTGCCTTTATATTTGCTTGTAAATTCTATGCCCTTACTGCCAAGGTTTATTATATCCTCAGCATTATAATTTCCTTTATTACTAATAGAAGTTTTTATGATATTATAATTTTTATTAGAAACAGCAGATAAATAATCATCATCCCCGTTAACAATTAATAAATTATCGCTATTAAAATAAGTAGTAATCTCCATTTTTGCTTTAAATATGTTCTTACGGGTTTTTAAATTTTCAATATGAGCTGTTCCTATGTTTGTTATTACTGCTATATCCGGTCTTGCTATATCCACAAGCCTTTTTATCTCACCTAAATTACTCATTCCAAGTTCAATAACAGATACGTCATACTTATTTGACATATCAAATATTGTTAAAGGCAAACCAATTTCATTATTATAATTTTTCCTTGTTTTATGTACTTTAAACTTTTGGCTTAAAATACTGCTGATCATTTCTTTTGTACTGGTTTTCCCAGTACTGCCTGTTACAGCAATAACAGGATAACTAAATTTACTTCTATAATATTTTGCTAATAACTTCAATGCTTCAAGGGTATCATCAACCTTTATTAAAGGTATATTATCTTCAATTTCTTCGCTTGCTAAAACTGCTGTGCACCCGCTTTCAAGAGCTTTAGGAATAAAATCATGCCCGTTAAAGTTCTTTCCCTTCAAAGCCACAAATAAATCTCCTGCATTTATATTTCTACTATCTGTACTTATTCCGTTAACTATCATATCTTCCGAGCAGTTTACTAAAGTGCCGCCTGTAGCTGAAACAATTTCTTTTATGTTTAATGCTTCCAATATTACTCCCTCCTAAGTATTTCTTCTACAATCTCTCTTTCATCAAAAGGAATTGTTTTATCGTTTAAAATTTGATATTTCTCATGTCCTTTTCCTGCAAGAACTATAACATCCCCGCTTTTGGCATTATCTATTGCATATTTAATAGCACTTTTTCTATCAGGAATTACTACATATGAAACATTTGTTTGCTTAACACCAACTAAAATGTCGTCAATAATTGCTTCAGGCTGCTCACTTCTTGGATTATCAGATGTTACAACGCAAAAATCTGATAGTTCTCCAGCAATTTTCCCCATAATAGGTCTTTTAGCTTTATCCCTGTCTCCTCCGCATCCAAACACAATTACTAATTTGTTTTTAGTATATTCTCTGGCGGTTTTCAAAATATTTTTTATTTCATTAGGAGTATGAGCAAAATCAATTAATATTGTAAACCCACTGCTGGAAATTATTTTTTCACTTCTTCCTATTACATTTTTAAGCTTCTTTAAACCATTTACTATATCGTCCATTGGAATCCCAAATGCACTGCAAGCTGCAATACTGCAAAGTGCATTATATATGTTAAACTTTCCTATAAGATTGATTTCAATTGGAACAACTTTATCCTTATATAATAAATCAAAATAGCTCCCTCTTTCATCAATTCTTATATTTTTAGCCTCAAAATCTGCTTTATTGTTTATACCATAGGTAATTATCTTATTGCCGAGGGTTTTTACAGCTCTTTGACCATATTCATCATCAGCATTTATAACAGCATATTCAGCATTGTCAAAAAGCTTCATTTTAGCATGAAAATAATTTTCCATGGTTTTGTGAAAATCGAGATGATCCTGAGTTAAGTTGGTAAATACACCCACTTTAAATTTTACACCATAAACTCTTTTTAATTCTAATGAATGAGAAGAAATCTCCATAACGCACGAATTAATGCTTTGATCTGTCATTTTTTTAAACATGCCTTGTAAGTCCAATGATTCAGGGGTAGTTCTTTTTGCTTCTTCAATATCTTGATCGAAAATATTATAAATTGTTCCAAGCAATGCTGTTTTCTTATTTGCTTCTTTAAGTATAGAATTAATCATGAAGGATGATGTAGTTTTACCACTTGTTCCTGTAATTCCTATTGTATTAATTTTATCGGATGGATTCCCATAAAAATTTGATGCCATAACTGCCATAGCTTCCCTTGTATCTTTAACAAATACTTTTGTTATATTTTTATTTACCTCTACATCACTACTTACTACTAAAGCTGCTGCTCCAAGCTCTACTGCTTTTTCTGCAAACAAATGCCCATCTGTTTTAAACCCTTGAATGCAAAAAAATAAATCACCCTTTTTTATTTCTTTTGTATTATATGCTAAACCATTTATATTAATATCTTCACCCTCAATGTAAGCATCCTTCATTCCATTTATAAGCTGAGAAATTAACATTTTTTACCTCCTTTAATGCATATAGCACAACATGTATAAGTCGTCTATTTTAAATATAAAAATATATAGAGTAGATGACCTATGGAATTCACCCAGCAAGCTATGAAAATACTACTTTTCACTGGGCAAATTATAAAATCATGTTGTGCTAAAATTAGTTTTCAGGTTTTTCTAAAATAACTTTTACTGTAGTACCTTTACTAACAATAGTTTTAGGCTGTATGTCCTGAGATACTCCAATCCCATCCCCTGAGAAAACAACCTTAATTCCTAAAGCATTAGCCTCATCTAATATTTCTTTTTGAGTTTTTTCATTAAAATCAGGCACAGCTACATCAGAATTTATTTTTTGCGAATTATCTGCTATTAGGTTAATCTTGGTATTTTCTTTTACAGCAACGCCAGGTTTAGGATTTACATCATTTATTATACTACCAGAACCCGTTATTTCAAAATTTAAATTTAAATTACTTAAAATTTTCTCAGCATCAGCTATACTTTTACCTCTCATTTCAGGTATGGTAACTTCTTTCACAACTTCTTTATTTTCACCAAGATCAGGTTCCATATTTAAATATCTAAATATGTCTTCAAGAAGTATTTTTGTAAGAGGCGCAGCATTACTTCCAGAATAATAGTTTGAAGGATCTGGCTCATCAATAGATAATACCACTGCAATTTTAGGATCATTGCATGGAGCAATACAAGCAAAAGTTGATATATATTTGCCTGTAGTATCATATTTTCCGTTTATAGCTTTTTCAGCTGTTCCTGTTTTTCCCCCTATATGATATCCTTCAATATATGCCTTTTTACCTGCTCCTTTTGTTACAACATCCTCAAGCATTTCTCTCATAAGTTCTGAGTTTTCCTTAGATATTACCTGTCTTACAAACTTTGGCTTTATATCTTTTGTTTCTGTTACTTTATCATTCTCATCTGTATAAACAATTTGTTTAGCAAGATGAGGCTGCATTAGTTTGCCATCATTGGCAATTGCAGATAACGCAGTTATATACTGTATAAGGGTAACAGAAATTCCCTGTCCAAAGGATTCATTAGCAAGTTCAACAGGGCCCACCTCCTTAAGAGGTTTTATAATTCCACTTTGTTCCCCAGGGTAATCAATTCCTGTTGGCTTTCCGAATCCATATAAATCATAATATTTGTGAAGCTTCTCCTTTTGAAGTCTTTCACCTAAAGTCATAAAGCCCACATTACATGAATTTTGCAATATCTGCGGCAGTGTCTGAACTCCATGTCCTCCTGACTTCCAGCATCTTATAGTATGACCTGCCACATTTTTACTCCCATTGCATACAAAAGTATCTGATTTTTTTGTAAGCCCTTCCTGAAGAGCTGCAGATGCAGTTACAACCTTCATTACTGAGCCAAGCTCAAAGCTGTCATTAACTGCTCTGTTTTTCCATAGTGCCATTGAACTTGTTACATCACCCTTAACAGGTTCATTTGGATCATAATCAGGTTTATTTGCCATTGCAAGTATTTCTCCTGTCTTTACGTCCATAACAATTGCTGAAATTTGTTTTGCTTTATACTCTTTAAGACCTTTTTCAATTACTTTCTCAGTAAAATATTGAATTGATTGATCAATTGTTAGCACAACATCGCTTCCATTTTTAGGAGGCTCATATTTTGAAATACTATATGGCATTTCACGCATAAACTTATCAGTTTCTGCTGTTATTCTTCCCGGGGCTCCTTTAAGTTCATTATTATATTGATATTCAATGCCAGCTCTGCCATCCCCATCAATGCCAACATTTCCAATGACTTGAGAGCAAAGATTCCCATTGGGATAATACCTTTTTGTGTCGGGGTAAACAGCTATACCAGGCAGCTTCATTTCCCTTATTTTATTACCCTGCTCTTTATCTATCTGCCTTGCTAAATTAACACTTAGCATTGGCTTTCCATTGGGCAGAGTTTTATTTAATCTGGCAAGTAGAGTTGCTTTATCTATATTTAAAACAGATGAAAGCTTTCCAGCTATTTCATCTTTAGTAGTCTTTTTATCTTTAACTGCATCATTTATCTCCTTCATATAAGCGTCAACTCTTTCTACATTGCCGCTTACTGCTAAAGGCTTCATATTCCTGTCTAATATCATTCCTCTTTTTGCATCAATTTTTATCTCGTTTGTCCACTGATCGCTTGCCCACTTTTGAAGCTGCGGGGACCAAACTATTTGAACATAAGCATATCTTGCAACAATAACTATTTGAACAAAAAATATAATCAGAAGTAAATAAACAATTCTTTTTCTTATTTTAGTATTATTTTTAGAATCCGAATTCAAAAGGATGCCCCCTTATTTTATTAATCCGAAAAACTTGTTTACCTTATTCTTCATATTTGCTTCATTATTTTTTATATTAGCGCCATTTGCCTCTGCAATTTTGCTTAAAGGTTTAACATCCATATAGACAATTTCTTTTGGGAGTGGCTCAACCATACCTTGTTTTGCAACTGCATATTTTTCAACGTCTTTAATATTTTCGGTTTTTGCAATCTCTACAATAAGATTTTTGTTTTCACTTTGCAAATCCTGAATCTTAGCTTTTGTACTTCCTAAATTTCCATTGGCTTGTATAATATAAGAATATCTATACAATATCACAATGCTGCAGGCAAATATCACCCCTACTAGGAATATAATGTTAGCCCTTACTTTTAAATAGTTTTTATGATTAGAATTTTTAATTGATTTCTTTTGATTTTCTTCAATTTCAGGTTGGATCTTGTAAGCTACACTTCCATAAGAATAATTGGCGGCATTTGAAGCCTTGTTTTTCATTACCAATCTATTCACCCCCTAAATTCTTTAGAACTATAATTTTTCTGCTATTCTAAGCTTAGCGCTTCTGGATCTTGGATTTTCCTGAATTTCTTTTTCTTTAGGTGTAATTGGTTTCTTAGTTATTATTTGTATTTCAGGAGTTTTCCCACAAACGCAAACTGGAAACTCTGGTGGACAAGTACATGGGTTTTCTCTTTTTTTAAATATGTTTTTTATAATCCTGTCCTCCAGGGAATGAAATGTAATAACGCAAATTCTTCCTTCAGGATTTAACAGATCTATAATATCATTAACAGCATTCCCAAGTATTGGTATCTCCTGATTTACTTCAATTCTAATTGCCTGAAAGGTTCTTTTTGCAGGATGAGGTCCACCCCTTCTTGCTGAAGCAGGTATTGCTTTTTTTATAATATCTACAAGTTGAAAAGTTGTCTCTATTGGCCTAATTTTTCTTTCCTCTACTATAAAATCAGCTATTCTGCTTGCCCATTTTTCCTCTCCGTAGTCCTTTATTACTCTTTGTAATTCATATTTTGAATAGCTATTGACCACATCATATGCATTAAAATCTTGTTTTGTATTCATCCTCATATCTAATGGTGCATCATGCATATAGCTAAATCCTCTTTCAGCTTTATCAAGCTGATATGATGAAACACCAAGGTCTAGCAAAAATCCATCTGCCCCATTTAGTCTTAATTCTTTAAAAATTGATTTAATTTCAGCAAAATTATTATTTATTATTTTCTTATTTGTAAAATCTTTTAATCTTTCTTCTGAAGCTTTTATTGCATCTTTATCCTGATCTATCCCAATTAGCATTCCCATTGAGTTTAATCTTTTTAAAATCTCATTTGAATGTCCAGCTCCTCCTAAAGTGCAATCAACATATGTTCCATCAGGTTTTATATTTAAACCTTCAATACACTCATTAAGTAAAATTGGCTTATGCTTAAAATCCATTTTTCCACCTACTTAAACTCCTAATTCTTCCATCTTATTTAATATATTTTCAAAATCAACATCCGTATTATTATATTCTTCCCACTTTTCCTTACTCCATATTTCAATCCTTGTTGATACTCCAATACTTACTATATCCTTCTTTATTTGAGCATATTCAATTAAATTTTGTGGAATTAGTGCTCTTCCCTGCTTATCAATTTCAATCTCAGCTGCACCTGCAAAGAAAAATCTTGTAAATGCTCTTGCTTCTTTATTAGTGAGTGGAAGTATTTTAAGCTTATCCTCAATTTTATTCCACTCATCTTTGGTGTATATATATAAACATCCATCAAGCCCTTTAGTTATAATACATGAATTTTTAAGTTCATCTCTAAATTTTGATGGAATTATTATTCTATTTTTTAAATCTATTGTGTGATTATATTCTCCAATAAACATATTTTTCACCACAACCTTACTCCACAATACTCCACTTCTTACCACTATACTAGTATTATTCTATATTAATTTAATAATTCCTGCACAAAATTGAAAATAAATAAATATTTTTAATGCAATTTTTAATGCATACAATACTTTCTATATGAAAATTATTAATTAATAATTTTTTATCAATAATGAGATAATATTAATGGAGGGATTAAAATGCTAATTAAAAGCTACTATAAAAGCAGAACAAAATATGTGATCATGATAATTTTGATGATGACATGTATATTTATGAGAGGATTATTTTATGGAATGTATATTGGCAAAAAAGTATAAGGTCATCAGTGATTCTTAGAAGAGCCAATCCAGGTGCGTATCAACCGTAATACCCCGCCTGGGGCGGGGTATTACGGTTGATAAATTTTACAGCTTTTTATTTTTATATTCTAAAGGTGAAAAACCTGTTTTACTTTTAAAAATACGGCTAAAATAATGCTGGCTGTTATATCCTACACTTTTTGCAATCTCATATATATAAACATCATCATTATCCGTATTTAATAATTCTATTGCTTTATTTAACCTTATTTCTGTAAGATATTCAATAAATGAAATACCAATTTTTTGATTTATTATACGTGATAAATAAGAAGGGCTAACATGAAATTCATCAGCCACACGCTGTAAGCTTAAATTGGGGTCTGAATAGTTATCCTTTATGTAATTAATTATGCGTGATATATTGCCTGTATTTTGACCTTTTTTAATATGTTCCTTTAAAAGATTTCTATAAGCATTATTTAAACTTAATATTCCCTTTTCCAATATTGAATAAGAATATATCATCTCATTACCTGATAATCTTACGTATGTCTCAGTTAAATTCTTTTTTATTTCTTCAATATCTAAGAATCCATTTTTTATAATTAAAATAAGGTATTCATCCTTGTAAAAGGAGTAACACTTTATATCTATATTTTTTTTCAATATTTCATCCTTATCATTAATAATAAAAAGCCACATATTCTCATCGTTATCTATTTCGAGCAAATCCATATTTTTTATTAAATATTTCTCTTCAAAATCATTTTCAATACATTTTTTTAAAAAGTTTTCTTGAATATAAGTTTTGTTTTCTTTAAATTCAATTTGAGTTAATTTTTTATATTCTTTTTCCTTCATTTTTTTGTTGTAAGCATCAATGGCTCTATGGAGGGTATCTATTAATTTTTTACGATTTACAGGCTTTAAAATATAATCAAATACCCCAAGCTGTAAAGCCTTTCTGGCATATTCAAATTCATCATATCCTGATATTATTATAGTAATTGCATCCGGTATAAGCTTGTTCACTTTATCTAAAAAATCAAGACCATTTAAAAAGGGCATATTTATATCAATGAGCATTATATCGGGTTTTAATTTTTCTGCCATTTCAAGAGCTATTTCACCATCAGAAGCTTCTCCAATTATATTAAGACCTATATCTGCAGATGTAATGATTTTCTTAAGTCCCTTTCTAATTGCTTCCTCATCATCTGCAATTAATACCTTTAACATAATAAATCACCTTCCTTAATTACAGGTATTTTAATTGTAGCTTTAGTTCCAAAGCCATAAATGCTATCTATATCAACACCGTAATTTTTTCCAAATTGAAGTTGAATTCTTTCATTTACATTGAAAATACCATAACCAATATCCTCATATTCCGTTCCCCCCTTTTTCAAGCAGGATTTTATTAATTTAAGACGCCCCTCTTCAATTCCCATACCATTATCTTTAACATAGATATATATATCATTTTCTTTTTTTTCTATGCTGATGTTTATAAATCCATTTTCCCTTTTTGTTTTTATACCATGATTTATTGCATTTTCTACAATAGGCTGTATTATAAGTTTTAAAACTTTAAAATTATTAAGGCTTTCATCATAATTTATTGAATATTTTAGTTTATCTTTAAACCTTTCCTGCTGTATAAATAAATAACTTTTCACATGCTCAATTTCTTCTCCAAAGGTAATAATTTCTTTCCCTTTACTTAAAGATATTCTAAACAAATTTGAAAGTGCTGTGATCATATCTGCAGCATCATAAGCATCATGTTCAATGGCTTTCCATTGAATTGTATCTAAAGTATTATATAAAAAATGAGGATTTATTTGTGACTCCAATACTTTAAGTTCAGCTTTTCTTTTTTCCTTCTGCTGCGAGTAAACTTTATCAATTAAATTCCTAATCTCATCCACCATGCTATTAAAGCTGTATCCCAACTGTGCAATTTCATCATGGCCTTTACCATCATAGTGAATATTTAAATCCCCATTTTCAACTCTTTTCATCAGCATTTGTAACTTTCTAACAGGCTTTACAATAGATGACGTAAAAATGAGTGAGATTAAAATAGAAACAAGAAGCAATATTATACTAAATATTATTATCAGATGGATCAACCTATTTGTATCAGCATACATCTTTTCTTCAGGAATAGTTATTCCAAGGGACCATCCATCTGAGTAAGGTATAGGTGAGTATATAACTATACCTCCTTTGCCATCAGGCTTAATAATCTTATCTATTCCCGATTGACCATTAAGCATCTTTTTGCCTACAGATTCAAAACCCTTATAACCATACTTAGACATCTTAAATATGTTTATTTTACCAGTATTTTCAGAAATAAGTGTATCAAAATCACTCATATCTTTAACATTATCCTTTGGTACATCAGTAAATATATTTCCTCTGCTATCCGTTATCCATGCATTGCTGCCATGCATTTTTATATTAGATGAAATTTGAGAAAGCTTAGATAAATTAATTGCCCCATGAATAGTACCAACTACTTTCCCATCCGCATTTCGTATTGGATAAATTACTATAACAATTGGTGCAGAATCAGTTTTTGATATTATTGGATTGCTAACAACAAATTCCTTATCAGAGTTTATTGCTTTCACAAAATATTCCCTATTTTTTATATGAATTGTTGTATCATCACTTATCCATGCATTTCCATCAAGATCAGAAAAAGCAAAGGTTTCAGACTCATTGCCATATTCATTGCTTAACCTTTTATTTAAGTTCCTTATGTATGGTTTTGCTTTATCCATATCCATATTTATAAAATCTTCATTAATACTTATAACTCTAAGTTCGCTTATCCTTTCTCTAAGCCATGCACCTATTTCTTCAGCTTTAGCATCAATTATTTGTTGGCTTAAATTTTTAGTTAATGGTATATTAATATCCTGGATCTGCCTATTTACTAAATATAGAAGCAGTGAAAGTGTAATAGTTATAGATATTATAAAACAAGTAAGAATTTTAGCCCTAAGAGTTTTCATATAACATGCACCTACTTATAATTTATATTGATAAGTTTATTTTATATTTTGATGAGTTTAGTGTCAATTCGACAAAAAATCCGCACAATTATGTGCGGATTAAATATTATACTTAATCAAGCGGATTCTTAGGCTTATGCGAAATTTGCTTATAAGAAATATTCCCTTCCATCTGGATCCTATAAATACTTATAATAGGCGCAGCATCCGTTAAATATTACGGATGCTGCACCATCGTATAAAAAACTATTGAAAACTATTTTTGCAGAGCTGCATTTTTTCCGGATATTCTTCCAAAGACAGTTATATCTGCTATAGCATTGCTGCCTAATCTATTTGTTCCATGTACTCCTCCAGTGACTTCCCCTGCTGCATATAAACCTTTAATAATTGAACCATCTTTTGCAATTACATGAGATTCATCATCTATCTTTACTCCACCCATAGTATGGTGTATTCCTGGGCAAGCCTTTATTATATAATATGGTGGTTTATTTATTGGTACAAGGCTACCTTTTGTCTTACCAAACTGTTCATCTTTGCCATTTTCACAGTATTTATTATATGTGTCTAACGATTTCTGTAATTCAGCTGCATCGATTTGGAAGAAATCAGCTGCTTCTTTTACAGTGTTAACCTTTGCATACAACTTATTTTTCGCTAAGTAATCTAATTCTGCTTTATGATTTTTTTCTATTTTACTTAAATCATGAATATTTTGATCCCATAATTCGTAACAAACACTACCAGTTTGCTTTAAGATTGCTTGAGATACTACATCTCTTCTCCCTAATTCGTTAACAAATCTTTTTCCTTCTTTATTTACAATAAGTGTTCCTACAGATCTCGTATCATCTGCATATAAAAGCCTTCCGCTTAAAGGATCACACATTGGATAAGCTTGGATATATTGAGGGTCCTTTAAATCAGCTCCAATTTTTTCTGCCATTGTAATTCCATCACCTGTTGCTCCAACGCTATTAGTTGACTTATATTTTTCACCATATTCAGGATTAAATCTTTTTCTCATTTCAACGTTAGAACCAAATCCACCGCTTGCTAAAATAACTCCATTTTTAGCATGGAATGTTATCTCTTTTCCACTTTTGCTTGTTGCCTTAACTCCAACTACCTTATTGCCTTCTTTTATAAGTTCAGTTGCTTTCATGTTCAACTTTATTGGTATTTTTAAGCTATCAGCTTTAGCTTTTAATTTTTTAACTATTTCAACTCCTGAAGCTCCTTTTGGAACTAAACTACGTTTAACTGAATGTGCTCCAAATTGAAAAAGAGTGTCTTCAAATTCTACACCAACTTCATCTCTTAACCATTCAGCTGCAGGAGTAGCATTATCAACTAACTTCCTTACAAGCTTAGGATCATTTTTATAATCTCCGCCTTTCATAGTATCTTCAAAATGCTTATCAGGGCTGTCCACAATTCCTTCTTTTTTCTGAATCCAGTTTCCTGCTGCAGCCATTTCTCCACCAGATATTATTGTATTTCCACCAACAGAACTCATTTTTTCAAGAACTACAACATCTGCTCCATTATTTTTAGCTTCAATAGCTGCTGTTAAACCGGCACCGCCTGCGCCAACAACTACAACATCATAAGTTTGATCTGGTTTTTCATTATCCTCTTCTTTTACGCTTACTTTAGCTCCTGTATCGTTATTTTGTGCACCTGCCTTAGATAAAGCATCCTTTATTGCATCTATTAAACCCTGAGAAGTTAAAGTTGCTCCAGATACAGTATCAACATTTGCACTGTTTGTTGCAATTACATTTTTTATGATTTCTTTAGCTGGTTCTTCCCATATTCCTTCTGTTTCATGCTGTTCAACTACTTTTACATCTTTAATTTTTCCACCATCAATAGTAACTTCTGCCTTTATTTTTCCACCTTTTCCTTCGCCTTCACCTATGTACTTTCCATCTTTCATTCCATTTTTAGGCTTACTACCACATCCTGCCATTGCAATAGATAATACTGCAACTAGCATCATAGAAATAATCCTTTTAAATTTAGTCATTTATTGTCCCCTCTCTTATAATTGTTATTTTTTTAACTAACCAAGTTTTATTATATCATTATTATTCTTTATTTTATTTAGAGTATTTTTCATATTTGTGCACTTTTATGAACACCTCAGCAAAAAATTATATAATATTTTAAATAATTGCGGTGGCAAATCGGTGGCAAATAAAGAAAACACCCACTAAAAAGTGAGTGTTTCTAATCATTGAGTAAATCTGTAAGCCGAGTTCTGTGTTTGACGGTCATCTATCTAGGCCAAATGTTACCAGTTGGCTCAAGCGACACTACCCGAGGGCACACCGGGCCGATGCTTTTACCCTCCTATTCGGTCTTGCTCCAGATGGGGTTTACATAGCCGCAAAGTCGCCAATGCGCTGGTGAGCTCTTACCTC
>ENA-UOOK01004136-UOOK01004136.1-fermentation-metagenome-genome-assembly--contig:-NODE-4136-length-15824-cov-5.579174_pt1 | contig 15824 bp, 13 predicted proteins | sample MGYA00245777_ERZ724023 | MGnify/ENA primary metagenome ERZ724023 (study PRJEB28704, sample SAMN03018312) | fermentation metagenome | biome: anthropogenic terrestrial biome; feature: soil; material...
CTCGTCGGATGTGCCTTTCGTCACCAGCACGACGATCGTGCCGCTGCCGCTCCTTCCGGTCCTCCCCTTCCGCTGGATGCTCCTGATCTCCGAGGGGACGGCCTCATAAAAGATCACCATATCCGTCGAGGGAACATCAAGCCCCTCCTCGCCTACCGATGTCGCGACCAGACACCTGAACTCCCCCTCCCGGAATCGGGCGAGGCTCGCGATCTGCTCTTTCTGCGTAAGCCCCCGTTCCGCATCCCGGGAAGCCTGGCCGACGAACCGCTCGCAGGCGATGCCGCTCTCGGAGAGCGCGTCGACAAGCGTCTGGACGGTGTCGCGGTAGGTGGCAAAGACGATGATCCGGCTCTCCGGGTGCGCTGCAAGTTGTGCCCGCACCAGTTCGAGGACGATCGCGACCTTGGGGTGGAGTTCCTCCTTCCAGCCGCCGGAGACCTCGACGAGGTGCTGGTAGACGGGATCGCCGACGAGGCGCTTGCTCGCCTTGCTCCCTGTGCTCGAGGCCCCTTCAGCGCCGAGCCGGGCCAGGTAGAGTTTGAGCGCCTCGCTTCCTTGCGTCTCGACGAGCGTTATGGCATGGCGGAGTTTCATGCACTCGGCGTGCAGGGATGCCGCGATGAAAGCCGAGGGGTCCCGTGTCCGTATACGCTGCTGGATCTGGGCGTTCAAGCCATTGAGCGCCTTCATCGAGAGTTTATCTGGCTTAGGGACCCGGAAGTTGAGGCTCGCGAGCCTGGTGAGGCGTGACTCTACGAGTCCGCGGAGGGCAAGGAGCGCTGCCTGCAGTTCTTCAGGCAGGTAGACATCGACATACTGGATATCGCGCTCGTGGATGTAGGGGAGGACATCCTCGTCGGTCTCCACCCGTGTCTCGATCGCCTCGATGTGAAGGTTGTTGCAGACATCCTGCACCTTCGCCTGGTCCCCTCCGGGGGAAGCGGTCATAGCGAGGAGCAGGGGGTCGTTTGCAGTGGTGCAGTAGTGCTGGGCAAGGAAGACATACGCGTAGTTCCCCACCGCCCGGTGGCACTCGTCCACGACCAGCAGCACGACGTCGGCGAGGCTGTACCTCCCTGCCAGGCAGTCGTTCTTGATCACCTGTGGGGTGGCGAAACAGATCCGGCACGCCTCCCAGGCTCTGGCCCGTTCATCCGGCGGAGTGTCTCCGGTGAACATGGCAAAATCGGACTCCTGTGGCTCAGAGCCGTTCCGGGAGAGCAGGAACTGCCTGAAGAAACGGAGATGCTGCTCGACAAGGGGTTTTGTAGGCGCAAGCATCAGCACTCTCCCCGGGTGAGAGTAGAGGCGGGACGCCGCGACAAGGAGCGCGACAGCCGTCTTCCCGAGGCCGGTCGGGAGGACGACCATCGTGTTCGCATCAAGCGCCCGGAGCGTAATGGAGAGTTGGTACCGCCGCTCTTCGATGCTCTCCGGCCGGATCAGCGGGTGGGAGACGTAGGTCATGCCCTGAGTTCATGGAACGTGATGGCCCCGGAGATGAGTGCCGAGAGGACCTCCGGCAGCCGCTCGACCGGTATGCGGACCTGCTCCATGCTGTCACGGTCCCTGACGGTCACGGTGTTGTCCTCAAGCGTATCGTAGTCGACGGTGACGGCAAAGGGTGTCCCGATCTCATCCTGCCTCCGATAACGTCTGCCGATGGCGCCGGAGTCGTCATACTGGGCGAGGATGCGGCACCGGGTGAGCCTCTCCGCGATCGTCTGCGCGATTGCATCGAGGCCATCCCGGTTCATCAGCGGGAAGACAGCGGCCTGGACCGGTGATATCGCCGGCGGGAGCCGGAGCACCTTTCTCATCTCGCCGTCGACCTCCTCCTCAGCGTAACTGTGCTCAAGTGCGACGTAGATCATCCGGTCAATGCCGTATGACGGCTCGATGACATGGGGCATCACCTCTTCGCCGCGGATCTCTACTTCCTCCTCCCGGACCTGGTAGAGATCTGCGGGGATGAAGATCTCCTCGCCGTCAAGGGTGATCCGCGCGCCACCCTCTCCCGGGTCCGAAGCGGCCAGAGCGTCCGCGACCGCCTTCGCCCTGCCGCGGAACCGGGGGCCGAGCACGCCCATGTCGGCCACAATCCGCCGTTTCATAACCCGCTTCGGCTCATCGTAGGGCACGAAGACCGTCATCGAGGTGCCGGAGTGCCCGGCGTGCGAGCGCAGGTCGTAGTTGGTGCGGTCGGCGATGCCGACGATCTCGACCCACCCGAACCGGCCGGAGAAGACCTCGGCGTCCCAGCAGTCGGCCGCGTAGTGTGCCCGCTCGTCGGTCAGGTGCTGGCGGAACCGGAGTTTCGCCGGATCCACGCCGATGGCGGTTAAAATCTGGTGCGTGAGCGCGATGTAGTAGGCCACGTACTCGTTTGCGATCAGGCCCTCATCCACGGCGGCACGCATCGTGATTCCGGCCGGTTCCTGGTTGTCGATCTGCCGCGCGATGGTGAGGAGGGGCGCTGCGTAGTCCGCATAGCGGTGGAAGGCGGGATGGTCCTTCTCGTCGGGGTGGACAAAGATCTCGGCCTCTGCCTGCGAGAACTCCCGCAGCCGGATCATGCCCTGGCGGGGGGAGATCTCGTTCCGGTAGGATTTTCCTATCTGGACAGCGCCGAAGGGGAGTTTGTCCCGGTAGAAGCGCAGGAGCCGGGGGAAGTCGGTGAAGATGCCCTGGGCGGTCTCGGGGCGCAGGTAGCCCTTCCGCTGCGACCCCGGGCCGATGGTGGTCTCGAACATCAGGTTGAACGCAAAGACGCCCGCCTCCCCCAGGCGCTCCTTGCACGCGGGGCAGGGCAGTTCGTAGAGCACTGCCTGGAGAGCCTCCGCCGGGAGGGTGCCTGCGTTCTCGATGCCGTTCTCCGCCGCGATATGATCGGCGCGGAGGTACTCGCCGCAGTGCGGGCATTGCACCATCTTGTCGGCGAACTCTTTCACATGACCGGATGCGACGAAAATTGCTTCATTTCCAACGGTGGGGCATTCGATCTCGTAGTAACCTTCCTGGAAGACGTAGTAGGAACGCCAGAGATTCTCGACGTTCCTCTTCATCATCGCTCCGAGCGGGCCGTAATCGATGAACCCTGCAACCGACCCGTATATCTCGGATGAGGGCCAGACAAAACCGCGTCTTCTGGCCACTTCCATGACTTTTTCGTAAATATCGCTCGTCTCGGCCATAGTCTTGCAATATACTTGAGCGGCGGTGCTAATAAAGAATGGTTCTCCTCTCAAGGGAGATCGCGATTCTTCGAAAAACGGCCTGGACATGGAGGGTTTTTTTCCACAGTCTGCAATATCCCGGAAGATATGGTTTCATCCTTCAAAATGATCGTTCTCTTCCGGCAATTTAGATAGTAAGTTTTAAATGTTAGCGGTTGTAATGTAGGGAACGTTACGCCCCGGTTGGGGGATAAGGTATATATACTCGAGGTCACATGAGTGGCCTCCTGAACCAGACGGTGGAATACAGGATAGAGAGATACGGACATGGCAGAAGATACCCGCAAGCAACAGCTCCTTGAGCTGTTCACGACCATCACGAACAAGAAGACGATCGTTGAACCGATGAGGAAGGTTCACGGTACGCTCCGGGATCGCGACGCTGTTGAGCGCGAGATTGCCCTGATCATGCGAGAAGTCCTCGACCAGGGGTATTTCAAGACCAAACTCGCACCAAGGCAGCTCGCGAAGCTCGTGGTTGCATACTACGACGGTAAGAATGATACGGAGATTGCAAGGGCGCTCGGTGATGAAAAGCTGAGCAAGACCGTGGCACGCGCCCGGGTCCGCCTCAAACTCTTCAGGGATCTTGACTTCAAGATGCCGTTTGACCAGGCGGCAATGACGGAACTTCTTGACTCGGGCAAGACCATGAAGGAGATCAGCGAGGAACTCGATGTGAGCCCTTCCACGCTTCGTGAGTACCGTCACGTGATCGAACAGCAGAGGGATACCACCCTGGACCCGTACCTGGAGCGGATCAGGGACGTGATGGAAGATCGCGATCTCTCCGAGATGATGACGCGCGGTGTCGTCAACGACGGCCTCTCCGAGGCTATTGACATCACCGAAGCGATCGATATGGGGGAGTTCTAACCTTCCAGTCCACCCTCTGTACTCCCCTGAACATTTTTTAATGGGCAAGGCCGATCTCTTCTCCATGAGGTTGACCTGGCTTGGCCACGCATGTTTCTGCCTTGAGGGATCGCAGACGATCCTCATCGATCCCTTCGTCTCAAAGGATTCGCTCCCCGTGGAGCCCGATATCGTTGCGATAACACATGCCCATGCAGACCACCTGGGCATTGCTGTAGACCTCTCGAAGAAGACAGTCGCCATCAACGAGGTGGCGAAGTACCTCCGATCCAAGGGCGTTCCTGCCGAACCGATGAACATCGGCGGCAGCATCACCGTCGACGGTGTGCGGTTCACGATGACGCCCGCTCTTCACTCTTCGTGGCTGGAAGACGAGGGTATGGGCTTTTACGGCGGTGTCGCCGCGGGGTTCGTCATCGCGATGGACGGCACCAGCGTCTACCATGCCGGCGACACGGCGCTCTTCTCGGATATGCAGCTCATCAGGGACCTCTACCGGCCGGACGTGGCGCTCCTCCCTGTCGGCGGGCGTTTCACGATGGGGCCCGACGAGGCGATGATCGCAGCCCGGTACACCGGGGCGCGGCTGGTGGTCCCGATGCACTACGACACGTTCCCGGCCATCTGCCAGAATCTGGAGAACTTCAAGCAGGCCATCGAGCGCACGACGGCGATTCGGGTCATGCTCCTCTCGCCCGGTGAGAGCATCGAGATCGGCCCGGAGAGCGCCGGGGAGTGAGGGGACAGGGGCCGGGCATCCGGATTACGGGGATTGTCCATCGAACGGCTTATAGCACCCGGAGAACCTGGTCGTAGAAGAGTTGGAGCCTTGAATGGCGAGAACAGAGGCGGCTCCCGCACGGTAGTCCGTAAACGCCCGGGCAACCGCCCATAATCGTTATTTTTTCTGTTTTAAAAATGGAAATTATTATATATTCTCGTGGACTAAATAGCCCTAGAGAGATCTGGATCCGCGCGAGACACTTCCCCCCTTGACGTCGTCTTTTCGTGTATCCTTTTCTCTCTGCTCGAGCACCGTTGGGTGTGGAGCCGCATTTCTTCAAGGATCGCTCTCCACCGACAGACAGGTTTCCGTGATGCCCCACCGCGTTCTGTCGGGGCAGACCGTCGTCGGGACCGCCGGTGCCCGGGTAATCTCACCTCTCCTGTGCCCGGAGAACATTTATGTTCACCCGCCGCCCTTACCCACTTCGTGGACCATACTGCCACCGGGATCGCTCCCGTGGACGCCGAACAATCCGTCGATCGCACAGGGGGGGACGCCATTTCGATCTCTCACACCTAAATATACCCATATTGGTGCATTGTGGAGTACCGTCTGCGTGCGCCAGCCGATTGCCATGGTGCAGCGCCCGCCTCTGCAGGATCAGGTCCCGAGGAGAGCCCACGGTCAGGCATGAGGCATGGAGACTCGCGCCGAGGTAATACGCGCATTGATGGGGCCACCAACGATCGGGCGGAGACATGAAGAAGATCGTCGTTCACGTACGCGAAGACGGGCATGAACAGGTAGAGGACGTCCTCGAAGGCCTTCACTACACGGTATCGCACGTGCAGGATATCTACGAGATCACCGTATACACGCCTGAAGAGAATCTTGACGACCTGATTGAAAAGATCCGCGACGTGCTGGACCTCGAGTACAACGAAAATATCATTGAGGTTTCGTCTCTGGACTTCGTCGTCTCCTCACTCCTGGAGCGTGCCGAAGAGAAGGCCGAAAAGAAGGAGGAGAAGACGCCCGTCGAGAAGTTGCTTGACACCATTAAAGGATACGATACCCTCGATCTCGAAAAACTTGCGTTGACGTCCATTGCCGGGGTGATTGCCCTCACCGGCCTGGTACTCGACAACCAGACGATCATCATTGGAGCGATGCTCCTCTCCCCGATCATGGGTCCGATCTACGGGTTCGCCGTCTACGCCGCTCTCGGGATGATCCAGAACGCCTTGCGTTGCCTGGGAGTGCTGGCAGCGCTGCTTCTCGGCGTTTTTATCCTTTCCGCCGCCGCCACATTCCTGATCGGCCTCGTCATACCGCTCGGACCGACTGAAGAGATCACCACACGCCTCGTGCTAAACCCCATCTACACGCTGATGGCAGTGCTCCTCGGGTTCGCGGCGGCGCTGGCGTTTGACAGGGGCACAACAGAGGTTATCGCCGGCGTCGCCATCGCTGCCGCCATCATTCCACCGACCGTGGTAGCCGGGATCGTTCTGGTCCTCGATCCCATCGTCCTCCCCTCCGCCGTGGTGCTGGTGGCCGGGCAGATCGTCGGACTGATGGCAGGCACACTCATCGCCGTCGCCCTGCTGAGGATAGAACCCCGGGACCTGTACGATAGGACCGTTGCACGACGGTACCGGACATGGTCGATCGTCATGACCATAATCCTCTTCACCCTGCTTCTCTGGCTCACAATGCTCATGTGGATGTAGCGGCGGCGTTCGCCCGCCGAAAGCCGCGCAGGCGAGGGGCCCGGAATGGGTATACTACTATAGTTACTCACCGATCATACCAGTGGCATATATACTCTCCAGAATACATATACCCTCCCGGCACCAACACAGTATAATCCATGGAGATCAGAAAAGTCCAGATCACCGGGGGCTCGTCGTACATCGTATCCCTGCCGAAACAGTGGATCAGGTCCGCGAACATACAGAAGAACGACCCTGTCGGGCTGATCGTACAACCTGACGGTTCGCTCCTGATCACGCCGAAGATCAGCGGGGAGACGATCTACCGGACCAAGGTCTTTGAGGTCGGTGCCACGACGGACCGGCCCTACCTGCTCCGCCTCCTCATCGGGGCGTACGTCGCCGGGTTCACGGCCATCCGTCTCGAATCGAAGGGAAGGATGCCGCCGTTTGTCCTGCAACTGGTCCGGGAATTCACGCAGATGGCGATCGGCCAGGAGGTGGTCGGCGAGACGGACTCCTCGATAACCGTCAAGGATCTCCTCAACCCTGCAGAGATGCCGTTTGAGAACACCGTCAAAAGGATGCATGTGCTGGCACGGGGCATGCAGCAGGACGCGATGGCCGCCGTACGAACACACGACGCAGACCTTGCCCGGGACGTCATCATACGAGACACAGAGGTGGACCGGCTGCACTGGCTCGTCGCGCGGCAGGACAACCTCATCGGGATCGACGCCGCGCTCTCGCGGCGGATGGGCATCCCGGTAAACCAGGCGGCGTACTACTTCCTGGTCAGCAGGATCATCGAGCGGATAGCCGATCACGCCACCCGGGTTGCCCATAACGCGCTCGCCTTGATCGACCGCGAGGTCGAGGCGGCGACGCTCGACCTCATCGATGAGGCAAGCGCGCTTGCCCTGGATATCTTCGCGTGGAGCATGGAGGCGTTTCATTCGAGCGACATCAAGAAAGCAAATATGACGCTCCAGAGGGTGAGCGACCTCGAGGAGAAGATCCAGGAGATCAACACCCGTGTGCTCCAGTTCGAAGCGGCGACGGCGATCTCCACAGGGCAGATTACAGACAGTATCCGGCGTATCGGGGAATACTCCGGGGATATCTGCGAGGGCGTCATCAACTATACCGTCGGACAGGAGACCTGAGGGGCGGGCGCGGCCCCGGATGAACCCTTTTTCCGAGTGGACGGCGAACCGTCATACGCGCACGATCCCGTGCCCGCGATACCATGAACACCATCATCCCGATCGTCGTTCTCATCGTCGTCTTCCTCCTGATCGCAGTCCGCAAGATCGGGAGTGTCAACTTCCGCATATGGCAGGTGATGCTCCTCGGGGCCGCGGCAGTCCTGGTGACGGGGGCGATCACACCGGCGGATGCGCTCGCGTCTATCAACCTCGATGTGATCTTCTTTCTCTTCTTCATGTTCGTGATCGGTGAGGCGCTTGCAGAGAGCGGCTACCTCTACCACCTCTCCCACCGGCTCTTCTCCCGGGCAACGTCGGTCCGGCACCTGATCGTCCTCATTCTCGTTGGCGGCGGTCTGTTCTCGGCGCTCCTGATGAACGATACGCTCGCGGTCATCGGCACGCCACTGATGCTCTACTTCGCCCGGCGGCACGGCATCTCCCCAAAACTCCTGCTTCTCGCGCTCGCGTTCGCCGTCACGACGGGAAGCGTGGTAAGCCCTATCGGGAACCCGCAGAACCTTCTCGTCGCACTCTCGGGCGGCGTTCCAAACCCGTTCGTCACGTTCCCTCTCTACCTCGCCGTCCCGACGGCGATCTCGCTCCTGCTCGCTTACGTCTTCCTCGCGAGAGCCTTCCCGGGCGAGTTCCACGCGATCCCGCTGGTCCACCGCGAGGAGGATATCCGTGATCCCGCCCTCGCAACGCTCTCCCGCCTCTCGCTCATCCTGCTCGTCCTCCTGATCGCCGCAAAGATCGTTGCGGCCATGCTCTTCCCGGCCTTCGAGGTCCGGTTGACCTGGATCGCGGCCGTCGCGGCCATACCCATCCTCGCCGGGAGCAAGCGGCGATTCAAGGTCCTCCGCCGGATCGATTGGCCGACGCTGGCCTTCTTCGCCGGCCTCTTCGTCCTGATAGCGAGCGTCTGGCAGTCAGGATTCTTCCAGCCGCTCGTCGAGGAAAGTTCGCTCGACCTTGCCGCCGTCCCGGTCATCCTCGTGATGAGCGTCGTCGTCTCCCAGTTCGTCTCAAACGTCCCCTTCGTCGCCCTCGCTCTCCCGGTCCTCGAGCACCTCGGGGTCTCCACAGCCGGGATGATGGCGCTTGCGGCCGGGAGCACCATTGCCGGGAACATGCTGATCCTCGGGGCGGCAAGCAACGTCATCATCATCCAGTGCGCGGAAAAAGAAGGAGAGACGCTGACGTTTTGGGAGTTTGCCCGGATCGGCGTCCCGCTCACCATCGCCCAGACGGCGGTGTACGTACTCTTCCTCTCACTCCTCCCGGTCTGAAGCGGAGCGGTCAGGAGCGGCAGGACTCCATATGCCCCGGCTCTGCCGCGAGGTCCAGGCAGATTGAGCCGAACCTGACCGACGCGATGGCGGCCGGGTCGAGAGGCCGAGCAACGACCTCGATCGCGCGCCCTCCGTGACGCAGTTCTTCGACGATCCCGAGGGCGATGACGAAGTTCTCGGGGTCGTTGAAGGAGACCAGTCTTCGGGCGGCCCCGCGGGGGTTCCTCAGGTCGGGCACCCGGCCCTGGAGCCCGATGCCCCGGAGCGGGACCTCCCGGACCTCTGCGCCGGCAAAATAGGCTGCAAAACGCTCCTCGCGGTAACGCCGCCGACCGGCGGCGGTCCGGGCGACGGCAGCCGGAGATACGGGGATACGGTGGATCGTCATCGTCGGATGCCGGGTAAAGCTCGCGAGCAGCCGTTCCAGTTCCCGCCCGCGCTGGAGGGCGACAAGCCGGGTAGGAAGGAGCAGGTCGATCATCTGGAACTGGAACTCGGCGCCCACCCCGCCGGAGACGAGCCCAGGCGAGTCGATGACGGTCACGCCTGCACCGAGTTCGGCGGCCTTCTCGACGAGACGCCTGGCTCCCGTCAGTGTCTGGATGAAGTGGCCGCCCGGGGACGTCGAACCGACGAACCGGAGATAGGGCCGGCCGGGCGGCTCTGACGGGCCGGGGTAGAGAAGCATCCCCTCGGTCGTCGGTGGGCCGATCTGTGACTGCCCGGTGTCGCAGTCGACGTATGCCGCCCTCGTGCGCGATACCGTCTCGTCGACAATGTAGCGGCAGAGCGTCGTCTTCCCGCTGTCCGTCGCCCCGACGACGTAGACGCGCTCAGGGGCATCGGCCCGCAAGAGCGCCGCGACGAGTTCCTCCCATCCTTCCCCGATACGGATTGTAGCCACGATTGTGCTCCCTTACGTCAACTGTTGTGATTCATGGTTATAGTGCTTGACGCAACGCTCTCACAGGTCGTACCCCCGATATCCTGCAGGCGCAAGCCTCCGGTGAGAGGCTTTATGAGGAGCACGGTCTACTGGCGGGCATGAACAGAACGACAGCAACCACCGAACCGGTGCCCGCGGCCCTCGGCAGGACGTTTCCCACCCTTATCGCCGCGTCCCTCTCCGGCAGGGTCGTCACCCTTCCCGACGATGCGAAAGGCGACGTCTCGCTCGTCGTCCTCGTCTTCCTCGAGTCGGGCCTGCCGACGGCGGAGTCGTGGAGCGGGCCTTCTATCGGGGCGTTCACCGAAGCCCCACGGGTGACGACCTACCTCGTGACGGTGATCGGCGATAGCCTCATCGGCAGATCCCTTGCCGATCGCATCCACCAGGGGTTGCGGGGCGGTGTCTCTCCCGGGAACTACAACCTGGTGCTGACCGTACCCGGCGACATCGAGCGGTGCCGGCGAGCCTACGGGATCGACGAGACGTCACTCGCCTACATCTACCTCCTGGACGAGCGCGGCATCATCCGCTGGATGGAGAAGGGGACCACGACACCGGAAGGCCTCGACACCCTGCTGGATGCGGCGCAGACGATGCTCAAGTCGCTCCAGGAGTGACTTACGGCGGTCTCCGGTGGCGTACCGGCACGATGGCGGCGATGAAGGCGAGCACAGGACCAATCACGAGCCCCGCCCAGGTAACGAGGGCGAGAGCGCCGAGCACCACCATGACAAGCCGCTCCCCGGTTCCAACCTTCTTCCGGAAGGCCACCCGGAGCGCCAGGACCCCGAGGAGAATGGCGATGAGCGCGAAGACCAGGGTCAGGAGGATAGCGGCTCCAGGGTCCGTTCCCACAGCCGCGATAGCCATCTGCATAAGGGTCATGGCGCCGCTCCCGATGAAGAGGAGACCTGCAGTCGCCCCGGCGAGCGCGAAGAGGGAGAGGGCCCGGAGCCGCCGGAGCAGCAGGACCGTTCCTATGGCGAGGACGGCGATCATCGGTGCGAAGATCAGGAGGAGAGGCTGCCCCTCGTGACGGTGAATGGCGACGACGTCGAACGGGACCCTGACCCATTCTCCGAGCGTGTAGGACTCGACGAAGCCGAGCGCGAGAGCATAATTTCCTCCCTCTTCCGACGTGTAGACCGCGAGGGTGTAGTCGCCGGCCGCCGGCGCTGGCATATCCACCCGGGCCAGCGGGTAGAGTTTCGACGGGGTGAACGGCTCGTACTCCGGCTGTTTAGGAAGTTCTCCCGGCACTGCCATCGCGCCGTCGCCCTCCGGGACGCCGACATACTCCGGGACCGTACCCTGGCTCTGGAAACCCGGCCCCGCAAGCACCATGCCGGGCACGAACCCGCCCGCACGCGGGACCTGGAGCGTCGCATATATCCGCTCTCCTTCCTCCATCCGGAACTGGTAGTACCGGACGGCGGGGCCATCCGGCAGCCCATCATAGACCACCCATGACTTCGCAGGGTCCTCAATGACGAACGCCGACTCCGGCGAGGAACCATCCTCGGCAAAGAGGGGGACGTGAGCGAAAACAGGCGACATAACGAGAAGCACGGCGAGAAGAACGGCGATCGCGAGGCGGCATCCGGGAGCCATAGCCGTCCCTTCTCCTCGCAGCCAATAAGTGTTCTGCACCCGGACTATTTCCGGCAAAAAAGGGGTCAGAGGTTCTTTAAGGCGACGATATCAGTCACGCCGGTGAGTTTCCAGATGTTTGAGCGCTCCTCGGAGGCGATCGCCTCAAGCGGCTCTTCGGGCTTGTGGCCGAGCGCCGCGAGGATGTTTCGGGAGAGGTTGTGCGCCCGGATCATCTCCACGAACTTCTCCCTCACGAGCTTCTTCTCGATCGCGTCCTCAAGTTGCACCAGGTAGCCCTGCATGGTCACGAAGGTGTAGCAGGAGAGGTCGTTGGAATACTTCTCGATCTCGACGGAAACATACGGGTGCTGCCGAAAGAGGTCGTTTTTCCTGCCGTACTTGGTCGCCAGGAAGTAGAGAAACTTTCCGTCGAAGACATACAGGAACGGGGCGATATACGGGTACTTACTGCCCTGGAATGCGATGCGGCTGAGAAACCCTTCTGCAATGAGCTGGTCGTACTCGGCTTTACTCATATTCGGAATCTTCACGATCTCCATCAGGTATCCTCGTATTCCCGGTAACTCGTGAGAGTACATATAAGTTTCCACAGGAGAGTGCGCCTGCTTCCTGGGAAAACGAGAACACCCGTACGATACAGGTCCGATTCCGGGATATTCGATCCTGCCAGCGGGCTGGCGAGCAGCATCGCTCCCCCAGCGGATCCAGCCCGCCTCTTCCTGGATCCGGTCCCGGCCGGGGATGGTCCGGACAGGGTCTCTCCTATCAACTGCTCCTGCCCACGGCCTCCCGGAACGGTAGTTCTGCGGCCTGATACGCCGCCACGGGACTGGCAGATCTCCGCCGGTATGGGAAAGCGTTTTGTTAAAAGGGACTTTTTCCACATCAGACAATATAATAATAATTATATAATATGGCTGAAAGAAAAATGCACATGAGCAAGCACCATGAGCACGCTCTAATTTTCCTTGGAATCACCATCTGCGCGGGATTCCTCCTCTCTGCGCCGGTCCTTGCCGGCTCAGGCCAGGGGCTCACGGCGCTGGAGTCGGGGAAACTGATACCGTTCTCCTTCTACGAGCTTCTGGTAGCGGAGAACGAATCGGCGCCATTCGACATCTCAATGCTCCTGGATGATGGAGATGCCCCTGATGCGGTCCCGACACTCCCGGACGAGGCGAACCTCTCGGTTACGGTCCCGGCACCCCCGGGGGAGGGGAACTCCTCGGGTCCTCTCCTGACCGGGATCTTCGGGGCCCTCGCCGGCACCGATGGAGAGCAGGCGATGCCCGCCGAGACGGATAACACCACCCGGCCCGTCGCTCCGGCTCCTGCGGTCGACAGGTCTTCCGACGTGACCGGCAGTTACGACGACGAACGGCTGGCAGGGTTGATCGACACCGCCAGCATCCGCCTGATGCGACTCTCGATGGAGCATGCCCATGCCCTCTACCTGCAAGACGCAGATGCCGCCGCTGTAGCGGCAGACGACCTGCATGCGCTCTCCGTCAGGATGCTCGGTGAGGTGCAGCCGCTCCAGGTCTCCCCGGAACAGCAGCCCGTCAAAGATGAGTTCGTGAGATCGCTCGGTGCCTACTCCACGGCAAGCGAGACGCTTCTCGACCCAACCGATACTGCCAGAGATGGAGTCTCGACGGCCTTCAGGGACCTTTCCCTAGCATCGGAGAGCCTTGAAAGGGTCAGCCAGCAGAGCATCACGACGCAGCCGGCCAGTTCCGGCGTACCTGCAAGCGATCAGATCGCCGCCACCCGGTCCCTGGAAGCGCCTGCCGTTCCGGCCGGGGCCGACCCGGTTTCGGCCGAACCGGCGCCGGAGGTGCTGCCCTTCGGGGAGCGTTACACCTACGACGATCCGTCAGGTGAGAATATGATCTCGCTGCTCGCGGAGTCTACCCGGACCGTAGCAGCATACCAGGAGGCCCCCGCCAATGCATCGACGGCGCAGGTAGAGGCGGGCGAAGGACACACGTTCCTCCTCGTCGTCGTCAAGTCGACGAACCTCGGGCACAAGGGAGACTCCGACTACTATGCCGTCGAGACCCCCGGGCGGGACGCGTTCGTTCTTGACTACCAGGGGAGAGCGTTTACACCCCTTGAAGTTCCGTCGCTCACCTTATTCGGGGATTCGTTCGAGAAAAAGACGCTTGAGCGCTATGAATCGCAAAAAGGCTATCTCTACTTCGACGTCCCGGCCTCCATCAATCTCTCCGAGGCGACCCTCAGGGCAGATCTCGGAAGTGCCGGCACTCCGGCCTGGGATCTCGGGAGAGAATTCGGCGAAGAGCCCATTGACGCGGTATAGTCCGCACCACACTTTTTTCCTCCTTACTATCAGGTCACAGGGAGAGCAGCTCCACGTCCCGGGTCACCGTATCCAGAACGGCGACGGTCGGCCGGCCGGTCAGGTAACCGCAGGCCTCCCCGGGGTTGACGACCACGGTCCCGCAGGGCGTCCGGACCCCCGCCTGGTGGGTATGGCCGTGGACCACGACATCGAAGGCCTTGCGCCCGATCAGCGCCTGCAGGAGTTCATGATCATCGCCGTGGAGGAGGCCGATCGTCATGCCGCCCGCGGTGACGGCAGCAAACGTCCCCCGGAGGTTGAGATGTTCATATTCGGCAAATCGTGCCGAGAGGAGATGATGATCGCCGTCGTTGTTCCCGAGAACCCCGATCATGGGTGACTGCAGGTTTGCGAGCCGGGGAACGACGAACGGCGAGACATAGTCACCGGCATGGAGCACCAGGTCTACCCGTTCCCGGTTCAACTGCCCTACGGCCGCATCCACCATCTGGAGGTTGTCGTGTGTGTCGGAGAGGATCCCGATACGCATGCATGCACTCCTGACCGCTGTCATGATATAGGTGACTGTGCATCGTCCGGGCATCGCGTTGGGGTAACCTCCTCCCCGGACCTCCTCGCGCTTCTGCGCACAGTGCCCAAAAAATCAAGAATATCCTGAGTATATTACAGTTTTCACACCGGAACATCTTTATTCGACTATTATCTGATACTGGAATAGGAGCATGCTCCCGAGGATACACAGGATCCCGGGCTCTGCCCGCATCCGGTGCAACGGGAGCCCTGGAAGAATGGATTCATGGAGGCACAGCATGTGGGCATATGTCAAACGTTCTGACGGCAGAACAGAAGAGCGAGAGTTCCCTGCAGGGATATATATTGAGATCGGCGATATCCTTGAGGATGGTGCGGTCGTCGTCGATGTCCCGTTCTCCGACGACATCGACGATGATGCAGAGGGCCCGGTAATCTACGACGACTGAGCCGTGGCGAGGGGTGCAAGAGGCCTTCTATCTCACCAAGGGCGAACGCGAGGTTCCGGACCGCGTGCATCTCCGCACCAGCATCGCGGCCTCGCGCCCGGGGGATGAGAACGTGTTGCGGAGAAGATCGAGCCGGTCGCCTGCCTCCGGATTCGACGACGTACAGGAGCGTTTCCGTCCTGCTGCCGGCAGGGTCCTCCTGGATTGAGCGAAGTTCCGGCGCCGGCGACCCCCTCTCCTCCCCGGTTCCCGGGGAGGAGGGCATATGCAAAAGCATATGCCCTCCGTTTTGCCAATATAGATTGGAATATCCCGGGGAATATCATGAAGATCTCACTCCTCCAGGTGAACCCGGTCGTCGGCGACCTCACCGGCAATGCCGACCGGATAGTGGCAGGCGTCGAGGCGGCGGCTCGTGACCGGCCTGACCTGGTCGTAGCCCCGGAACTCTCGCTGCCCGGCTGCCCCTCCCGGGACCTGCTCCTCGAGAAGGGGTTCATAGAGCGGGGCCTCACCGTCTTAGAAGACCTGGCGGCCGACCTCGACGATTCACCGCCGGTGCTCGTCGGGTTTGCCGCGCCAAACCTCTCCGGCACCGGCCGGCCGGCCTTCAACGCCGCCGCCCTCCTCAGGGACGGCGAGGTCGGGGAGACGTTTCGGAAGACCCGGATCTCTCCAGGCGTCCTCGATGAAGGCCGCTACTTCGAGCCGGCGGCCGAGAGCCCGGGGATCCTCCGCCTCGGCACGATGACGGTCGGGGTCTCGATCGGCGAGGACGCGCTGGGGCTGGGCGGCCCCTGGCTGGCCGTCACGTACCCGCTGCTGTTCCTGCTCGCGCTGCTGCTGTTCGCGATCGGGTTCCTGCAGCGCGATGGCGGCGCGGTGCTGCTGGCGC
>ENA-UOOK01004137-UOOK01004137.1-fermentation-metagenome-genome-assembly--contig:-NODE-4137-length-15820-cov-12.145829_pt1 | contig 15820 bp, 11 predicted proteins | sample MGYA00245777_ERZ724023 | MGnify/ENA primary metagenome ERZ724023 (study PRJEB28704, sample SAMN03018312) | fermentation metagenome | biome: anthropogenic terrestrial biome; feature: soil...
CTCCTCCTGGCTGAGGGTTACTTTGTACTTTATCATCGCTTTTCTTTTTGATAAAGATACAAAATATTAAATTACGTCATACTATAGTTGACATGACACTAGTTATGGGGAAAAAAGTTGATTTTGGTACTCAGAGCAAAATCTTTGGGACGACTAGCAAAGTCAATCATAATTCTCTAGTCTAACTTGCGGGCGTAGTTTACAAAACATTGATCAATGAAAAATGCAGTTATTTTAATCGGATTATTATGGATGGGCTTATTACCCTCAATCTATGGTCAGCCAGACACAGTAATGCTTAGACTTAGAATTAAAGCTGATCAACAATTGTCAACAAAAATTGATAATGATCTTGCACAATATAAAACCGAAGCAATAAACAAATTTATAAATGCAAAGGAGGAGTACACAGATGTTCAAGTAAGCATAGAGGCAAGAAAGAAACTCAAATCTAAAATCACACTCAATGAATATTATAATGGATTGACGCCAGAGTCAAAAATTTGGTTTGAGCAGTTCTATAATAACACAAAACCGTCAAGTAGCATAGCTTTTAATGCGTTTTTAACCGTTAATGGAGAAAAAGCAATTTTAGCAATTCAAGAAACTCTTAAACAATCTGCAGAAAGGAAAAGAACAGGCAATCTTTTGATTGATTCTTCATATGTAGTCCCTCAACCAGTTTCAACATCTACATCAACACCCTCCTTTGCCTCAGTTAATAATGATCCAGTTATAAGAAATATAGATGGTAGCAAAATAATACTTGAACTCAATTTTGATGGTGAAAAGAGATACATCATATCTAATCCAGTTCAATCAATCTATTTGCGTGGTATGCGAGCTCCAATTGGGCCTTATTGTTACCCATATTATACAAATGTTTTTTGTGATGCTTGTTGTGGGCCAGCTGCAGGTCAAAGCATTTTAGAATGGTTTAATGTTCCGGTCTATGGAGGACAAGGGGAATTATTAACAACTACAAATAGTATTCAGCGTCGTTTGGCAAATCTTATGGAAACGACAGATGGAATAGATTATACACATCCGGATGATCTATATCGTACATTAACTAGGGATGAATTCCTTGGAAATAAAGGCTTTTGCTATAAAGAGGGAGATGCTTCATTCGCCCAACTTCAGTACATGCTTTCTTCTGGAACGCCAGTAATTCTGTTGATTGCGAAAGATGATTGGGCTCATTACATAACAGTTTATGGCTATAACAATCTAACTAAAGTATTTTATTGTGCAAACTATAGCAATGGAGAGGTAAGTTACTCTCATTTGGATGATCTCTGGTCTTTTGCATCAACAGACTTTGTAGCTGATTGCGCCTACAGTGTAACCGGTGTATTTTCAAATACTCTATTCTCATATTGCCCTGATGGATGCGATCAGACTTATGAATATAATATTAACCTTGGTAATATGTTTGCTCAACCGCTAGATGCCTATTCCACTAGTAGTAAGTACTATGGTCTTTTTAATTCCACATTTGTTGAAAATCAAAATGAAGCAGGGCGTCCGCTTAATTTCTATAGTATTATAGCTCCTTCAATACCAAGTTTTGATCTTCATGCTAAGGTCAACTCTTCGGATGTTAATCTATATTTAGGAAATGACACAAAGGTTATTACAAGACCTGGCACCTCGAATAACACCTTAATAAATAATAGTTTAGGTGCACCATTGAACATTAAGGCTTATGTTAATAAAAAATTCCTTGACACGTATCCGGAGGTTTACTGCGGGTTTAATATTATAGACGCAAACAACAATACGATATGGAGTGATGTTAAAGCATTTGCGAACTATAGCTTATTTGTAACACCGGGAGATGATGTAAGTTGCTATGAATTTGATTTCAGCCAGCCGTATAATCCGGGCATTAAATTGATAGAGTTCAATCTGCATGGCGGCTTCAGAAAAATAATATGGAACCTTTCCGGATGTACTAATGATATGGACCAAGATTTCATTTGTGATGAGTTTGACTTAGATGTTGATGGCGACGGAATAGTAAACAATATCGATAATTGCCCATTGATAAACAATCCCGAGCAAACTGATAATGATAACAATGGAAAAGGATTGGAATGCGATGCAAGTGAAAAATGTCTGGTAACATGTAATCCACAGTATTATCAGGTTGCAGAGTCGGCACGAACGGCATGCTATTTAAAGTGTTCTAGGAGAATTGATCCTCGTTTCCCAATCGACATCTTGGAACGACTTGTTGAACTACAACTTTGGGGGGACATGCCTGACCCAGGTGATCCACAATTTGAAAGATCTAATGGATACAGATCTATTAAGAGAAATATTGACCGTTCATTAAGATCAACAAATCTGAATATTCCCGATGAGCAGGTTAAACAACTTATAAGAGAAATTAGTAGGGTTAAAAAGGATAGGCCTGATTTATAAAAGCCAGACTGGATTTTAACTAATGGCAGCGTGAGATCTGAATTCGTTCATTTTTTCTTGTTTCATTGTTCTCTCCTCCGACATTAGTATTATCCTTATTCCTTTTTTCCCCTTGCCGCGCAAGATTTTGAGACAATCGTCCCGCCTTTATTATTATAAAAGACTTCCCAATGTCCTCCTCGTTGTAAGGCGTATTCATAAGGTCTCGCCAGACTTCTTCACCTGTCCTGTTTGTTGATAAAACTGGCTTTTGGGGCTTTTTCTTTTCTTGTCCTTCATGCTACATAATAATATAACTGAAATAAAATCCTCATTTCAAGTAAGCATGGGAAGGGGAGCAGTTTCCTTTTGTTTTGACCTCTCCGGTCCACATTGGCCTGCCACTGTGGCTTGGAATGCTCGGTTGGTGCCATCCGCAGATGGGCTCGAAATGCTTATTAAAGATAAAGAAATTGATTGACTTCTAATACACAATAATTTAACTTTAAGACAAGATATTAGCATGGTGGCCGCGAGGCGACCTTTGAAGGGAGAGGTAAGCCCCCGGGAGGTTTTCTAGGGGGTTTATTGTTAAATATAGGTTATCATTAGTGTCCACTAAAAATTAAAACACAATTGAGCACTGCTGACTTCAATGATATCATCCACAATTTCTGGCTTTTCGAAGAGTTCCCTTATCGGAGTCTTGTCGAAAAGCGACATACTGAGGACTCGAAGTACATCAAAGGTGCTTCGATTAAGCTTGAGGTCATGCTCAATAATAGCAACAAGGCAATAAGCCGTGATAGCCGCATAAATCTGGATTCTGACCGCATTTTCTGTTACACCCCAGAAAGACTTTATATGCAGATGCTGCTTAATCCACTTAAAAAACAGTTCCACTTGCCATCGATTTTTATAAAGCAGCGCAACATATTTAGCGCTGATTCCAAAGTTGTTAGTAAGATAAGTGAAAGTTCTTTTGTGTTCCACAGAGTAATAGCCAACACGCCTGAGCAAGACAGGATATTTTTTTCTTGTTTGCAAGCCTGTAAGCCGTATCGTCTGATCATAGAGGATATTATCAGATCCTTCAAGAAGGTCCTCCCCCTCAATGATTTCATATTGAAGTTGTCCTCTTTCTCTAATTATGAAGTTCGATCTAATAAGATTGATTGTAAAGAGCCGTGCAAGATCAAAATATCCCCGATCAAAGATGTAGTAGGCATTCGGCTCATAAGGAATTTCATCCATGGCATTCATGTCATTAACTTTGGCCTCAGTAATATGAAGAAAGGTTGGGATTTGAGTAACTACATCATAGAGGGTATGTACCTTGATTCCACCTTTGGTCTTACGAAAACTTGCCCACCAAAAAAGATTCAGGCACAGGTCAATAGTTGTAGAATCAAAAGCATAAAACCTGCCGCTAATCTCAAATTCTCTTGTGATTCGTTTTCCCTGAGCGATCGATATCATTTTATAGGCAAATTCCTCGAAGATCTTACAGTCCCTATTAGCATTTGCTTTTGCAAGATTGCTGCGTGTTATCAAAGATTTACCAAAACCCAGGTGGTAGGACTTTGGGGAATGAGCAGACATTATGCAGACAAGTTCTCTAAGGCTTTCACATCCAGACAGCTGACCATACATCATAATCAGAAGCTGATTCCAGCAACTGAACGACTTAATATATTTATCCCCCTGATATTTCATTACAATTCGTTGAAATGTCTTTTGCGGAAGAAATTCGATAAGTTGTGCAAATACATATTTCCCTGTAAGCATAGTCCTTCATCCACCTTTGTCTTTAAAAGTATGAATTCAGATCGTGGACATGCATTTGTAAATATATATTGCATAAATTCAAGTTATTACAGATACTTTTTTATAAATTAAGTGGACACTAATGAATCAAAATGATTCTTTGAATTTTATTTTGGCAAAAGCTTGTGAGAATCAGCGACATTTTTTCCACAATGCTTCATTAATCCGGTACATATTGTAAAATGCAGCAGATCCCTTCCGCAGCAACTCCTGCCAGGAAGTGTCATATTTCCAGCGAATAATGATCATACCCAGATCCTCTGCTGAACCCTCCTCCTTTTCCCAGGCTACAGCACTCCTGATCAGATGAAAGATCCGACTCTTTGATTTCCGGTGGAACCATGGTTCCTTTCTTACCTGTGATTCCGGCCAGGCTCTGTTTTCCCAAAGATCCAATTTCCCGAAACGCGTTAATTCTGCCATCTGATACCAGAACCGGTCGTCCATTTTCCGGATATTTTCAGACCATATCATATCAGCGCTCAAAAAAAATCCTGTTTCGTCAGTACCGAAATGAAAAGGACATTCAAGTTTAACAGATCTGCAGTAAACCTCAAGTCCCGCCTCAACAGCCAGAGGTAAGAATTCGGGCCCGTCCCACCTATCCTTTATCCCACTCATAGCGATCATTGACTTTAAAACAGTGGCATAGACCTTCTCCATCGATTCCCATATCACTTGCTCTTCTGATTCAGGAATAGAAATATCCGGATTGTACAAATCCAGGAATCTTCCAAAATCCAGGGACCATTCGGGAAACTTTGAATAAAGCTCTTTTAATATATCCTGGGATTTACTGACCATGAAGTAAAAGTATTAATTTTATGCTTAACCAACACCCTGTAATATAAAAACATAAATGAAAAGAACATACGGAGAATACCTGTTTGAGTCTTCGTCGGAATCAATATTGGAATGCCTGGCCGGCATGACCGAAGAAAACGTGCGCGACTGCTGTGATTTTAAAATATTCAGCAGAGGTCAGGAACACTATGAGGAGGGCAAGGTTGAAGAACTCATGCACAACACAGCCAATAACACAGTTGTTGCTTCCGTCATAGGGACAAAAGAGTACAGAGTAGAGTTTTATATAGAAAGCGGCAATGTTCTGGGTACCTGTGATTGTCCTTACGATGGAGTTTGTAAACATACGGTTGCGGCATTATTGTCAATGGTAAATAATGGAACTGAAAATATCAGAACATTCGCTCTTAAAATACCTACAACTGTTGAATCACTCGATTTCCTTAAAATATACCTGGAAACACTGTCCAAAAAAGACCTTGTACTTCTGGCAATGAAGTTTGCCCCGACAAATTTTATCCTGGAAGTGCAAAACCGGAAAATGACTGAAAAAGATGCTGAAGCCATCCTCAAAAAGGCTGAAAAGAAGATCGGGAAGATTTTTGAAGATCCGATTTGTTGTATGATCCCGGTGGTATGGAGGGCGCCCTTATGTTGCAACTGAGCACCCTGAAAGGCCTTGAGACTCAGCTAAGTGATGGTATAGGAGAAATGCTCCTCTATATTATCCGGAGCATCGGGAATGCATTTAATGAAGGATACCTGTATATCGACGATTATTCCGGGGATGATTATTTTGAGTCAGAAGACTTCTGCGAATATGTGATTGCTTATGTAAAACAACTTCCTTTTGAGGTAAAAACAAACTACATCCGGGAACTTGATCAGGCTCTGAATGAGATGTCATACGATACTTTTTCCACTATACAGGAATCCTACCACCGTTTCTTTTCAGAATCTGAACGATCAGACCTGAAATCTTTCATAAACAGGGAAGCAGGACTGACTGTAACAATCGTCTCCCGGCTATATAAATTTCTGGAGCCTGAACTTGTCCCTGACGCAAAGGAAGCAATGCTGAGGAAAATCAGCAGAACAGAAGCAGATCATTTTCTGTCTTTTTGCCGGCAGTTATCGGACCAGAACAGGTTACAGGAAATCATCGACCTTATAAAAGATGACTCTGAAGGATTTAATCCCCTGACAGACTCACGGGTATCAGAAATATGTCTTGAGGCGGCATTTAAGCTCAATTTGAATTTTGATTCTGTTTGTGAAGAAGTTGCCGGACATTGCCCAGAAACAATCTCTTCCATGATCCGGATTAATAATCTACGCCTTGTCATGCCCGGAAATAACCTTTTCCTGACGCCAGGGCAACAACCGGCGTCAAGGGTAGTGGCATATTCCCAACCGACAATATAGCGGCTGTAAACGTCTATTATCGCCGTCAGGCTGACCCTTACAAGGTTGCACTGGTTTTAGGTTATCAAAATTGACCTCAACCAGTGATCCCCATTCCGGGGAGTATTCTGATTTTTCCCCTTCAATTATCATATACAGCCTCTAAAAACCTTCTGCTTTTTAAAGGCTTAAGTATACTATAAAACGTTCACATCCTTTGTTAAACGGATATCGCCAGATGAACTGCCAACTGAAAGTATAAAACTCCCCGGATCGACAACAAAGCCATGTGCTTCTTCATCATAGTAACCCAGATCCCTGACTGCAACATCCAAAACGACATCTTCACTTTTACCGGGTTTGACAGAAGTCTTTTTGAATGCTTTCAGCTCTTTCGCGGGTCGTAATACCGGACATTCGGGATCACTTACATAAAGCTGGATTGTCTCTGCACCTTCCTTATCTCCGGTGTTGGTTATACGGCAACTCACATGAATGGTATCGGATTGCTGATATGTTTCTTTATCAACATTTAAATCTGAGTAATCAAAAGTTGTGTATGACAGACCATGACCAAAAGGATAGAGTGGTTTGATGTTCTTGGTGTCAAACCAGCGATAGCCTATCAGAATATCTTCTTTATAATCGGCCTGAAGACTTTCGGTGGAATAGCTTTGTAATGCATGAGCAGGAGAATCTTCAAGTGATACAGGAATAGTGAAAGGCAGCTTGCCCGATGGATTGACAGTGCCCAGCAATACATCGGCCAGAGCGTTTCCACCCTCCATACCATCATACCATCCCCAGACGATAGCCGGTACTATATCATTGATCCTGCTAAGATTCACCGGAGCTCCGGCCGTAATAACTAGAATAGTATTCGGATTTGCCTTTACAACCTCCCTGATGAGTCTTTCCTGGTCATAGGGAAGCTCCATGTCGGGGCGGTCATACCCTTCCGTATCAAAATCATGGTTGAGCCCTCCGAAAATAATGGCAATATCTGATGAGGAAGCCATTTTTACTGCCTGCTCCCGAAGTTTTTGTTGTTTTTCTTTGTTTTCAAAGAATTTTGTCCTGTCTTCCCCTATCATCGGACTTTTAAGATATCCCTGCGTAACATTCAGTTTCACCTCGGACCCGATACGGTTTTTTAATCCTGCCAGCGGTGTTATTTCATATTTGGCTTTAACTCCTGAACTATTACCTCCGTGAGCATGCTTTCGCGTGGCATTATCACCGATTACCGCAATACTTTTTATTTTTTCAGGCCGTACCGGCAATATCTGATTATCATTTTTCAGTAACACTACTGCTTCTTTAGCCACTGCATATGCTGCCTGGAAATGTTCAGGAGTTACAAATGAACCCTCTGCCCGCTGGCCTTCAATTACATGAGTCTTCATCATCACCCGCAGAATGCGGCCGACTTTTTCATCTATAAGCGCTTCGCTTATTTTTCCGTCCTGAACAGCCTTGAGTAAAGTATCTGCAAAATAGTATTGATTGAATGGTTTATTTGTTCCATTTTCCATGTCAAGACCTGCAACGGCCGACTCAACGCTGTGAACAGCTCCATAATCAGAGAGCATCACTCCTTCAAATCCACATTGATTTCTCAGGATTTCCTTGAGCAGATATTCATTTTCACAACACCATGTTCCCCTGAATTTATTGTAGGCTCCCATAACAGCGTACACGCCTCCTTTTTCAATGGCAGCCTTGAAACCGGGAAGGTAGATCTCATGCAATGCTCTCTCGCTCATTTCAACGTTAACTCCTGAACGATTAGCCTCCTGGCTGTTTGCCAGATAATGTTTCACACAGGCAGCTACATCTTTGGATTGTATCCCTTTTATCAGGGGTACGCACATCGTTGAAATCAGGAAAGGATCTTCACTCATATATTCAAAGTTACGTCCGCAGAGAGGTGTCCGGTGAATGTTAATGGCAGGTCCGAATAATACATCTTTCTTTCTCCAGCGTGCTTCTTCTCCCAATGCCTGTCCCTCTATAAAGGCCAGGTTAGGGTTCCAGGTAGCCGCCAATGCGGTGCCTGACGGAAAATAAGATGCCGAATCGGTGGTCCATCCCAGTGGATCCCAGGAATCACGGCTGATCTCCTCCCGTATTCCGTGGGGTCCGTCAGCCATTTGCCAATCCGGAATATTCAGCCGGGCTACTCCGGCAGTCGAAAATTTCGAGTTACTGTGAAGCATGCCAACTTTTTCCTCGAGGGTCATCTGGCTTATGAGTTTTTCTATTTGCTTATCCATCTTCCGGTCATCACTATTGGTGTCTTTGCCTTTATTGACACAGGAAGAGAAAATCAACGCAATAACTACAAAATAAAATATCTTGTTCATAATATTATTTTTTAGAAAAACATGTAAAGATTCTTGCTCATTAATTTAAATTATTAAAAGAATACCTGATGCCCGAATAAATTAATTCCTGATTAAATTGTGATATAATTCCAGCAGAAAATCCCTGTTATCAGCAGTCAGGTAATGCATCTCCCCTCCCATTCTGTTGAAGGTTTTACAATAGCGCAGGTAGTATGCAGGATCATCCATCGGAGGCTCTCCTTTATTCTCCCAGTCCCAATCGGATTTTGCCAGGTCTACGACCAGGATAAAATGGTTATCGATATGACTGTTTTTCTGAATCGCGAGGTTTTGAGCCATTGAGAGTGATTTTTCAAATATCATGGGAGACATTACAGCGGAACCCAATGACATGTATGTGCCATAATCCAGGTTATTTACACTTTCAGCGAAATAAAGGAAGTCTGTCAGTGCGGTTCTTCCTACAGCTGCTCCATGGTTGACAGGATGATTGTAAATGATATCATGGCCGAACATCGGATGACCGGTAAACTTCACCTTCATCGCATAAGCTGCTGCCTGAACGGAGTATTCCTTATAAGGATGGGGAATGCTCAAAAAACCCGGCTTAAGCTTTAATTTTTGTATTGTTCCTGCCAGGTCAATGGCTGATGCTGCCAATGAGGGATCTTTCTCAAAGTTTTTGACAGCCAGATCATGCAACAGGGAGATTTCCGGAATCTGAAGTCCTTCCTGAAAGATCATCTTTCCCACAGATTCCCCGTATCCCAGTCCTTCATAGGCTCCGACAATCAAAGCCAGGTTTATATAACGCCCGGTCTCTTCCCATATTCCAAACTGACCTTGTTTTACATTCGCCCTTACATCCTCGCTTGATCTTCCCAGGAAGGCAAACTCCCAGTCATGAATGATGCCTGCACCATTTGTTGCCAGGTGTGTCAGCCAGCCGTTCCTGATTAATTCAATCAGCACAGGAGCCATTCCGTTTTTAATAGTATGTGCTCCGAAGGCCAGCATAACAGATCTTTGTTTTTCCCTTGCTGACAGGATCCTTTCAGTGGTTGCCTTTATGATCGCCCTGCCATTTTCCGAAAGATGCCTTGGCATTTGCGTAACCGGCACCATATCAGTCTTCACTGAGAGCTTGCTGTACCGGTCCTCAAGCTTTTGTATATGCAGCTTATCCCTGTCGAATTTTTTAAAAGCCATTTTATGATGGATTAAATCAACTAAGCCAGACATAAAGGAATATTGTAATAAGCGACAATATCCCGAGATGAAGTCTCCAGTCCTTAAGACCTTCAAATTTTGCAACCTTACCTGAATAATCTATTGTTGTTCTTTGTAGTTTCTCAGGTGCTGTTTTTGTGGTTATGGCAGAGACGGCAAAGAGTATGATTGTAATAAGGATTTCGGCCCATAAACCCCGGTATCCAAAGTTCAATGTAAGTTTATGATGCAGGAAAGGAAATACCTGTCTGCCTGTTTCAGGGCCGATGAGCTGATCTATCACGAAGATAGTAGCCAGGATTACACCAACCGTTACTGATGCAATAGCCCCTTTCATTGTAACCTTTTTACTCAGGATCCCAAAAAAGATTGCAGGGAAAACAGGGATAACCAGGTAGGCTGAGATAGTCTGAAGGTACTTATACAAACCCTCTTCATTCTTATAAACCAGGTAAGCGGCGCCTATTCCGAGAAATGTAAAGACCATAATAATTATTCTCCCCAGGTACACCTGTTTTTTTTCAGTAATTGATGTTTTGAACTGCAGGATAAAATCTTTCACAAAGAGAGTAGATACTGAGTTCAGAACTGCGATCAGGGAGGTGATGAGTGCAGCGAAAAGGGAAGCCAGCAGCAGACCTCTGAGCCCTGACGGCAGCAGTTGATTCAGAAGAAGAACGAATGTCTTTTTTGTCTCATCCCCTGTAAGCTGATCCGGGAACAGGGCAAAAGCTATCACGCCGGGGAGTGCAAAAATGAAAACCGGTAAAAGCTTCAGCAATGTGGCAAACATAGCTCCCCATCGGGCCTGTTTCAGGTCGGGAGCAGCCAGGACGCGCTGCACATTTACCTGGTCAATTCCCCAGTAGAAAATACCCGCGTAAAAGGCCGTGGCCATAATACCCCAGAACGGGTACACCGGATCATCATAAGGAGCAGCGATTACCATCATATCAGGAACTTTCTCCATCAGTCCGCTCCATCCTCCGACCTTACCCAGGCCAATCAGCGTCATGACAGCTGCACCTCCGATCATTATTACAACCTGAATGGCATCGGTATAGGCAACAGCAGTAAATCCACCGATAATAGTAAAGATTGCAACAACAATCCCTATATAGAAGATGGTCTGCATTATGTCCCAGCCAAGAATGCTGTTCAACACCAGTGCTCCGGCAAATAAGGTAAAGGCCAGCTTGGTCATGACACTTATGACCAGCATGAGCCCCGAGAAAAATATCCTGGCCCGTTTGTCATACCTGATCTCCAGGAACTCAGGTATGGTATATACCCTGTTTCTTATGTAGTACGGGAACAGTACGGCGCAGGCAACACCAAGGGTAATAAACGTGGTAAGTTCTACCGATGCAGCCGAAAGGCCATACCGGTAGGAATCCCCGGATAAACCTACCAGGTGTTCAGCCCCGATATTGGTGGCAAAAATTGAGGCTCCTATGATAGGCCAGGTAATTTTTCTGCCTCCGAGAAAAAAATTCGTGCTGTTGTCTCCGGCTTTTTTCTTCCACGCCATGTACAATCCGAAAGCAAGGCTGCCTACGATGATCAGGGAGCCGACAATCCAGTCAAGACCGGTCAGTGATAACTCCATTTTCTAAAGATTTATAAGTTTATTCATCTTTTCAATACTCAGAACCATCGCCCTGACCGTATGGTAGTTGATCTTCCAGGAGTGGCTCATATGTGTCCAGATTGGCTCACCGCGACGTGTTAACAGCGGATACCATTCACCGACATTTTTATTTATGACCTTTTCAAAAACAAAACGGTGGACATGTTTATATGCCTCCCAGTACTTATCATCTCTAAGAAGAATGCAGCCATCCAAAAGTCCTGTCAACACTTCAGCCTGCTGCCAGAATTCCTTTTCTCTGTCATAAACACCTCCCGAGTGCGGACCTTCAACAAACACCCCGCCATATTCGGTATCAATACCGTTATCCACTGTATGATCCAGAATTTTACGTATCAGGTCAGCATATTTTAGCGGATCTTCTTTCAGTATTTCCAGGGCATGCAGGAACAACCATGCAAATTCGGCATTATGACCGTAGCAGGTATTATCTGTAGCATTTCCTTTCTGCCCATCTTCAGAAAACCTGTCCCATCCCCAGACGATATCGAATTTGATCTGCGGGGCTACCGACCAATCCTTATAAAACTGCGGAATGCCGGTTTTATATACAGGATGAAGAACTCTGTTCAGTAATATATCAATGACTTCCTGCAGTTTCCTGCGATGTACCTCCAACCCGGTACACTCGTACAGGGTGGTAAATGCCTCCATGAGATGCATATGCACATCCAGTGTCTTACGGTCACCGCCCTGGCTCCCGGGACCGCACAAAGTCCAATCGCGGTTAAACATCTCCCAGTAACCTCCATACATTGTATCTGCAGCATATTTCTGAAGGAGGTCAAATACCAGGCAGGCATATTCCTGTCCTCTCTTATCACCGGTAGCCAATGTATATTCACTCAATGAATAGATCGCAAAGCTCTGACCATATAAGATCTTCTTATCAATCTTCACATTGCCTTTACGATCCATCATCCAGTAAAAGCCGCCGAACTCCCTGTCCCACATTTTATCCAGCAGAAAGTCTACTCCGTGTTTTGCCAGTGCTGCCAGTTTGCCTTCCCCATAACCAGCCCGGTGGGCGGAAGAAAGAGTATAGATGGAACGGGTCTGGGCTATAAGGGATTTTTCATCTTCTCCGGAATCATTACCATTTACATCGAAATGGGTGATAAAACCGCCATTTACCTCATCCTTCATCCGCGATACCCAGAATGGCAACAACTCGTTAACGAGGTGATTATGCGCTTCGTCCCTCCTGGTAATAATTTCATTTTTATTCATGTGACCCTATTTTTAAAAGCATAAATAATTTATTGGTTTATCTGAGTGTTATTAACTTATTTGGTAATTGTTCCATAAACATATCCGGATTTCAACCGGGGTCTTTTGCCCTGCAGAATGCCTAGATCATAATCCCAGCCATTCATTAATCAGGTCAAACCGGGTAAAATCACCCACAATTGCATGTGCACCTGCTTTGATCAGTTTATTACGTTTGAAATTATTGACCCCGTAACGTTTGACCTCATCTGTAGCTACTCCCAGTGCGATTGCGCCTGCATCAACACCAAGGGATATTTCAACTTTGCCGTCTCCTGCAAGAAGAAGTTCGCCTCCTTTAAGCCCCTGATCTTCCAGTAGGCTTTTTATTACAGCTTCTTTTGAGCAGTCAACTTTGCGATGCGGAGCACCGGCTACATGTTTTACAAACTGCTTTACCCCTATTGATTGAACTTCCCTTTGAACATCAACATCATCGGTTCCACTGGCAATATAAATTTCAATACCCTTGTTATAAAGATCTTCCATGAACTCATAACTTCCCTTTATCCTGTAATCTTCAGGACTGAGTTCTCCACGGATAAGTTTATCTGTCCTGGTTTTTACAACCTCCATCAGCCGGCGGTTATATTCTTCTTTATACCACCATGCATCTTTGATCTCGGGGTTTCTGCCATATTCCCTGACCTGCTTTTCCAGCCAGAACATCTGATGGATAGTCTGAACCCCTGTGGATTCATCGATGAAATCCCTTACTTTTTCAATTAATTCCTGATCAGGTGATGAATTGCCGCTGATCATTTCAATCATTAACGGCTCCATAATCTGTTCCCAGCCCTGTCTTAATGTTGATATTGTTCCATCAAAGTCGAACAATGCTACTTTAATTTTATTTTTTACTGCCGGGAGCGGCTTAAGTATTTCGAGGTAATCTGTCATCTCACAAATCTGTTTCTGTATTTGTCAATAATTTCTTCCCGTGTGGATGTTCCGGTGGTACCAACTTTCTTTACCGTCACCCCGGCAGCCAGGTTAGCAATGCTGATTGCCTCGGGGCCGGAAGCTCCGGCTGCAAGAGTGCATACCAGGGCTGATATAAATGTGTCACCGGCACCGCAGATATCTATTGGCGGTTCTTCAGGTACGGTAGGGATATTGGTTATGATGCCATTTTCAATCCATAATGCACCGCGAGGGCCTAATGTAATGATAGCAGGACGGTTATTGCGGGTGTGAATCTCCTTCGCGGCCCGGTAAATTATCTCATCAGTTATATCCGCCGGGTTTATCGATGGATCTATTACCCTGCATGCTTCTGTCTCGTTTGGTTTTACTATTACCTCCGAGTATAGCCCTACCCTGTCTCTGCTGTCCACCACGACAGGGGTACCTTTTTCTGATATTTCCTGTAATTTTTTCCTGACGTTTTCAGTAATAGTGCCGAAAAACAGCTGGTCTGCAACAGCTATAACATCAACTTCCCGGTACATTTTTTCGAGATTTGATATTATCTCCTGCTCTTCAGCCGGAGTCAGAACAGAATAATTCTGAAAATCTATACGCGGGTCTTCGTATTCAATTCCCGAAATTCCACGGCGTATTGGTTTACAGTATGCAGGAGTAACCCTCTCTTTTGAAATAACCAGGTAGTCAGTATTTATGTTATTGTCCTTCAGTGTCTTTATAAACAGATCTCCGCGCCAGTCTTCTCCGATCATGGTAATCATGGTTACCTGCGCCGGTTTAAGTGCACTTATATTGGCCGCCACATTAGCTCCGCCACCGCCTGAAAATCTTTCTCTGAATACCGGAAGCGGGAAGTGTGGTGTCTCCCTTGAAAGTTCACTCTTTGTCATATCAGCTTCCCAATAGACATCCAGAGCACCATCTCCTATGATACCTATTCTCACATTACTTATCCGTCCAAGAATTTCAATCAGTCTGTTCTCTGATAAAATATCTGAACTATTTCTCAACTCTGACATTTTCAATTATTTCTTTAAAAATTAAATCCATTTAAAAAACATGAAGAAGATTCTGTTGAAACATATTACAGGTTCAGGTCAGCCAGTTCCTTCGTTGTTTTATTTTCCGGAAGACGACACAGATATTGCAAATGGATCTTTTGTTTCATCCCAGATCCTTCCTTCGGCCAGAACGGGGTAAATGACTGCCGGATAGATCAGTGTTTCATGAATGGTGAACTCGTTCATCCCGTAGGTATACAGGTGATCTACCCACTGACGTTCCCTGGGCAGGGTTTTTATTTCAGGCAGAATGTTGAATTCGATCCTGTCAGGAAGGTTACCGGGTCCATAAACCAGTATACCGGGTTTGACTCCCCATCCCTGTGATTTGGTATATGCGGATTCCCTGTCATGTGGATTTTTTACCTGGTCAAAGCCGATGCCTGTAACATAGCATTTACCGATTGGATTGAGCCCCTGGTTATAATCCATCAACTGGCTTACGACGTCAATATATTTCTGTTCCTTTGAAAGGCTCCATTCCAGTAAACAGGGATAAGCATGCGCACCCTGGTTAACATTGTTTCCCCAATGTCTCCTGGTAGTAACAGGGTTACCAACCGGATATGCGAAGGAATTGAATATTCCGATTTCCATATCAGCCCTGTTACGCAACATGTCTTTCATCTGCTGAACAGCTTTCTGGTCTGTCGGTCTCTCTTTTTCTACCAGATAGGGATAGAAAAATACTGCCAGAACATTATTTGAATAATCAGAGCTGCCAGGATTAGTTGCTTCGCTTGCAGCAAAACGGCCTGTCAATTCCTTTGCCTGTTGATGGGCAGTATTATCTCCCGTCAGAAGGTATTTCTGGATCGCAAAATAGAGTTTATGCTGATCATTTGCTTTATCTCCCACAAATGCCATTGCTTTTTCTGCACGTTGCTGCA
>ENA-UOOK01004138-UOOK01004138.1-fermentation-metagenome-genome-assembly--contig:-NODE-4138-length-15818-cov-23.228446_pt1 | contig 15818 bp, 15 predicted proteins | sample MGYA00245777_ERZ724023 | MGnify/ENA primary metagenome ERZ724023 (study PRJEB28704, sample SAMN03018312) | fermentation metagenome | biome: anthropogenic terrestrial biome; feature: soil...
ACGACCACCGGTTCAATCACCGTCAGTACCGGCTTGGTTTCCTTGACCGACAGTTTGGCTTGCTCGCGTTGTTTGGCCAACTCGCTATACACGCTAAAAGCCAGGTCATATTCGCTGCGCAAGCGTTGTTCGGTAGCTTGCGCCGTGGCGGTAGTCAGTCCGCGATTGGCATCACGGAAAGAAGCCAAGCGGCTTTGCTTCTCCAGAAAGTCTTTCCGGGCATCCTCGTAACTCTGTTCCACAAAGGCGAGGTTGTCTTCGGCTTTTTCCGACTTGAACGACATCACATACTTTCCCAATGTTTTGCGGACTTGATCGGTGATTTGCGCCGCTCCTTCCGCTTCGGGAAAAGAATACTCAAGCGTCAGATATCCGTCTTTTTGATTGAAATTTTGCGTCAACGAACTTTGAATGGTTTTATATACGCGTTCTTCTTCGTCTGTAAGGGCCAGCATCGTTGAAACGCTATCGGTAGAAGCCTCTTGGACGGAAGTACCGCGCATCGCCCCGATCAGCAAACCCGGCAAGCCGATGGTATATCGTTTTATGCCGTCCAAAAGATTGAACGATTGATACTGTTTGTCGGTATAATAGTCGTAGAGCGAAATGGATTTTCCGCCCGACTTTTCGACCCGGATGGGGGTTTGCATGATCTCCCGCGTAAAGGGAACGCTTTTGATGATTTGCGGATATACCGTGGGCGAAAGCGTTTCGCTGCTGCCCATGCCGCCCATATTCACGCCCATCATGGCGGCGATGCCTCCCAAATTACCGCCCGATCCGTCTTTGCCGCTTTGAGGCACCACGGTGCACGAAGCGGTGTACTTCACCGGCGAAAAGAGGGCGATAAACACGCCGAGTAATAAAAAGGCTCCCGTCACCCACAGGATGAAACGGCGTTTGAGCCACAGGCGGCGAAGAATATCCACCAAATCGATTTCGTCTTCTTGCACGGCGGGAGGAAGATCGGCGGATGGGGGCAGAGATGTTTGTGATGACATAAATGCTTTTTTCTTTTACACGGGTTTATTTAATCAGATTGGTAATCAGCAACACGATGGATGCCAGCGAGGTGCTGATACCCAACACCTCCTGCACAGACGTGGGCCGTCGTTCGGGCCGCTCGGGCACCACAATCTCGCAACCCGGCTCTATCCGGGCCCATCGTCCTGTGGACACTTTACCGTTCATATAGATGACGAACGGTTGGGTCTTAATGGCCAGACGGCTGTATCCACCCGCCTGCCAGATATAGTTGCGTAAGCTGTAGCGTTTGTTATAGGCCACGGTATTGGGATGCATCACGGCTCCCGAAATCTTCACGGTGCCGTCATATTGCGGCACGGTAAGCACGTCGCCCTCACGAAGAATAATGTCTTCGTCGCCTCCGGGCTGTTTCAACGCTTTTTCCAAGTCGATACCGACATATTGGTTGGTAGCGGTCATCAGGCTGTCGAGGTTAAGCGAATCGGTGTCGATTTTATCCGCTCGGCTTTTCGCAATAAATGCTTCCTTTACACGGATAAGCTCATCGTCGGTCAACCTTCGCAGCAGTCGCGCCCCCTTGGGATAGGCATATTGCGAGAGCCCGCCGGCGCGCTCGATGAGCGTAGAGAGCCGTTCGTCTTTGTGCAACTTGGCAAACGCCCCTTGATACAACACCTCGCCTTTCACGGTCACCTCCTGTTGTTCTTCGTAACCAGGCGAACGACGCACCACCACCTGGTCGAACGGTTCCAGCGTAAAGGCCGTGTCGCCCGAAGCAATCAATCCGTTTTCCAATGAAAAGCTGAAAGCAGCGCCCGAGCGTACCGATAGCGTGGTGCTTAGCGGGTCTTTGAGGCGGCGGTACACATCGATGCGGGCAATGGAAGCCGACTCTTTCAATCCGCCGGCTTGCAAGATGAGATCGGAGATGGTCATACGGTCGGCAAACGAATAGGTACCCGGGTTGCGTACTTCCCCACCTATATATAAGGACAGTTCATCTTCCAACGAGAGGACCGAAGGCACATACAGCCGGTCGTTCTTGCGAAGGGTGATGTCGGGACGGGTTCCCTCCAGCAGTTTGTCTATATTGATGGATTCCATCTCCCAGGTGAGATCTTGTTTTTCGCGATACAACAGGGCTCGGTATCGGTATGCGTCGCCCGTAGGGCCCTGGGCGATGTCGATGAGGTCGCGCAACGTGCGTATGCGGTCGCCGATGGCATATTTGCCCGGACGGTTTACCGCACCCGATATTTCGACCATATTGGAGTACTTGTCCAAAATATTACCGACTTCCACCCGGTCGCCGTCCTGCAAAACGAAAGCGGCATATTCCGGCGCGTTGAGCGTGAAAGCCTGTTTTTCGTCGGCGCCCTTGCGCAGAAGCGATACATTGGTACGGTAAGCGTCGCCGCTGAATCCGCCGGCAAAACGGAGGAGGTCTTCGAGCGTTTCGCCCTCGCGCATTTCGTAGCGCATGGGCCGTTTCACTTCGCCCGTCGCTTGAGCCAGAATGCCGTACGGGTCAATCTTTACAATGTCGCCGTCTTGCAGCGTAATGTCGGCGGTATTGTTTCCTTTCATCAGATATTCGTAAATATCGATATGCGCCACAGCTTTTCCGGCACGAAAAATCCGGATATTACGCAGGCTCCCTATCTTGGACGGGCCGCCCGCCACATACAGGGCATGGAAGGCCGAAGCGAACGACGAGAGCGTATAGGTGCCGGGGCGGACGGCTTCGCCCATGACATGTACGCGGATGGTGCGGACATTGCCTACCGATATACCGAGGAAAGTATGTGGTTCGTCCGAGTCGAGGTCGGAGTAGATGGTGGAAAATTCGTACCGCAGGCGCGACCGGGCCTGATCGACCTGTAAGCCGCTCAACGGGATGCGTCCCAATCCGGGCACGGTGATATGGCCGTCGGGGGCGATGGTGTAGCGGACATTCAGTTCTGAGTCGCCCCACAGGTCGATAATGATTTCATCGCCCGGGCCCAGCACGTAATTGGCGGGGGTAGGCATATTAATATTGGGAGCAAAGGTGAGGTTATCGGACGAAAAGAGATCTTGCCCGTATACTTTTTCTTCGGGAGGCAGCGTTTGTGCCGCGTCTTTTGCATCAATAACGCCGCCGCGTAATTGCCCGGCCTCGGGGTCTTGGCGCAACACCTCTTCGCGCGAAGATCCGGCCTGTGCGGGGAGAGTGGTACCCCCACTCGTTTGCCCGTCGCCATACTGTTCGCGGATACGTTGCAATTGGGTGGTCGTGACACCCTTCCCCGTTAAATCCTGAAGAATTTCTTGTTGCGACTTGCCCTCTTCGGATGATTTTTTCATTTCTTTGACCACATCCTGATCGCTCATCTGGGCAGACAAGCTGCCGATGAAAAACAGCCACACGAAGCTAATCAGCGTGATACATCTGCTCATTCTTTGCATACACTATCGTTTATTTCTAAGATTTTCATTATGCATTATCAATTGTCCATTGTGCATTGTCCGTTGTCCAGTCTATTCTACGCCAAAGGCGGGTCAGTCCCGATAAGGGACGACTAACTATATATTTTTCAGCCCACAGCACAATCAGGAAAAATTTTTCTTAACGACCTGATCGGTGGCAATGCTCACCGTTATTTGCAACTGTTCAAGATGCAACACCAAGCGGTTTTTGCCGATGCGCTTAATCCGTCCGGAGATATCCTTTAAGGGTCCGCAAGCGATAAGAACTTCTTCATCCGGTTGGAATGAAATCTCTTTACAGGCGGCCTGTTTGAGGAAAGTCCGGATGGATTGGATTTCGTGATCCCGCATTACAGCCGGACGTCCTTCGAAATACAGCACACGAACAATGCCCCGAACTGCAAGCAGCGAGCGAACAAGAGTTTCAGTTGTTCTAACGAAGAGGTAGGAAGGGAACAGAGGCGCTTCGACTTGTTTCACCCGGTCGGACCATCGTCTGAGCGACAAATGAAGCGGCAGATAAGTCTCTGCCGGCGGCACCTGTAGTTTTTTAATCCGTTCTTCCACCTTTTTTTCGGCTCGGGGAGCAGTGTACAATACATACCACTGAAGACGGGAAGAATCCGAAATCTTAGTCATACACATACTCCTTAATGGTTATACTCACATAGTGGGTTATTAATCCTGCAAAAATAAACAAAATTTCCTACATGGCATCCTTTACATTCAATTTAAATTACGTTTCCGTTACAAGCGCTACTCGGATTTAGTCAACCACGGAAATTTTTTCAACATATACTTTTCCATCTTCTCCCAAATATTAGAAACTGTTTTGAATTTTCCGAATGATCTAATTTTGTTTATTCTTTTATGCTGTTTTTTGCCTTTTTTTGCGCCTTTGAACTTTCCTTTCTTTCAAATAGCCCGCTATTCGATGCGAAACGAAAGTTCAAATCCATCAAAAAATGACTAAAAAAACACCGCATAAAAAAATTCAAAACAGTTTCTAAACAGGATGTCATAATGTTCGTACAACACGTTTAATCCATCTACTATTCCTGCTTATCGAAAGAATACTCATGGGCGAGATTATTCCTTATTTCGCGTAATAACAGCCATCCATTGACGCTATCCAGAATGCCCAAAGCCTCCAATCTCGATAGAATTCAATAAAAAGTTTAGCGCCCATGCTATCCAGTAATTTGGAAAAACGGTAAACGAATTGATCGAAATAGCTCAACGCATCATAATCAATTTTCTCATAACACACAGGGTCTAATGGGAAAAAAACTTTAATTTTAGGGTATTATCGAAAACAACATCTATTTTTCGCTCATCCGTCCGGGAACCGAAAAGGTAAACCTGCACTTCATCGGAAAAGTGTTCCTTTGCCAATGCCGTTATGGCTTTTATTTGATTTTGATTTAACCGCAATCTCTCATCCACCTTTCTTGAATTTGTATCCTTCTGTGTCTATCATCTTATCGGCTTTATTCTCTACCGTAATACGCTATCTCCATTATCCTCAGACGGCAACAGGCAGAACATGAGACAATCGGGAATTCTTTATAGAATTGAAGCAAGGATTAAGTATCTCACTCCTTCTTTTTCGTATTTCTTTTTCAGTCCTCAATCGCCATGTTTAACAGAGTTTAAAACCGTCCGCCGTAAGTGCAAATAGTTTTAAACAGGCACCTCCACGGCTAAATTAATTAAAAATTCGAAATATTTATTTGGAAATTAAAATAGAGACTCGTAAATTTCGGCTGTTTTTAAATCAACTAATAACAATTTAAATAATAAAGTGATGAGAACATTGGACGAGAATTTCCTGAACATGGGTCACAGTACCCTCGACACAATGAACAATAACAAACCGTCATGGGAAGGCATTCCCCGTATCGTAACGCAAGTAGGTTATCTGAATACCGGACTCAAAGCGGCCGACACATTCTCGGTCGAAAGCACAACCGACACCACGGGAACGACTAAAGACCGTAAAAATGCCAGGACCGAGGCCATCCGACTTGCCGTAAAACTGGCCAAACCGGCTAGCGTATATGCTTTGGATAACAATGACATGGACATGAACCAACAATTATCGATCAGCAAAGGCAGCTTGTCGCGCTTACCTCATCGCTACCTGTTGAACACCGTGAAGGCCATTTATGAAATCTTGTCGCTCATTGCCGACAAAATCGTCGACATGGGAGTCAAGCCCGAAGATATCGAGGCGCTAAAGACGGCCGTCGACACCTACGAGATTGTTCTTGCCAAACTTCGCGATAAAAAGGTCGAGAAGAAAACGGTGAACGAGCAACTCGATGATGCCATATCCGACTTGCGCGGTATTCTATACGTACTCGACAGTTTAATGAAGTACTTCGACGGCACGCAGTTTTACTCTGAATACAAAAATGCCCGTATCATCCTCGATTTGGGTATACGGCATCGGAATAAGGAGTAAATGGTAACTAGTGAGTAGTAAATAGGACAACCTCACCACTCACCACTCACCACTCACCACTCACCACTCACCACTCACCACTCACCAACCACCAATTTCAAAATTATGTCAGGTTTCAATGTAGCATATCAGAAAACGCTGGTCAACGAAGGGGGCTATGTCGATGACCCCGACGACCCGGGCGACGAGACCTACAAAGGTATTGCTCGCGCCATGCACGGGAAATGGTCGGGATGGGCCATCATCGACAAATATAAAACGCGCTCGAATTTCCCGGCCATACTCGAAAAAGACACCGCCTTGCAGGACCGGATAGCGCAATTCTATCGCATCACCTTTTGGGATCCGGTTCGCGGCGACGAGATCGCCAACCAGTCCGTGGCCGACTCCATCTACGATTTTGCCGTGAATGCAGGGCTCCGTACTTCATCGGCATTAGCCCAACTGGTCGTAGGCGCGAACGTCGACGGCGTCATCGGCCCGCACTCGCTCGAACAGATCAACGCCTTCGACCCGGCGGCATTCCTATCGGCTTTTACCGTAGGAAAAATCGCCCGTTATGTATCGATTGTCAAGAAAAACCCCAAAAGCAAGAAATATTTCTATGGATGGGTGGTGAGAGCCTTAAATGAAGCCGGATAATCATCCACATTTTCCATTCTCCATTGTCAATTATCCATTAATATGAAACTAACCGATTTATTCGCCGGTGAAGCCGGCAAGCTCGTCGAGACGGTAGGAAACGTCATCGACAATGTCGCCACCTCGAAAGAAGAGGTGCTGCAACACGAACTCGAAATGAAGAAGGCGGAAAACCAATATCAGGTCGATATGCGCCGTCTGGGTATTGAAGAAACGAAAACCATCCTGGCCGACACCGATAGCGCCCGCAAACGCAACGCTGAAGTCGAAACCAGCGCAAACGCCACGCGTCTATCCAAAAACATCTCATCGTATCTGGCCATCCTGACCACCGTGCTCACCTTTGCCTTGTTTTACCTGGTCATTTTCCGCAATGACACTATTCATACCGATGTCAAGGATGTAGTGATCTATCTGCTCGGCGTTCTCAGCACCATTCTCACACAAGTGTTCAGTTTTTATTTCGGCGCAGCGCGCACCAAGGACAAAGACGATAAAGACAAAGGGCTATAACAAATAACGACTTTCCGAAAGCTATTCGTTAGCCGACATGAATCACAATCGGATTCCACGGGCGAATACACGCTCGACAAAGACCAATCCGCGTCTCCGGCGACCAATACACACCCGACAAAGACGAATACGCTTCCCCGCCGACCAATACACACCCGATAAACGCTTCGCATCGTCTCCGGGAACTTCGAATCACCCTACATCTCCTTCGCATCGTCTCCGGGGACTTCGAATCGTTCGACAAACACTTCGAACGACTCCCCAGAGGCTTCGAACGACCTGACAAACACTCTGAACGACTCCCCCGGGACTTCGAATCGCCCGACACGCCCTTCGCATCGTCTCCGGGCACTTCGAATCACCCTACATCTCCTTCGAACCGTCTCCGGGGACTTCGAATCGTTCGACAAACACTTCGAACGACCTCCCAAAGACTTCGAATCGCCCGACACGCCCTTCGAATCACCCTACATCTCCTTCGCATCGTCTCCGGAGATTTCGAATCAGCAGATCAGTACCTCAACCGACCTCTCATTCCACTTTGTCACGTCTAAGCGGGCGGGGTGAAAAATCCACAGCCGCATAAATCTCTTCAACGAAGTTGGCAATTTCCGCGCAACAACCGGTAAAGGGCTTCAGTTTAGGATCCGGCGGCACAGAGCGGCTGTTACGGTAAGCTGTGAAAAAATTTTTATTGGAGAAAAGCCGGCTCTTTTTTTCGATTGCCGGCACGCATTGTTTCAGAATAATATCGGGATGCACCGGGGTGTCATAGACGACGGTATCGCCCGGTTGGAGCACTTCGGCCACCATTTGGCCGGCCCGAACCAAAGGCGTGATGTCGGACGGCTCCCCGTTTTCGGAAAGGGAATCGACGGCGATAATAAAGAAGTTGCATTTACGCAACATATCGACATCGGTGGTAAGAGTCACTTTTTTATCGACGACTTCAAGGAGTTGGTTCACCCGTTGCACATCGCGATCGAATCCGATGGTTTGAAAGCGTGACGAGAATGACAAAACATTAGAGAGACCGGTTTTACCCAGTCCCATCACACCGATTCGCGGACTGTAATAACATGCAGGAGTCGATTTAAAAGACTCTCTCATGACCTTGTTATCACGTTGGATTAAATGATCCGACATTTCTTCATTACTATTCACGGAATCATCCTTTTTGTAAAAATCGAGTTTCTTCATCATAAAGTAAAGATAAGCTGCATTATACCGCCATAGAAAGGTCTTCGCCTAATGAACGACTTATCTTTTTTGTACCATTTATTTAGGCTGGCAAAGATACAATAATAAATTTAAAATACCGTTTGAAACGGTTGGAATTACGATTTCTCCAAGCTAACCTCTCCGCCCGGGCCTCGTCTATTTACTCTTTCTAACTTCCCCCAAAAGGGGAAGAACTGCGGGCGATGGTATTATCAGTCACAGTCCGCCATCCACCTCTTACCATTCTCTACTCTCTACTCTCTATTCTCTACTCTCTATTCTCTATTCTCTATTCTCTATTCTCTATTCTCCACTCCCCCTCTTAAACATCGAAAAGTGCACATTCCCGTATATCCTCTCCTCCAAGAAGAAAGGCAACTCCGAAAAGTTGTAGTTTCGCGAATGCTCCATCACCATCCATCCGTCAGGCTTGAGCAACCCCCGCTCGAAGATAAGCGACGGCACCGCGCCCACTTGCGGATGATCGTAAGGCGGGTCGGCGAAGATTAAGTCGAACGCCTCCGTGCAGCCGCGAAGATACCGGAACACATCCTCCCGCAAAGCCAATAACTCCGGAGCATCCAGCGTCTCTTTGGCAAGCGAGATAAAGCGGTGATGCTGCACGCTCATCTCCACGCTCACCACCCGCGGGCAGCCTCGCGACACCATTTCGAGGGCGATGCTTCCCGTGCCCGAAAACAAGTCGAGCGCCGAGGTCTCCTCCCACTCCAGCCGGTTGGAAAGGATGTTGAACAGGTTCTCCTTTGCAAAGTCGGTCGTCGGCCGGGCTTTCAGGTTCGACGGTACCCGAATGCGGCGTGATTTATATTTTCCGCTGATTATTCGCATAGCCGTACGATAATATCGGTGGGGATAGAAGCCACTTGTTGTTTGGTAAGGGAAACCGGAGGCGTCAAGACCACCGGCTCCACATGGCGGATAAGCTTTCGCAGCGTATCGGCCGACTCAGGGCGGGCCGCAAGATCGCCCGACAGGAACAGGATGTCCGTATCCTGATTCATCGACAACTTCTCCCACACGCTGGCAATAAAGTACAACGCATCGTAGCGTTTTTTATCCGGAAAGCTGTTGGCCGACAAAAGCCGGTCGCCCGCAAAACAGACCACCGTGACGTACGTGTCGTTGAAATCGACAAAGCATCGCTTGACGTCTTCATCAGCGCGATACGAAGCCCAGGCGTCGATGAGCGGAGACGTATAATGCCGGAATTGCGGGTAGGATAAGTTCCGCGACAGAAACGAATGAACTTTTTCGTCGACACCATACACCACATGCAACGACCCGTCGCATACCGCATCGGAAAGAACGGTTTCCGAGGGCTCTTGGAAGTTAAAATCGAACAGTTCCGCGGCGCGATTCTTCTCGAAAAAGGCGTCAGGCACCAATGTGAAAGCCGGCGAAGCGGTCACGACATGGGTCGCCCGGAAGAACTGGGTGAAAATATTGAAATCGAAGATCAGCTTCTGCACATTTTCGGCATACGACAAGGCATTGCCGAAAGAGGTTTTCTGATAATGAAACACCGAAGCATCGGTAGGACAATGGATGCTATACGCAAATTCGTCCGCCGCCAGCCGCAGCGTCAGTACATACTTTTCAGAATAAGCCAAATCAATATTTTCCGGTAAAAACATATATTAAATGAATATCTTTTTTCAAAAAAACGGCGACAAGGATTCTATTCGAGTAAAGGATAGGTATTATCGCTTATTGAATACAAAATCCAAATGTTGCCCTGTATAGTGTTCAAATTGCCTGTCGGATGATATCAGCGTTAGCTTCTCCGTTATGGCATGTGAAATAATGGCGTGATCAAAGGGATCTCGATGCCTCGGCGCGACTTCGAGCTTCGATAACGTATTTAAATGTTCTTTAGAGAACGGCAGGATTTTAATGTAAAAGACATCTTCTATCGCTTTCAAAAAATCTTGCGCCGTATGATATTTCTTTGTACTTACTTTTTTATTTCTGTAAAGTTGAAGGAGTTCGAGAACAACAACAGAACTTGTATTCAATTCATTATCGTAATCCCCTAATATAGATGCGACCTCTTCAGAAATATTATCCAACTCTCCCGACATCATAAATATCAGAATATTCGTATCCAGCAAATATCTTGACATAGCTTCATTTCAAGACTGCTTTCATGTCTTCAATCTTACCTGTACCCTCATGAGCTAAAGCGGCAAGCCACGTTTTAGACACTCTTTTATGCGGCCTTTTAGTTACAGGTTTCACTGTTGTCTTTATTTTCTTTGACGTTTCCATAACGAATCCTTTCTATTATAGAATTTATTTTTATTCCAACTACAAAAATACAAAATAGTTTGGAGCGTTAGGTGAAAACAGGAAAAAACTATCTGAACGATACGCATGGAAGTAGAATAATTTTCGTACTTTTACCCGAAAAATAACCCGGTAATGATTCATCAGTTCTTCATCGATAAAGTAAAATCCCATTTCCCTTTCGACTTCACCCCCGACCAACGGCAAGCGCTCGAAGCTATTGTCGACTTTCTGTTTTCGAAAGAGTCGGAACGCATCTTTTTGTTAAGAGGATATGCGGGCACGGGCAAGTCATCGCTTATCGGGAGCTTGGTCAAGACGATGTCGGGGTTCAATCAGAAGACTGTCCTGCTGGCTCCCACGGGACGGGCGGCGAAGGTCTTTTCGGGGTATGCCGGACAGCCCGCGTTCACTATTCACAAGAAGATATACCGCCAGAAGAAATTCTCGGAAGACGCGATGGACTTCGGACTGGCGGAAAACTTGCATGCCCACACCTTATTCATTGTAGACGAAGCGTCGATGATCAGTAATGAGTCCGACGGCTATTCGGTCTTCGGCTCGGGGCGCTTGCTCGACGACCTGGTACGCTATGTCTATGCGGGGCAGGGATGCCGGTTGTTGCTGCTGGGCGACACCGCGCAATTGCCTCCCGTGAAAGAGGAGTTCAGTCCCGCACTCGATGCCGACGTCTTGCGCTCTTACTCGCTTGACGTGACGGAGGCTGTCCTCACCGACATCGTTCGGCAGGCCGAAGCGTCGGGCATCCTCTCCAATGCCACCCGCCTGCGAAATGCCTTGCAACTCAACATCACCGAAGACTTTCCGCGTCTGTCGACGGATTCGTTTGCCGACATCAAACGCATCAACGGCGCCGAACTGATCGACGAGATCTCCGACGCTTACCGCCGTGACGGCATCGAGGAGACGATTGTCATTTCGCGCTCCAACAAGCGGGTCAACGCCTACAACAACGGCATCCGCAACACGGTGCTCTACCGGGAGGAAGAGTTGTCGGGCGGCGACTTGCTGATGATCACCAAAAACAATTATTTCTGGGTCGACGGCTTCGACCGGCTCGACTTTCTCGCCAACAGCGAGTTCGTGGAAGTGTTGCGCATACGCGGATACGAGGAGATGTACGGCTTCCGTTTCTGCAATGTGCTGCTGCTCCATCGCGATTACGACATCGAGTTCGACGCGAAGATCAACCTCGACGTGCTGCACACCGAGGTGCCGGGAATGACCCGAGAACAAAACAACGCGCTCTTCGAAGCGGTGATGGAGGACTATGCCGATCTCTCCCAAAAGCGCCAACGGTATAAAAAGGTGAAGGAGAACCCATACTTCAACGCCTTGCAGGTGAAATACGGATATGCCGTAACGTGCCACAAGGCGCAGGGGGGCGAATGGAAAAACGTCTTTCTGGATATCGGTTACATTCAGCAATCGTATATGGGCGACAACTTCTACCGCTGGCTCTACACCTCTATTACACGAAGTTCAGAGAGACTGTATCTCGTCAACCTCCCGAAAGAGATGGTAAATGGAGAATGACAAATAACGAATTACTAATTACTAATGACTAATTACTAATGACTAATTACGAATTACTAATTACGAATTACTAATTACTAATGACAAATGACAAGCCTCTAACCTCCAAAAAATCCCGGTTTCATAGTGATGGTTACCGAAATATGATTACTTTTGTGTATTGATTTGAAGAGGATTCATCAACAGAATCCGGAACAATCGCTCAAGAAAAGGAAAATAATAGTCTCGATGCAGGAAAAGAAAAAAGAACATATCGATCGGCTTCTCACCGAAATAAATAAACTGGAAGAACGTGTGTTGACGGTAAAACGCAACGACGCCGTGCCGTTTTCGTTTATTTCTGATGCGTTCACCCGGCTACAGGAGATGGAACGTTTGCTGCATAGCCTCGATACGCTGCAAATAGAAGAGATGAAGCTACAAATGCAACGCATGGTCGCCGCGCTGGCGGAATCCGGCGCGAAAAACCAAGCGGACAACAAGGAGACTCCGGCTTCCGCTGAAGGCATTCAGCCGGCTACACCGCCCCTTACCGGGGAACACGTATATACGCCGGAGGAAGAACCCCTGGAACATACGGCGCCACAAGTCGAAATCCTCAAAGAGGAGACGATGGTCAAACGCAACCGGTATGCCGAGGGCATTACGCTTCCCGAATATATCAATCCGAGGATGCAACGTGCTCAAGCGGCACAAAACGAACTCCCGGTTGCCGGCGAAGATACGGAAACGGAGGGGGAGAACCCGTCCGCCGAGACCGCAACGCTTTCTGCCGGCGTGCCTTTCATGAAACGGCGGATGAGCCTCAATGATCGCTTTTTATTTCAACGCGAACTCTTTCACGGCGACCGCGAAGAGATGAACACGATGATGCTCAAGCTCGAAGCGTTTGAATCGCCCGAGGAAGCGGAGAACTATCTACGGGAGCATACCTCGTGGGATTTCGACCACCCCGTGGTGAAAGATTTTCTCCGTGTGGCCGGCAAGAACGCCGTATAACACGCAAACGGGATTATGGGAAAGCTGATTGTCGTCCCCACCCCGGTGGGAAATCTGGAAGATATTACATTGAGAGCGCTCAATGTGTTGAAAACGTGCGAACGCATACTGGCCGAGGATACTCGTACGAGCGGCGTGTTATTGAAACACTTCGGCATCGAAACGCCTATGCAGTCGCATCATAAGTTTAATGAACATCAAACGGCGCAGTCCATTGCCCAACGCCTGAAAACGGGAGGCGACATGGCGCTGATCTCCGACGCCGGCACGCCGGCCATCTCCGATCCGGGCTTTTTGCTCGTGAGGACTTGCCTTGAGGAGGGCGTGGAGGTCGAATGCCTGCCGGGCGCCACGGCTTTTGTGCCGGCGCTGGTGGAATCGGGATTGCCGAACGACCGCTTTTGCTTCGAGGGCTTTTTACCCCAAAAGAAAGGACGCCAGACTCGTTTGAAAGAGTTGGCCGAAGAAAACCGCACCATGGTTTTCTACGAGTCGCCCTACCGGGTAGTGAAAACATTAACGCAATTGGCCGGCGCTTTAGGCGGCGGGCGGCGGGCATCGGTATCGCGCGAGATTTCGAAGATCTATGCCGAAACGGTACGGGGGAGCTTGGACGAATTAATCCGGCATTTCACCGAACAGGAACCGAAAGGCGAATTCGTAATCGTGGTTGCCGGACTTTAATAATAAACTATTTCTGAGATTATTCGTTTAATAAGAACATAAAAAACAGATTTTATGAAAAAAGTAGGAATGATATTTTTTGTATTGGGACTGATTGTCTCTTGTACAAATGTAAAAGAATCGAAAGAGTATAAGCAGTTGGAATCGGAAAGAGATTCCCTGCTGAGCCAATCTTCGGCTTCCGATGCGGAAGTATCGGAGATGATGTCGGTCATTAGTGAAGTGGAAGCCAACTTCGACAAGATCAGGGAAGCCGAGAAGTATATCTCGACGCAATCCTCGCAAAGCGGCGAAATGAATAAGGACACGAAAGCCCGCGTCACCGAGAATTTCCAGATGATTACCGAAGTATTGCAACGAAACAAAAAACAGCTTGCCGCACTCAATAAGAAATTTGAGAACAGCAACTCGCAGGTCGCTTCGTTGAAGAATACCATCGACCGCCTGAACCGCGAAATGCAGGAAAGCGCAAATCGACTAACCGAACTTCAAGCGGAATTGGTGAAAAAAGACGAACAGATCGCCCAATTGTCGAGCGATATCGAATCGTTGGCTGTCGAAACAGAGCAGCAGTCCTCTACCATTCAGCAGCAAGACCGCACGTTGCACACGGCTTATTACGTGTTCGGCACGGCGAGCGAACTGAAAGATCAAAAGATTTTATCGGGCGGATTCTTACGAGCCACCCGTGTTTTGCAGGATACTTTCAACAAGGAGTATTTCCTCGAAATCGATATCCGCGACGTAACGCAAATCGCTTTATACGCTCCCAAAGCCAAACTGTGGTCGACGCATCCCGATGGAACGTATGAACTGGTAAAGGGTTCCGACGGCAACCTCACCCTTCAGATCACCGATACGCAACGCTTCTGGAGCTTGACGAAGTATCTGATTATAGAAGTAAACTAACGTTTTAAAAAACTTTCAATTTTATTAAATTCATCATGAAGGGTGCCTGAATATCTTTTTGGGCATCCTTCTGTTTTTATCATCCATCCCCACATCACTTTATTATGGCATACAAGAGTATTTTTCTTGATTTGGACAATACGCTTTGGGATATCAATCAAAACGGAAGGGAATGTTTGGAGGAGGTCTATCACGATTATGAATACAACCGCTTTTATCCGACCTTCGAAGAATACTACGCGGTTTATCTTCCCAATAACAATCATTTATGGAGCTTATACAGTCAGGGAGGGATTGATAAGGAAGAACTGACGATAGAGCGCTTTCTTGCGCCACTACGTCCTTTCGGGGTCGATGACCCGGAATATGCAAAACATTTAAGCCTGGATTTTCTTGAGCGCACGACGCGCAAAACACGCCTCATGGAGGGGGCAAAAGAGTTGCTCGATTATTTGAAACCGCGTTACCGCATGCATATTCTCTCCAACGGATTCAGCGAAATACAGTATAAGAAGATTAACAACTCGGGACTGGCGCGTTATTTCGACAAAATCATTCTTTCAGAAGAGGCCGGAATCAACAAGCCGCACCCCGACATGTTCACCTATGCCTTAAAGAACACCAACTCCCGGCGAGACCAAACCATCATGATCGGCGACAGTTGGGATGCGGATATTGTAGGAGCCTACCGGAGCCGTATCGCACAAATATGGTTCAACCCCGCCGATGCCTGTCCCGACGGATTTGATCCGACATTCACCGTCCGGTCGTTAAAGGAAATCAAAGAGATTCTATAGATTCGACTATTTGTAATTTGTAATTTGTAATTTGTAATTTGTAATTCGTAATTCGTAATTTGCAATTGTCTCCGCCCATCAATCTCTATCTCACCGTCAGTTCGCCGCACAATGGCAGTTCCATCAGCCGCCGCACCTGCTCCGGCGACTCGCCTTCGCCAAAGAGGATCATCAGCTTGGCCAATGCCGCTTCAGTCGTAATATCGTATCCGCTCGCGACGTTCACCTTTTGCAGGTGCTGGCCGTTTTCGTACCGTCCCATTTGC
>ENA-UOOK01004139-UOOK01004139.1-fermentation-metagenome-genome-assembly--contig:-NODE-4139-length-15815-cov-15.653109_pt1 | contig 15815 bp, 22 predicted proteins | sample MGYA00245777_ERZ724023 | MGnify/ENA primary metagenome ERZ724023 (study PRJEB28704, sample SAMN03018312) | fermentation metagenome | biome: anthropogenic terrestrial biome; feature: soil...
ATATCTTAGTTTGGTTAGAAACAGTACCAATCGTTTTAGCAAAGTCGCCGTGTGCGTTTTTAGACTGTCTAGTTATGGCATTGTAACGAAGTTGTATTTTTTCAGCAGCAGTCATTACTTCAATAGACTTTTCAATGCCTAAACGCCTTGCTTCTTCTTGTAAGGCTGTTTCAGAAATATCAAGACCCAATTCACGCAAAGGTCGTATCTGTCCTGCGAGTGCCGCCTGTAGCTTCTCGTTAGCTGATTCAATACTTATGTTAAAGTACGATGCCAAGTCAACCGCCAACTTAGTAAAGTTTTCTGATAATACATAAGCATTTTCATTTGCAACACCCATAGAGGTTGCCATTTGGTAAAACAAGCCTGTGTATTTCATAAGCGTGGTTTCGCTCATCCCAAAGCCAGTTGACATTTTATTGACAAATTCTGTTGCTTGACCTGCGTAACTACCTAATGCGGTTTGGAACAAGTTCAAGGTTTCGACAAAATCAATAGCTTCTTTGACTACATTAGCTAAGGCATTTCCAATTCGCCTAATAAGATATAAAGAGGCGGTAAGTTTGCCTAAATTCATCATACCAGAAAGAGAAGTGCTTGCTTTAGCACCGTTAGCAGCTAAATCTTTAACGGCATTATTACTACCTTTTAAGACCTGTTCAAGCTGTTGCGGATTTAAAAGAATACCGCTTAATGCTGACTTTTGAGTTTCATCTAAGCCAACACCGCCTGCAAGTTGCTGTATGCCAAGTTGTTTTTCGCCAAGTCCTAAAGAGCCTGAAAACTGTCTTAATTGCCCTGCCCTATTGGTTTGACCTAACTTTGCATAAACAGTTGCTAGTTTATTTAGTTCTCTCTGTAATGTCGCCGTCTTTTCTGATGATGTTTTTGCAACTTCGCCTGTACGCTGTATTTCTTGATTTGTGCCTGCCATTATTGTGGCGTTTAAAGCAGTTGCTGTGTCTTTAGACAGTCCTTGTGTCGCATATACCGCACTTAGTGCCTCTCGCTGTTTAGTGGAAAATGTGCTTTCAGCACCTAATGACCTAAGCCGTTTAGCTGTACTTTTTTGTCCTAATCTATCGTACGCCACAGCAAGAGCATTGATTTTCTTATATAGAATGTCTGTATCGCTTGCTGCCTTTCTCGAAACAGCACCTGTTTGAGCAATGGAATTATTAGTCTGCTTACCTAAAGCAGATTGAGATTTGATTATCTTATCTAAGCCGTCTAAAGTTGATTTATACTGTTGCAAGGGAGCAAGAGCGGTTTTAAGAGCAGAAGAAAAGCCGCCAATGGTAGTAGTCAGCTGTTTAAATGCCTCCGTAACGCCCTTGTACTCGCCCTGTAATTCAATTACTAACTCATTGAATTCCGCCATTATTTTTAATCCCTCTGCATAAGATAGGCTTTCATTTCAGCCTCAATCTTTTGTTGTTTTTGTTCCAAAGTCAATGTTTTTTCTTCTTCAACCCGTTTCTGTTCGCTGTATAAGATAAGTTCTTGTGGATAATGCGTATTCTTGTCAAATGATGCTGCAATAGCACGATTAACATATAAGCCTATATACCAAGCCGACTTTTCCATTTGCATCTCTGATATTTTCTGTTGTGTATCATAGTTTTGCTCGTATGCCGATAAAAGCAACGGACTTTCGTACCAAAAATCGTGAACAGTCATTCCAAGATGCAATGCGTACGGCAAGGTAATAGTAAATATTATTTCTTTTAGGCTTTTGTTTTGGGTTTTGGCTTCTCCGCTTTCTCCAGTTTGTCCTGCTGTACTTTGATGTCGTCTATCATTTTCATTAAGGTTTCTACTGTCTGTTTTGCTAGGGGTATTTCCTTTCCCCCAACGGTAAAAACCGCAGAATATAACCCATAAAACATAAAATAAAGTTGGTCAGGAGAATATTCTTGTATGATTTTATCAGCCAATTCTTCGCATTCTCCTAAAGTCAGCTTGTGATTTTTGTATAAAGCGCCGTACAGTATTACATCAAGCCTTTTTAAGAGTTCCTTAGGCTTTCTGTCAATGTTGTTTAGGCGTGTTAGTCTTTCAAAATCAACGCCCTTATCTTCCATTTCGACCAAGCCTTTCCAACAGAACTCAAAGGTGTATTGCTTACCGTCAATCTCAAGTGTTTCGGCTGACTTTGGAAATAGTTTTTTTTCGTTTTCCATTATTTTATTTACCTCACTTATTTAAATACATAATTAAGCTGCTGTAACACTTACAACAAACTTTTGACTTGCCTCTACAAATCCGTCTTTAGTTGCTGTTACGGTTATAATAGCCTCGCCTACTGATGCACCTGTAATAGTGATATTTGCACCACTTACAGCAACAGTTACATCGGTTATGTCACCGCTAGTTGCGGATATAGTAGCGTCAAGGGGTGAAATATATACTGGGATTGTAATCTCTCCACCAACAGCAACTGACTGATTGCCAATAACTCCAAGTTGAATTTGGTTACCCTCTGCAAAAGGATTAAACTTATCAACAGGTATAGTACTTGCATCTACCAAAGTAGTTGCATCCGATATCCATTCCTTTTTAGAAACTGCTATTGATATCATTCCATTAACTGGAGAGCCTGTGCTAACAGCATCAGTCCAAGTATCGCCAACGCCAGTAAAAGTCCAAGCTGATTTATTAGAGAAAAGCATTAAGAATTCTTTGGTTGTTTTTCCGTCAAGGTAAGTCTGCGCTCTTTGGAAGTTGGTAATACTATAATTGTATGTGAAGTCATAAGCAGGTGTCTGCTGACGGTCAAGAATATACTGATGATAAGGACTATCAAATTCAGTAACTTCAATTTGGTTAGGTGCTGACCCAGTTGCAGGGGCAGCTTTTACGGGAAGAAAATATTTATACTTAGCGTCAGAAGCAAGCTCTTTTACAAAAAGCATTACTCCTAAATCTGAAATTGCTATATTTGCCATTTTTGTAATCTCCTTTAAAGATTTAATTTTTTGTAGACAATGCCATTATCATTGTCTATATATCCGTCAAAGCGTTGTACAATGCGATAAATGGTCGCATCCGCTGTATTTGGTATAGGCTCATTATATATACGCTTAAAGCCTAATCGTGTAAGAGTATCGTTACATACTTTAGATAAAGTTCTTGCAACGAAAATCTTGTTTACAGAGTTATCATAGATATTCACTTCATACATAATCGTGCTAAACTTCTCTCTACAGTCAAGCTCGCTGTTCGCAAAAGCATTAGTCTTTTCTTCAATAGTTATGTGCGGAAACACCGTTGCACTCGCCTGATAAGACGGCTCAACTTTAACCGTTCTATTGCCTAAAGCTAATTTACCTTGCGGACTGTCAGCATAGTCATTAACATTATTTTCAAGAGTATCAAGCACATACTGAAAAATATCTACCATTAAACTAACTCCTTAATTATCTGCCGCAACACATCTTGCACTTCGCTTTCTAAGAATATTGTTGAGTTATACATAAAAGGTCTGCTAGGCATACCTTTAGTCCAAGCAATGATATCGCCCTCTTTCGTGACATACTTTTTAGGGTTTCTGTCCTGTTCGCTAGAGGGATAATACCAGCCGTCATTGCCGTGTGCGTTAATATCGTATTTATATCCGACTTCTGCGGCTAACTGGTGGGGCTGCTGTTCGCCTTTAACGCCTGTTCCAAACTCGATAAGCACCGCTTGACATACGCCTATTGATGTCTGCTTGCCTGTCGCTCTTATACGATAATGATTATCATTAACTTTTATAAGCTCAATAGTTCTTGCAAGTTCAGTATCACCTAAACCGTAATAAGTAAGCAGTTGTCCTATATGAGCAACACCCATATCAGCAAGCTGCTGTAACGCTGCCGAAACAACAAATCTTATCTTTGCTTCGGTCATTTTCAGCATTTTTAATATGTTATCAACACTTTTAGTTGAAAGCTCCATTTTAAACCGCATTATTACCCTCGACTTTGTCAAGTATCAACACGCCGTTATTAAGCGTAATTGATATCTGTCTGACCTTATATTCGGGGTATTGTTTATCGGTAGGCGGCTCTTTATCAACCCAAATGTGTGTAAACTCATTAAATAGTTTAGCTTGCTCAACAGTTAAACTTACTTTTTTACCACCAATAAGACTAACGCCATAGGCTTGTGCCTGATAAGCATTGTCAAAAGGCATTAAACAACATTCTATCGCTTGTATATCACCATATTCGTATTGCTCTACGTTGTATGGGAGTTTAATAACTTCGCCCGTACGATTTGCAATCTTCAGGACTGCGTTTTTGTTTATTTCCGCTGTACGGGCTGTTAAATTACGCATCGTCTATACTCCCTGCAACAGCAAAAGGTATTATTTGCCTTAATAAGTCGGAAATTACGCCGTCTGTATTAAAATTTCTTGAAATATTGTTTTCGCTATGGCTCGTTTGACCCTCGATGCCTCGAATATTCCAAAGCCTTAATGCTATTTGATAAACTAAATGCTCGTATTGTTTTTCGACAATGTTTGAACGCCGTCTATTTTTGACGGATTCTTCAGCTTGCCATACACAGTTTTCAAGCATAGGATTTTTGACATCGGTTTTTGAAATATTTAATTCGGCTTGCAATCTTTCCAATACAGTCATAGCTACACTCCGTTATAAGTTAGGTAGGTCGTCGTTTTTAATACTAGAAATAGTCTTATTACTTACCTTAACTACCTGATTAGTTTTTTGATTCCACCCGTCAACCAAGCAAATTCCAAATTGTCCTAGAACTTCAGTTTTACTTAAAATAACTGCATCTTTAGGCATATCTTTAGGATTTTTGCTATCAGTTTTAATATGTGTCGCTGATATCTCACAAGGACATATCTTTTTCTCATCACTTGACACAATATAGGGCAAACCGTTTTTAATTATAAAATACATTGCTATTCCTCACTTAGCTTGCAGAACTTACTATTGCTTTAAAAGTAGTTGTACCGTCTAAACACCCTGCCTTTGATGCGGTAACCGTAATAGTTGCCTCACCGCCACCAACAGGCGTTACGGTTATTGTCTTACCTACCGCCGCAACAGTTGCCACAAGTTCGTCATCAGATAAAACAGCTATTGTTGCATCAGCAGGGTCTGTTACTGCTGTAATCTCTTCTGGCGTTGTAGTAAGCTCAACATTTTCAATAGGTGTAACGCCTACAATCACAGGTATAGTTACATCAAAAGTTTCTATTCCATTGAAGTAATCTTCCTTAGAAGCAATTACTGTAATTGTTGCCGTACCACCCTTAATAGCAGTTAATGTCAATGAGCCATCTTCTTCAACAGCAACGGTAACAACTTTTTCATCACTCGATACAGCAGAAATTACAGCATCCAAAGGGTCAACTACAACACTTACGCTTTCAGTCGCTGTATCAAAAGTCACATCGTTTATAGCTGTAACGGCGACTTCATCTATTACAGAAACTTTAAAAGTACGAACGGTATCTACATAACCTGTTGCACTTGCTGTTACTGTAATGGTAGTTTCGCCTTTACTAACAGGCGTTATCGTGACTTTGCCTGAACTATAAGCAACTGTTGCAACAGCGGTTGCACTTGAAGCCACAACCACAGTAGCGGTAGATGGTACAACCGCCAAATCAACCACAGCATTTGTAATATCGCCCATTACAAAGTCATTAACAGTATTTAAGTAAACGGGCGGCACATAAGCGTTTGAGCCAGTAATGTTAAAAGCCTTTATTACTTCATCATCAGTCATAACTTTTGTATAAGCAAGATTTTCAACGCCAGATACTTTTGGCGTAGTTTCTGTACCTACAACAGTCTTTGTGGTTACTGTTTCCTCAACGGCTTCTATATCCACAGGGAAGTATTTCTTTTCAGTTTCATCGTATAGATATACGCCGTTGTCTTTAATATAAAATAAAGCCATAATACACCCCCACGGTTAACCGTTGGTAACTAATTTTGCAACTGCTATATTCTTATCATCATATTTTCTTGCCCAAGCTACAGATTGACCTAAATCAGCATCTGTGGGAGAAGTTTTGTTAGTTACTTGTTCTTTGCTTATGTCGAAACTAAAGCCGAAAGGATGCATTGTTTCACGATAACGAGTATAAAGTGTTTCCATACCACCGTATTTTGCAGGGTCACGAGCGACTTCAACTGCTTTATTATCTACTAATGGAGCAGGTGCATATCTTATAACGCCTGTACCAAGCAAATAGGTAGTATATTCTTTTTGACCTGCGGCAGTAGCACTATCAGTGACAGGAACACCATCATCAACAACAACAGTAAGACCGTTATAATCAGCAAGGCGAGTCCTTCTTTGCAATCCGTTAGCATCGTTATTAGTCCAGAATTTTAATAGTTGCAAGTTTTCAAGTCTTGTAGCCACATTAGAGTGCATTACAGCGATTTGAAAAGCTGCTTTACTATCTCCAAGTGCTTTTTGCATAGCATCGTTAGCGGCTGTAAGCCCTATTAAGTTAGCATCTGTTACTGATGTAGTTGCGGTCGCAATAGACGAAGCGTGATTTGCCCACTTAGCATCGTCTTGAATTCCGAATAAGGCATTAAGAATGTTAATAAGTCGTGCCTGCCTTTTCTTATCAAAATACTTAGACACTCTTGAAACGATTTGCCCCATAGGGTCTGCACCGCTATTAAAGTCAGCGGTAAAATCTCTTTTAAACCAAGCCTTTGCTCTGCCTATAACAACGCCAGACATAGCATCAGCCGTAACAGCAGTAGCGGTAATGTCTGTATTTCCGTCATAGTTTAATTCATCTCCGCCTAAGTCATTGTAATAGGGAATAGTAAATGTATTAGACCCTTTTGAAATCATCGTTTCGATTTGAGCATCGTTTACGATAACCCCACTATTTAACAAAGCTGTCAAAACAGGGTCACGCTGATTCTGCCATTCGTATAAAAAGATTTCCTCATCAAAAGGATATCCGTATAAAGTACCTGCCATTTTATTTAATCTCCATTAATAATTATTTAGTGCTTGTAAACTGTTCCCAAAGTTTAGGATTTTCAGATTTTAATTTTAACTTTTCTGAAAATGACATCTTCTGAAACTGTTCAAGAGTAACGGTCGCACTATTTCCATTATCTTGTTTAGGTTTAGGCATATTGTTAAGAGCCGAATTGTACTGTGTCTTAGCGATATCTTCAGCAACTTTTTTAAGCAAAGTAATATGCTTTTGTGCCGATTCCCTAGACACTTTTTCATCGTCTGATACAATACCTGCGACTAATTCATCAATTTCATTGCCTTTTAATTCAGCTTCGGCAAACAGATTTTTGACTATTGCTGTATTAGAAACTACCTTTGCTTTTTTAAGCATTTCTTGTGCTTCTTTTTGCATTTTCTCAATCTTCTGCTGTTCAGTCAATTTGCTGTTTTCGTATTCTTCATATTTTGTCTTGTACGAGCTAAGCTCCTCAATCTTGCCATTTAAGAGATTGATGTCAGCCATAAGTTTGCTTTTGTTAGCTTCAACGGCTTTTGATACCGCAGAATCAATTTTGCTTTGTAGCTCTTGTGCAGTCATTGTAATAGTATCAGTAGGTGTAGGGTTTCCGCCTGCACCACCCTCTGACATTAACATTGCCTTGTTGTGTGTGTCAAAAAACATTATTTTACTCCTTGCCCCACCAGTTTGTTCCTATAAGGCTTATAAGCCCCAGTAGTTTGTATCCCACCAGTTCTTAATCGCCCATTTAGAAAAAGCACCCCGATAGTTCTCCGATATATTTCAACGCTTTGTGTTTGCGTTAATTGCTATATAAAAAAAGACGGCTAACCATTTCTGATTGACCGTCTTGCAGTTCTTTTTTTACTTAGTTTTAAGATTCTATTGTGTTTGATTTGTTACAGCAAGGACAAGATATGACTAGCTTGCCATCCAAAGTTGCGGTAAATTGCTTGTACTTAATCTTTATTGTCCGCCCCATCTTTTTTGCTAGTAGCTTGTTGCACCCCTGGCATCTTAATTCCGTTTCCGTCATTTAGTTCTCCTTGTTTATTATTTATTCCAAAAACACTATTTGGCTCAATATTAGGGAAATGATACAGAACTTTAATTATGTTGCCTTGTTCTTTTGTCAAAGTACCGTCTTTAACAAATTCGTCAATCTTTGTTATCATCTTGCCCATTTCGGCAGCAGGGTCTTCAACAAGGTTACTTAAAGAAATTATCTGTTCAGGTGGCAACTTACCTAAACTGTTGATTGCACTTAAAGCCTGTGCATTGCTTTGTGTGTTCAAAGACTTAGTACGGATAAACTTAATATCAATCTGTGAAGAGTCAAGGCTTTTTAAGCTGTCAAATTTATATAATTCTTTGATATATTTAAAGCGTTTTTTTAATGATTTTCTAAAGTACCGCTCTTTTGTCTTTAACAAGTCCTCAAACGCTCTCCAACCCTCTCGGCTATTAACAGCTTCGCCTGTATCTCCACCGCCCTGTGTCTTACTATTAACCGCATTAGGAGCGCCTAGTACAGCAAAAGCAAGTGATATAAGGCTGTCAACAAGTGTCTGTATCTGCTGTTGGTCTAGTGTGTTTACAAGGTATTTCAAGTCAGCAGGCATTCCTTGCTCACCTTTTATTTCAATAGCTTTGTTCTCTTTAAATGCCTTTAGTCGAGAACTGTCATAACCAGTAACATCACCGTTTTCATCATATGTAGGCTCAAAGATATTATTATTAACAAATACTAAGAAGCTATCTACGATATCATCTACATTGTCAAGTCGCCTGCTGTATATTCGGTTTATGGCATTGAAAATTGAAATAGCAGGCTCAAAATCGCCCATTCTTTCAGCATTATTTATATATTCGTTTATAGAGAGTTTGCCTGTTGGATTAGGCTTTTCTTCAATTCCTTTATTTTGTTCGTTTAACAAAAAGCCATTAACATTAACTTCAAATTCAAATGTTTTAGTAGGTGTATAAACATAAAAATGCAAGCCTTTATCGTTTTGTTTGTCATCTTTAACTTTGTAATATGTAAATGCTAAAGCAGGCTTTTTCTCAATGCCATTAAGATATACTACCCTAGTGCATAAAGGCGAGAGCGTGGTAAAACAAAGCGGACTGCCGTCAGTTGACCTTGCTACATACTCATAAGCTACACCGACTATGCCTAAATCATTCTCTAAAGCAAGATTATGTTCGGATTCATCTTCTTCGTCATATAGCTTTTTAAGTGTGGCTAATGCCTCTTTCTGTGCTTGTTCTGTTGATTTTGATATGTATTGTAACTGTTCTCCTAAAAAAGCACTTTGAATTAGCTTGCGGATAATTCGTGCTAGGTTTATAACAGCTATGTTATTTTCTTTAGTTGGGTCAGAGCGTTTTTTATTCAAGATAGGCTGGTTGCCTTTGTCAAACTCATATAGAAAATTCATAGTATATGCTTCTTCTATATGCTGTTCATAGAAGTGCTTAACAATTGCTATTACATTTTCTTTGGTTATATTTTCAGTTGAAGTGTAAAAAACCTTTCGCCCTGTAAACTTAGCAAGGCTTAATTCTGGAGTAGTTATTGGGATATCTATAATTGAATCCGCCATTTCCACCTCTTTTATCACAATAATATTACCAATTATTGTATTTGTCAATACTTTTTAGATAAAACTATATATTTATACTATATTTTAAATGAATTTAAACGCTTTTGGTAACGGTCTAGCATAATTAATAACATTTTTTTCTGAATACATAAACAGCATAGCAAGGCTATCAGGAGCATCATCATTACGGTTTTTGCCGTTTTGGTTAAATGACATAAGATTCTGCATAAATGCACGATATTCGTCATCCCATTCTTCCTCACATAAGAACACGCACCGCTCCTTTATATCAGGCGAAAACTGCACTATTCGTGATAATTTAGCTTGTGTACTAGGTGCTTTTTGAGCTGTTACTCTGCAATGCCAACCCAATATACTAAGCATTGTTTGTACAGTACGCCCATACTCATCTCCGCCGTTATTAGCTTCAAATTGTATATCGTGTAATCTTAAGTTTTTAATACTGGTCGCCACAAGCGGTTGAGTTATTTCCCTTGTTTGCTTGCTAAATACCACTTTTTTGATATGGAACTCATCTTTACCGTCATTACCTTTTACAATCCAAGCACAAGGCATTGCAAGATAGTCGCCGCCACCCCAAGCCACATCCACAACCGCAAATCTGCGGTATTCATCTCCAAACTCTTTCTTTGTGCCAGTAAGTCGCAAATCATCTTTTTGGAATAGCAAGCCCTCTCTTTCTATCGGCTCTTGCATAAAGATAGCAGAAAAACTAATTTCATCCATTGATTTTTTGAGTTCAAGAAAATGGTTTGTATCAAAATGCAGTCCAAAATCATACATAAAATTGCTTTCATTTTTTTCATTCAAGGCAGGAATCTTAATAAATTTAACTCTAGGGTTATCTTCGTAAATTGTGGCAAGCCTGCCCATAGGGTCGTGAATAGACCAACGAGTTCCTATGTAAAGCTGTTTAGTGCAATTTAACATACGCTGCCAAACAACTGAAGTTAGCTTTTCCCACAGTAAATCAAGACGGTCTATTTTTAACGCTTCCTCAATTCCGCTTACCAAGTCGTCACAAATCAACAGCTCATTAGCTTCCAAAGCTCCTGTAATTGAGCCGTCAATACCACGACATTGTATTGTTTTATGTGGGTTTGCCTGACCTAAATCAACGGTTGAATCTATTGCACTTTGGTCTATATATTTGCTTGCTTGTGGGAAAATCTCTTTATATTTATATAAAGGGTCGTTTAGTATTTTAAGAATCCTGTCATAGAACATTTTGGCAACGCCGCCAGAGTATGATATGTAAAGTTTTGCTTTTTCAGGATTTCTGCCTGCAAGCCACGCCATAAAAAACCCTGTTAAGCCTGTTTTACCACCACGAGGTATAAGTGAAATGCCTAAAATATCAAGTTTATCGTCAATAAGGTCTTGCATAGCCTGACAAATAGGCAGTAATATATTTCTGCGTGGCAACCAAAACTGCTTTTCGGCAACAACATCAATCTCCATATACTGCATAAAGCTATCAAAATCGACTCTTGATGAATAAAAAAGGCTCTTTCTGAATAATTGATACGCTTTTAAGCGAGCCTGTGAAAACTTTTTCTGATTGATTGCTATTTTTAGTACCGCTGGGCGTATGTAATCAATGTTAATTCTATGTATAAATTTGGGGTCACGCTCTTCACAGTTACGAATTAACTCAAAAAGCACATCCCAAGTATCGATATCGTCTTGATTTTTCCGCAAAAAGGTGACAAGTTTCTGAATATTTAAATTTTGTGTCCTTGTTAATAACTTACTTTTTTCGTATTTGGTTTCAAACATAGACTACCCTTATTTTTCTTGTTGTTTTAATTGTATGATACCATATTTTTACAGTTTGTCAATAAAAGCTGCTAAAAAATGAAAATCCGCAAGCATTTAGCCTACGGACTTTCAAAGAAGTATAAGGATTATTGGAATTAAGAATTAATCAGACATAATATTTTTAACCATTTCTTTGGCGTACAGTAACGCAAAGTATGTTTCCGATGAACAGTCTATCATATCATTCAATGCTTTTTCAAGAGATAGACAAACATTGTTGATGCCACCTTTTATTTGTTGATTTGTTTTTATCAGCTTTTTTTCAATAGAGTCAACGGTTTCTAGCAATTTTGCATATTCGAGCTTTTGGTCTATGTACATTGCTGCATAATCAGGGCTTTCCGATTCTACTATTGGAACTTTCTTTTCTTTTTCTGCCATATTGGCTTCTCCTATATTTTTACTCATTATCTCACTCTGCCTGCAAGCTCGTCAAGAGAAACATCAAAGTAATCAGCAAGCCGTATAAGCGAACTAAGAATAGGCTCATTAATACCTAACTCATAGTAGCTTACGCTCTGTTGCTGTATTCCAGTTTCACTTGCTAGTTTCGACTGGCTTATTCCTCTTTCTTTTCTTATCTGTCTTAGCCTTTTGCCAAAATCAGTTTTTGCCATTTATTTTGCCTCCTGCTATTTTGCTTGTTCAATATCCATAATTTCAGGTAACTTGTTCTTTGAAGCACGAAAACCTTTTACGATGCCAATACCAATAGCGATAACCGCAATATGTAAAGTCACAAATACCAAAGTCGCTACACATATAACCTCATAAACGCCATTAAGCCATTTCACCTTAAAAGGTTTGTGTCTCTCATATAGCTTTTCTCCGCCAAACAGTACCCACGATGTTGTAATCGCTATTGCATTAACGCCAAGCCAAGTTAACCAAATAATCAATCCGACCATTTTTTATTCTCCCTTTAATATAAATTCTTGTAGGCTCTTTAGGCTAGCTCCCAGCCCAGAACTTCTACGGTTTCTGCAGATTTAAGTTTTAAAACTTCCGAAATAGCACCTGCACACTTTTCGTCTGTCGGCTCTCCAACAATGCTAACCAATTTGTTGTTAAGCAGTTCATCATTCGTAAACCTAAAAAATACTTTTAATCTCATTTTCTTTACCCTCACTTTGATATCTTTTTCTTGTAGCTATTATATTTTGATTTCAACTGTCAGCATTTCGTTTGCTTTTGGATTATAAAACCAACCAACCCAGTATTCCAATCATAATCATTTGTAATCAAAACACCGCCTACAATCAATAACACTAATCCAATAATAAAAATTCCCACTTTTAGCTCCCTTTTATAATACTTACTACAAGAAATATAACACAAGTCTTTGCGATTGTCAACGAAAACACGAAGGCGACTTTTAGAAAATTGCGGGCGGAGACAGGGTTAACAAAGGACACCACCCCGCTTGTCACATATAGGGTACGGGGTATGCTTTCTATTCTGACGGCTCTGGACAGGCTTAGAAGTCAAGTAAATGTATTGCCTTGAGTGTTTGCTTACTAAAAGGTATAAACAAGGCTTAGAATGGCGATAAACGGCTCACTTGCACACAAGACAATATAATAAATATGTTGATACCACTTGCAGCTACAAGATTAATAAGTTATAATTAAAGCAAGATAAAGGACATTGACAACTTCAAACCGACGTGCACGGAAAAGCACGCCGCACGGCAAAAGCGGAAATTTTGCCTCATAGCTTGAGGTGGCAAAACACAAGCAGTAGAGTTGCATTACTAAAATTGATATGTAACAGTTTGACCCGCTGAGGTGTCCCAATAGTCAGGCGGACTATAAACGCAAATAATATAAAGAGGTAAAAAAAATGGATAATTGCAAGGTGTGCGGCATTTCATTTGAAAACATTAACAAATATTTTCATCATGATGTTGATGATTTTGTATGCAAAGGTTGTTTTGATGAAATACAGAACAACGAAAAAAACACGACTATACGCCTAGAGGTTGAAAAAACGGTTAGAAATAACAGAATAGAAAAAAAACTAAGAGAAGAAGCAGTACAGCGATGGATAGCACAATTTTACGATAAACTAAACAATCTAACAAACGATTCTTTTATACGAATAGAAAAAATAAAGATTTTTAAAGTAACCAACAAAACTTATAAAATATTGCGTGGCAACAAAATTATATACCGTAATATTAATAAATATGACCTAATAAAGTTTTTAAATATAGCATAATTAAAATAAAATAAAAAGAGGTATAAAGAAATGAAAACAACTTATAAAGAAGCTGGGGATTTTACTATGAAAAATGAATTTATGGAGATTGGCTGGAGTGTTTTTGATAGTTCAATTATTTACAAGGTCACAACTACTATTTTTAGTATCTCTTATGGAATTATCTCGATAGATTACAGATATGTCAACAAAGACGGAACGGACTATAAAGCCAAAGTATATAGAAATTTTTGTAATGGCTTTACTACAATTTAAACATCTAATCGCAGAGTGACGCCCGCAAGGGCGGTAATGCGGGAAGCCTGGTCACAACCCCAGGCACGCAAAAGGAGGTAAAAGGATATGGAACTAAAACTCAAAGAAAATGACATGCTAGGAAGAATTGACAAAGAAGAAATTGGCAACGGTAACGGAAGTCGCTTAGACATCTATCTTGACAAGAGCAACGGCGAAGTATTTTCAAAAGAATTTTACGATTGTGACCAAAACAGTTGGCTAAATTTTCACGATGACGACATCATAAAAATTGGAACGGCTAGCAATTCACTTGTTGAAGATGAGAACGGCAATGAAGAAGATAATTGGTATGATTGGCATATCGAAATCGACGAACCGAACGGCAATGAAAGCAATAATATTGTCATAGCTGGCGATGGATATTGCAATGTTGACTATGTAATTAGCGAAATTAACGAATTGTACAACACAGCAGAGCAGGACAACTAACTATGCACTTAATATTATTAATATGGCTTATGGTATGTTTTTTGGGCGGACTTGTCAAAATCTATAAATGACAAGCTGCAAGGCGAGCCGCCGCCCGACAATAGCGGCAAAGAGGAGGAATTAAAATAATGGCAGCATTACAAAAAGTTCTAAAATCAAGCGGCATTTTAGCTTATAAAATGTATTGCCTAAAATACGGCATTAACCCGAATAACGCAAAAAGTCTAATACAATATTTTAAGGAGGTCTAAAGAATGAAAAAATACAAAGAATTAATTAACGAGTACAACGAGATTTACAACCGCACGGACAAGCGCGACGCATACGAGAAAATGCAAGAGCGCAACGAGGCATACGAGGCCGCCGGCGCAAACATTGAAGAACGCAAAGCCTTGAATGCAAAATATGACGCACAAGACGCAGAACAAGAAAACACTAAAAACTATTTAAAGATACTAAAAAATAATATCCTTTATACGATGAAAGAAGAATTGACACCGCAAATAATCACCGTTGTTAATTCATATACTGGTAAAAAGCTGGGCGAAAAGACCCAAGAAAAATTAAACAGCGAACTAAAAGCAATTAACCAAGAATTTAATATCCATGCTGGCGGTAAAGCGTTTTATATAACCTATAAAAATAATCCAACTTTTAGCCTTGAGTTAAATTTTACAACTGATAAGAATAACGGTTATAATTATTTCCGTCTAACAGATGCAGAAAATAAGGTTAACACCATTACGCCGGATATGCTTTTCAGCTATGATGTATCACGCTATATAGAGAATATTAATGAGTTTTGCCAAAACCAGAAGACAAGCGCGTTAAAAATTGCCGATGCATACAAGCAGCTTTCGAAAACCGTATCAGAATATAACCAACAATACGCATACGGCGGCAAGCTGTTTGAAACAATACACCTACAAAGCAACAATATCCATTATATAAAATAATTTTAGGAGAATGAAAACATTATGAAAAACATCTATTACACTGCAAGAGAGGGCAGGCGAAATGCAAACGGGCACACAAGGACAAAGGGCGAAGTGTACATCATTGACGGTGACGAGCTAAAAAACATCGGGAATTATAATCATCAAAGCGGCGGCGCTGGAATTGAATTAGCAATATTGACGGTTGCAGAAAGAGCGGGCATTGATATTGGCGGCGGTTATTACAAAAACTGGCATGAAAAGGTAATAATAATAGAGCTTTAATTTATAAGTGGGTTAGATAATAAAAGAGGCGGACAAAATAAAAATGTCCGTCTTTTTTTTATGTTCTTTTCTGCTTTTGAATGGCGGCGGTTTTTGTGAGTTTCTTGCTGTCTGCTATTTTTTCGATTCTGCCGTTCTCTCAAAACTATCCGAGTTATCCGAGTTATCCGAGTTACCCGAACTACACGAATCCTATTTGTTATACGAGTTACTCGAGGGTGG